>Ga0182021_10002886_pt1 | contig 20205 bp, 15 predicted proteins | sample 612E3MmetaG_FD_120493 | JGI IMG/M metagenome (GOLD analysis project Ga0182021, IMG submission 120493) | Permafrost microbial communities from Stordalen Mire, Sweden - 612E3M metaG (Illumina Assembly) | ecosystem: Environmental > Terrestrial > Soil > Wetlands > Permafrost | place: Sweden... | reverse complement strand
GCGTCGGCCAGGACGGCATCGAGGTTCGTGATGGTCGTCAGCTGCCCGAGCAGGGCCACGTAGCCGAGCATCAGGCGCGAGGGGCCGTAGATCGGCGAGGGCGACGTGATCAGGGTCGCGAAGCTGCCGAACATCCTGACGTGCTCGACGGGTGCAACGTGGTTGGGCAGCACGTCCTGGAACGGCACCGCTGGCGAGGCGAGCTGGACGAGGAGCGGGCCGGCCCAGACGGCCAGGACCAGCGGCCACCAGGCCAGCGGCCGCGACAGAGCCGGCCGCAGGGGGCCAGCCAGGAGCGGCGGTCGCGGACGCATTGCCAGCCACGGCACCGCGATGGCGAGGTGGAGGAGCACCAGTTCGGGCCAGCCGAACAGACCTGCCGAACCCAGGAGAAAGAGCGCCGCCGCATCCATCACCACGGCGGCGGCAAAGCCGCCCAGAACCAGGTCGGAGAGGCGATGGAAGACGGGCTGGCCCGCAAGCCGGAGGGCGATCGCGCCGACGAGGATGTTGGCGAAGGCCGCCACGCCGACCAGGACGGCCGCCGGGCCCGTGGTGGCCAGCTGCGACAGGATGCCGGCGACCGCGCCGCCGTACGTGAAGCCCCAGTCGGGAGAGACCCTCACGACCTCGAGTCCGGCCACGAGGAGCCCGAGGCCCATCAGCATGACAACACTCAGGGATTGAGGCAGGAAGCCTCGCCCGAACAGGGTCCCCCAGGATGAGCCCGTGTCGGAATTGCCGGGACCTCTCACTCCGGCATCATCCCACAGCGCATCGCGGTGTCGGAAGGCGGCCCGGAAGAGCACGGTCGAACATCCTCGAGCGCGACGATGGCACCTGGTTTGCCCCGCCTTGGGCCAGTGGGCCCCGTGGCCGCGTCACTAGAATGTCGACAGCATCGGCGGCGCAATCGCGCGGAGGCAGCCGGAGCGTCGATCGACCCGGTGAACTGGGCAGGAGGGCGATCTTGGGGAGCGAGCGAGACGAGGCGGTTCTGCCAGGGGTGCGGCTGGCTCTCGGCCTGACGTTCGACGACGTCCTCCTCGTGCCGCAGTACTCGGAGATCCTGCCGGCCGACACGAGCCTGCGCAGCCGGTTCTCGCGCCACATCGGCCTCAACACGCCGATCGTGAGCGCGGCCATGGACACGGTGACCGAGGAGCGGATGGCCATCGCGATGGCCGTGGAGGGGGGCATCGGCGTCGTTCATCGCAACCAGGCCCCGGAGCGCCAGGCCGAGCAGATCGCTGCCGTCAAGGCGGCCGAGGTGCCGGCCGCCGCGACGCTCGCCAACGTGGATTTGGTCGGCCGGCTGCGGGTGGCGGCGGCCGTGGGCGTGGGCCCGGACTCCGTCGTCCGGGCCGAGGGCCTGGTCAGGGCCGGCGTGGATGCCCTCGTCGTCGACACCGCCCACGGCCACAGCCGCAACGTGATCGAGGCCGTGCGCCGGTATCGCGCGGCGTACGGAACGGCCATCGACATCGTGGCCGGCAACGTTGCGACGGCCGAGGGAACGGCCGCCCTCATCGAAGCGGGCGCGGACGGGGTCAAGGTGGGGATCGGGCCGGGCAGCATCTGCACCACTCGCATCGTGGCCGGGGTGGGAGTGCCACAGCTGACCGCGATCATGGCCTGCGCCGCGGCGGCCCACCCCGCGGGTGTCCCGATCATCGGCGATGGCGGCATCCGCTACTCGGGCGACATCGTGAAGGCCCTGGCCGTCGGCGCCGACTCCGTGATGCTCGGCCGGCTCCTGGCCGTTGCCGAGGAGAGCCCCGGCGAGGCTGAGCGGGTCGGCGACCGCGTCGTCAAGGAGTACCGCGGCATGGGCTCGCTCGGCGCCATGTCCGCCGGGAGCGATCGCTACCCGCAAATCGACCGCCACAAGGTCGTGCCCGAGGGAGTCGAGGCGCGGCTGTCGGTCGATGGACCGCTCGCCCGCATCCTGCAGCAGCTGATTGGCGGCGCCCGCGCCGGGATGACCTACTGCGGCGCGGCCTCGATCGAGGATCTGCGGGCGAAGGCACTGTTCGTGCGGGTAACAACGTCGGGCCAGATCGAGAGCCACCCGCACGACATCGAGCTGGCCAGGCCGGCCCCGAACTACCGCTAGGCCAGCTTTCGAGCTGGCTAGGTCGGCCCCGAACTACCGCTAGGCCTGCAACGTAGCAGAGCTGGCCCGGCATCACGGCATAGAATCCCCGCGTGACCCCCGAACTCGAAGCGACACTCGCGCGCCTGCCCGACCGGCCCGGCGTCTACCTGATGAAGGACGCCCGAGGCGCCGTCATCTACGTCGGCAAGGCCCAGAGCTTGCACAAGCGCGTCCGCAGCTACTGGCAGAAGCAGAGCTACGGCCCCGAGAGCCAGCTGATCCGGAGCGTCATAGACCGGATCGTCGACCTCGACTACACCATGACCGATTCGGTGAGCGAGGCGCTGCTGCTCGAGATCAACCTCGTCAAGCGCTACCGACCCCGCTACAACGTGCGGCTCAAGGACGACAAGAGCTACCCCTTCATCAAGGTCACCCTGGCTGAGGACTTCCCGCGCGTCGAGCGCACCCGCAGACTGCCGGCCGACGGCAGCCGCTACTTCGGGCCGTACGCGTCGGCGAGCAGCGTCGACGAGGCCATGAACCTCATCCGCCGGCTCTTCCCGTTCCGGACGTGCACGCTCGACATCCACGAGGGCCGAAAGGTCATCGAACGGCCCTGCCTGCTCTACCACATCAAGCGCTGCCAGGCGCCCTGCGTCGGCTACATCTCGAAGGTCGACTACCGCGCCGACATCGCCCAGATCGAGCGGTTCCTCGAGGGGCGCCAGGAGGAGGTCGCGAAGGAGCTGACCCGCCAGATGACCGAGGCCTCCGAGGCGACGAACTACGAGCGGGCGGCCGCCCTCCGCGACAAGGTGCGCGCCATCGAGCGGACCATGGAGTCGCAGAAGATGGCTGCCCACGCCGCCACCGAGGAGGACGTGCTGGGCCTGGCCCGCCAGGACTCGCAGGCAGCCGTCCAGCTGTTCGCGGTCCGCGGCGGCAAGATGGTCGGGCGGGACGTGTACCTGCTCGACGCTCCCCGCGAGAGCGACGACGCGACGGTCTTGTCCGGCTTCGTGCAGCAGTACTACGAGCGGGCCACCTCCACGCCCCCCGACGTGCTCCTGCCCGCTCTGCCCGACGATACCCCTGAGCTGGAGGCGTGGCTGGCCGTCCGCCGGCGAGGAGCGGTTCGTCTCCACGTGCCTCGGCGCGGCGAGAAGCGCGAGCTGCTGGAGCTGGCCACCCGCAACGCTACCGAGACGCTGGCGCGCGAGCATGCCCGCTGGCTCGCGGACCAGGGCAAGACCCTGGCCGCGCTGGAAGAGCTGGCCGAGGCCCTCTCTCTGCCAGGGGCGCCGGGGCGGATGGAGTGCTACGACATCAGCAACCTGCAGGGCGCCCAGTCGGTCGGGAGCATGGTCGTCTTCGAGAACGGCCGGCCGAGGACGGGCGAGTACAGGCGGTTCCGGATCAGGGAAGTCCAGGGCCCGAACGACTTCGCCAGCCACCAGGAGGTGCTGCGTCGCCGCTTCAAGCGCGTCCGGTCGGGCGAGGAGGGGAACGAGGAGGAGTTGCGCTGGCGGTTGCCCGACCTGGTCGTGATCGACGGGGGCAAGGGCCAGCTGTCGGCCGCGAAGGAGGTCCTCGACGAGCTGGGCTACGGGGACCTGCCCGTGGTGGGCCTTGCCAAGGAACGCGAGGAGATCTTCCTGCCCGGCCGCGACGACCCGGTGGTGTTGCCGGTAACGTCGCCGGCGTTGTACCTGGTGCAGCGGTTGCGCGACGAAGCCCATCGCTTCGCAATCACATACCACCGCTCGCTGAGGGCCAAGGCTTCGTCCCATTCCGCTCTGGACGACCTGACAGGTGTGGGGCCCAGGCGCCGAGCGGCGCTCCTGCGGGTCTTCGGGTCGGCGAAGCGTATCCGCGAGGCTCCGGAGGCCCAGATCGCGGCCGTGCCGGGCATCGGAAAGGCGCTGGCGGCGCGCATCAAGTCCGAGCTGGGAAGCCAGGCCTGACGGCCGGACCGGGATGCGACGCCCGGCGGATTCGATATCGCGAGCGGGCAGACCGGGCAACTCCGCCGGTCAAGCCTGCTATCATCCCGCCTCGTGCGAAGACTCATCCCGATTCTGATTCTGGTCCTGGGCGCGCTCGCCCTGTACGTCGACTTCTGGCCAGGGGCCCACTTCTTCGTCCTGAGCAACATCGACGGCGGCATCGGCCAGACCCCCCAGACCAAGCTGGGCCTGGACCTCCAGGGCGGTTTCGAAATCAAGTACCGCGCCGTCGACGCCAATGGCAACGCGGTCTACCCGAGCTCGAGCCAGATGGAGGTCATCCGCTCGATCATGGAGAGCCGCGTGAACACGACCGGCGTGTCGGAGCCCATCGTGGAAACCGTGGGCTCGAACGAGGTTCTCGTCCAGGTGCCGGGTGCGACGGACCCGTCGGCGATCGAATCTCTCGTTGGGGCCACGGGCCAACTCTCGTTCGTCCTTCTGCCGCCCGACCAGTACGGGACCAGCGGCACCGCCGGCACGAAGACCGTGCCGGCGGAGGGCGACACCATCGATCCGTCGCTGCCGGCACAGTTCACGGGCAGCCAGCTTGACTCCGGCGCGATCGACGCGCGCACGGACTCCACGGGTCAGTGGGCGGTGGACTTCGCCTTCGCCGGACAGGCGGCGACGGACTTCGAGACCTGGTCCGGGCAGCACATCAACGACTTCTTTGCCATCGTGCTCGACCAGAAGGTCATCTCGGCGCCCTACCTGAAGAGCCAGATCACCGGCGGCAAGGGCGAGATCAGCGGCAGCTTCACTGCCTCGAGTGCCAAGCAGCTGGCCACGATCCTCCAGTATGGCGCGCTGCCGTACCCGGTCCAGGAGGAGAGCAGCCAGGACATCCCCGCCACCCTCGGCCGGTCCTTCCTGGACAAGACGCTCTTCGGCGGAGCCATCGGGATCGGCCTGGTCCTCATCTTCATGCTCGTCTACTACCGGCTGCCCGGCCTCGTGGCCGGCCTCGCCCTGACCTACTACGGCATGGCCGTACTGGCGGTCTTCAGGATCATTCCCGTGACCCTGACCCTCGCGGGGATCGCCGGTTTCGTGCTCTCGGTCGGCATGGCCGTCGATGCCAACATCCTGATATTCGAGCGCACCAAGGAAGAGCTGCGAACCGGCAAGACGCTGGCAACGGCGATGGAGGCCGGCTTCAACCGGGCCTGGAACTCGATCTTCGACTCCAACGTGTCTTCGCTTATCACCGCGTCGATCCTCTATTTCGGCGGATCCTCCACGATCAAGGGCTTTGCGCTGGTCCTGATCATCGGCGTGGCAACCTCGATGTTCACCGCCATCACCGTCTCCCGCACGCTGCTCCGGTTCGTGGTCCACCAGGAGATCGTCCAGAGGGCCTGGCTGTACGGCGTCACCGAGGAGGAGTTCCAGGCGAGGCCGGTATTCGGGCGGCGCGGTCGGCTGGAGGCTCGCGACCGTGTTTGACGTCATCGGCAAGAGGAACTGGTTCTTCCTCTTCTCGGGCCTGATCGTCGTCCCGGGCCTCATCTTCATCCTGCTGACCCCGCTCACCAACGGCCAGGTCGGCATGAAGTTCTCCGTCGACTACACGGGCGGCACCGTCTGGCAGATCCAGTTCAAGAACTCGAACGCATCCACGGACGAGGTCAGCTTGATCCTGGCGAAACAGGGGATCACCGACGCCGAGGTGAGCGAGGACACGGCCCATAACATCACGATCCGCACCAAGCGCGCCGACCTGATCCCGATCGTGACCCCAGCACCGGTCCTGACCGCTAATCCGAGTCAATCGGCAGCCGCCGCAAGTGCCAGCGCCGCGGCGGTTGCCAGCGCCCAATCATCGGCCCAGGCGAGTGCAGCGGCCGTGGCGTCGGCCTCCGCCGGCTCGGCCCAGGCCAGTGCCATGGCCTCGGCCCTCGCCAGCGCGGGCCTCACTCCGGCGCCCACGGCCAGTCCCACTCCGGCCCCCTCACCTTCCGGCAGCGCAAGCCCCTCTGCGAGCCCTTCCGCTTCGCCGACGATCGCACCCAACAGCGTCGACCAGGCCGGCAACCAATGCGACCTGCACCTGCCCACGACCGGCACGCTGGCGACGATCGCCGCAGCGCTGCAGGCCGATCCCAACCTGGGTCCGATTGCCTGCACTGGCATACAGAGCACGGTCGGCCCCATCGTGAGCGCCCAGCTCATCCAGCAGGCTGTCCTGCTCATCCTGCTCGGCTCGCTGGGCATCCTGATCTGGATCGGCATCCGGTTCCAGAGCATCAAGTTCGGCGCCACGGCCCTGGCCGCGCTCGTCCACGACGTGATCGTGGTGGTGGGCACGTTCGCGATCCTGGGCACGGTCTTCGGCGTCCAGATAGACGCGCTCTTCGTGACCGCGATGCTGACCGTAATCGGCTTCAGCGTTCACGACACGATCGTCGTCTACGACCGGATCCGCGAGAACAAGACCCGCCACGCGGGCGAACCCTTCGACCAAATCGTCAACCACTCCATCCTGCAGACGTTCGGTCGGTCGATCAACACCAGCCTGACCGTGGTGATGACGCTCGTTGCTCTGCTCTTCTTCGCGGGCGCATCGATCCACTACTTCATCCTGGCCCTGCTGATCGGGATCATCTCGGGGACGTACTCGTCGATCTTCAACGCCAGTCCGCTCCTGGTGGTCTGGCAGCTGTGGGAGGATCGGCGCCGGACGGAGCGGCTGAGCGCCATCCGCGGCGGCAGGCGCGGCTAGCAGCCCGTCCGACCCGGAGTGGCAGCCCCGCGGCGGCCGCGCCCGTAGCCCGGGGCGGGGATACGCCCAGGATGAGCCGATAGTGGCAAGCTTGCCGGCGTGATTCGCTCCCTGTACCGCTGGCGCCTGCCGATCGCGATCGAGCTCGACGGGCCGCGCCGTGATCTGGCGCGCGAGCGAGGCTTCTCCGAGCCGCTGCTTCGGATCCTCGCCGGCCGGGGCCTTGGCGATCCCGGGGCCATCGCTGCGTTCCTCTCGCCCGGCCCCGAATCGCTCCACGATCCGCGGCTCCTCCCCGACGCCGGACCGGCCCTTGCGCGCATCCGGCAAGCCCGCGACCGAGGCGAGCGGATCCTCGTCTACGGCGACTTCGACGCCGACGGCCTGACCGGGCTCGCCATCCTGGTGCTGGCGTTCCGTGCCCTGGGCCTTGACGCGGAGCCCTACGTACCGGAGCGGCTCGCCGACGGGCACGGCCTCTCGGTCCGGGCCGTGGAGCTGGCCTCGGCCCAGCGGCGATCGCTCATCGTGACTGCCGACTGCGGCACCAGCAGCGCCCCGGAGATCGAGCTTGCTGCGGGTCTAGGCATCGACGTGGTGGTGACGGATCACCATCATGCCCCGGAGTGGCCCCGGACGGCGGTTGCCGTGGTGAACCCGCGCAGACCGGACTCCAGATACCCGGAAACGCAGCTCACCGGGGCCGGCGTGGCCTGGAAGCTGGCCTGCCTCGTGCTGGACGACCTCGGGGCAGCCACGAGGTCGGCGCCGCTCGCGCCGGGGGCGGCCGAATTGTCTGACCTAGCCCTGATCGGGACGGTCGCCGACGTCGCCCCGATCCTGGGGGAGAACCGCATGATCGCCGTCCTCGGGCTCGGGCGGATACGGATGTCGCCCCGGCCGGGGATCGCCGCCCTGCTCGAGAGGGCCGGCCTTGCCGCCAACCGGCTGACGCTCGAGGACATCTCCTTTGCCGTGGCCCCACGCCTGAACGCCGCCGGCAGGGTTGGAGAGGCGGCTCGAGCGGCGCGGTTGCTGCTGGCGTCGGATAGGGCCGAGGCCGACGTTCTCGCGGCCGAGATCGAGACCGCCAACCGGGAGCGGCGCGACATCACCCGAACGGCGGTGGCCGAGGCACGCCGGCAGCTCGGCCTGGAGGAACTGCCGTCGACCGGGCCGGAACTGCCAACCATGGCGGCCACGGCAGGCAGCCGTCCCGTCGCGGCCGACCTTCCCGCCGCGCTGCTGGTCGCGGGGGAGTGGGCGGTCGGGATCATCGGCCTGATCGCGGGCCGGCTGGCAGAGGAGCTGGACCGCCCGACGGTAGTGGCTTCGATCGCGGACGCGGACGCGGGAGTGCTGCGTGGGTCGTGTCGCAGCCCGGACGGCTTCAACCTGGCCGAGGCCCTGATCGGCTGCCAGGACCTCCTGCTGCGGCACGGCGGCCACTCGGCCGCGGCCGGGTTCGACATGGATGCGGCCAATTGGCCGCAGTTCACGCAGCGGTTTCTCGAGCTTGCCGCCGCCCGCCATCCACGAACGGGACCGCGGGAGCTGGCCGCCGACCTGGTCCTGCCCGCCGAGGCCGTCGACTATTCGCTCCTGCGAGAGCTGGCTCTCCTGGAACCGTGCGGCACCGGCAATCCCTCGCCGGTCCTGGCCATAAGCGGGCTGCGCGTGGTACGTGTCAGACCGGCCGCCGGCGGCCACACGCAGCTCGTCCTGGGACGCAGGAATGACGTCCTCGACGGCGTTGCCTTCAGGCGGGCGGACCTGCCGGGCATGCTGGTCGAGGGCGACAGGGTCGACGTGATCGCGCAGGCTTCGAGCCGCAGCTTCGGCGGCTTCGAGTCGATCCAACTGCAGGTCCTCGACGTATCGGCCGAGGGCGCGCAGATCGGGGCATCGGCCGCCGAGAGTTCGGGCTGACGGCTTCCGGTGGGATTGCCGCAGCCTCACCGCGGCGAAGATCGAAGCCGCGTCGGCTAACCTTGGCAGCCATGGGGCTCTACCTCGATCGCGTGGCCGCCAGGACCCGGGCCGTGCAGACGGTCCTCTGTCTCGGCATGGATCCGGTGCCAGGGTCCCTGCCGGAAGGCTTCAGGGCCGACCTCGGGGGAGTGGAACGCTTCTGCGAGGTGCTGCTCGAAGCGGCGCTGCCACACGTCGCCGCGGTGAAGTCGAACCTCGCGTTCTTCGAAGCCTTCGGCTCCGAAGGACTCGCGGCACTAGAGCGGTTGCGGGCCAGGGTTCCATCGGACGTGCCCTTCATCGCCGACGCCAAGCGGGGTGACATCGGGAGCACGTCCGCCCGGCACGCGATGGCCCTCTACGACTCCCTGGGCTGCAACGCGGTGACCGCCAGCCCATACCTGGGGTCTGAGGCGATCGAACCGCTCCTGGAGCGCGCGGACCGGTTCGTCTACGTGCTGTGCCGGACCTCAAACCCGGGTGCCGGTGAGCTCCAGGGCCTCGAGGTCGGGCCCGACCCGACTGCCGGGGCCCCCGCCGAGCCTCTCTACGCGAGGGTGGCCCGGCTGGCCCAGGGCTGGGGCCCCGGCGGAACGGTCGGGCTCGTGGCCGGGGCGACGGCTCCAGCCGAGCTGGAACTGATCCGTAGGATCGCCCCGGGCCTCGCCCTGCTCGTCCCGGGCGCCGGCGCGCAGGGAGGCGAGATCGAGCCGGTCCTGCGCCACGGCCCGGCGACGGCCGCGCCTGCAGGTGGTGTGCCTGGTGGTGGGCTGCTCGTCAACGTTTCACGCGGCATAGCTGGAGCGGCGACAGGGGTCGCGGGCGGCGCGGCCGGCCGCGGCCGCCCACCGGACGTCGCCGACGCGCTGGCGGAGGCCGCCCGGCACTGGGCGAGAGTGCTTCGAATCCCGGTTTGAAGGCTGGCCGTTCGGCGATCTGCGGGCGCGGACGCGGGGCGGCATGCATGCCGTTCCTCGAGGCACGGGTCGGGTTCGTTGCCGCAGCCGCTTCGCCATGTGCCACGGGTCCTGCTCGGCGAGCGCGCTAGACTCTCGCCATGAGCACCAGATCCCCCCGGTCTCTGGGGGCGGCAGGGGCGACGCCGTCCACCGATGGAGGGGTCGACGGAGACGGACGCCCAGACGACACCGACCGGACGACCCGGGCGGCTGGCACCGCGCCGATGCCGGCCGCCGCCGTGCGCGCCGAGCCGGCCGAACCCGGACGCAGGCGGCGTGCGATCGAGCAGCAGGTCGTGATCCTCAGCGGCCTGTCCGGCGCCGGCAAGACGGCCGCGACCAAGCTGTTCGAGGACCTCGGCTACGCCTGCATGGACAACGTGCCGGGCGAGCTGCTGCCCGACCTGGCAGAGCTGGTGTCGGCCGACCGGCGACGCTTCGAGAAGGTGGCGATCGTGGTCGACGTGCGGGCCGGCAATGTGCCGATCGCCCTCGCGGCGGTGCGAGGCGCGTTTGAAGGGCGCGGCATCAGGCCGCGAGTGATCTTCCTCGAGGCCCGCGACGAGGTCCTGATTCGTCGCTTCTCCGAGACCAGGCACCGCCATCCGCTGGCCGGGAAGCGGGGCATCGCCAGTTCGATCGCCGAGGAGCGCCGCCTGATGGAGCCGGTCAGGGCCGACTCCGACGTCGTGGTGGACACCTCGGACCTGTCGCTCCGGCAGCTCAAGGAGCGCATGTTCTCCCAGCTTGCCGATGCCGCCTCCGAGGACGAGCTGGTCTTCCAGCTGATCAGCTTCGGCTTCAAGTACGGGGTTCCGCTCGAGGCCGACCTCGTCTTCGACGTCAGGTTCATGGAAAACCCCTACTACGTCGACGAACTGCGGCACGTCTCCGGGCTGACCCCGGCCGTGCGCGATTACGTCATGAAGCAGCCGATCGCCCGGCAATTCTTCGACTTGCTGACGAAGTTCCTGGATCTGACCATCCCGGGCTTCCGGAGCGAGGGCAAGACGCGGCTGACGATCGCCATAGGCTGCACCGGCGGATATCACCGCTCGATCGTGATCGCCGAGGAGCTGCGGGCCTGGCTCGAGGGGCGGGGTCTCGGAACCGTGGCCGTCTTCCACCGGGAGCTGGAGCGCGCATGAACAGCCCCCGCCCCAGGGGGGCCGGGTCGAGGCTGCGGCGCTGGCTCACTCCCGGCATCGGGATCAAGCGGTGGCTGGGGCTGGTGTTCGTAGGGGAGTTCTGCCTGGCCCTGGCGGGTGCATTCCTGCTGCGCCAGTTCTACCGCGACGTCGACGTCTCGGGGCCCGGCCAGGCCGTCGTGTCGGGCCTGACCCTGCAGTTCCTGCCGTACTGGCTGCGCGGGCTGCTCCTCGCCGCGGCGGGCCTCGCCCTGTTTCTGTACGGCTCCTGGCGCGGGGTGAGCGTGCTGATGGAGCCATTCCTGCCGGTGTCGCCTGACCAGCCTCTGGTCGAGGTCATCTACCAGAAGCGCTTCCTGGCACGCGGGCCGAGGGTGGTCGCGATCGGAGGAGGCACCGGCCTGTCGACGCTGCTCCGGGGTCTCAAGGAGTACACGAGCAACATCACGGCCGTGGTGACGGTCGCCGACGACGGTGGATCTTCGGGCAGGCTTCGGACCGAGCTCGGCATACCGGCCGTGGGCGACATCCGCAACTGCATCGTTGCGCTGGCCGATTCGGAGCCGCTGATGGGCGAGCTCCTGCAGTACCGGTTTCCAGGCGATGGCAGCGCCAGCCTGGGCGGCCACACCATCGGCAACCTGCTGCTGGCGGCGATGACCTCCGTCCAGGGCGACGACTTCGAGGAAGGCGTGCGGCAGATGAACCGCGTCCTGGCCGTGCGGGGACAGGTCGTGCCGGCCACGGCGACGCCGCTGGTCCTCCACGCGCGTCTCGTCGACGGCCGGGAAGTGAGCGGGCAGTCTGTCATCACCCGCACGGCGGGGATCGACCGGGTCTGGCTTGCACCCGCGGACGTCGCGGCCGGCGAAGACGCCAGGCGAGCGGTCGAGGAGGCGGACCTGATCGTGATCGGCCCGGGCAGCCTGTATACCAGCATCATGCCGACCCTTCTCCTGCCGGAGATCGCCGCGGCCATCAGGCTCTCGGCGGCGCGGCGGCTGTACGTCTGCAACGTCGCCACGCAGACGGGCGAGACGGAGGGCTACGACCTGTCCGACCATCTGCGTGCCGTCGAAGCTCACACCGGTCCCGGCCTGATCGACTTTGTGCTGGCCAACAACCGATTCGACGCGCGGCGGCCGGGCGACTACTCGGCCTCGCCGGTGAAGCTGAGCTGGCCGCCCGGCTACAAGGCAGCGGGAGTGCCGCGCCTCGTCCTGGAGGACGTGGTCGACCGCGACAACGCTCATCACCACGACCCGGCCCGGCTCGCCGCGGCGGTCATGCGCATCTACGAGCGCGCCGGCAGGAGCAGGCGTCGGGCCCACGCGTCCCGGAGCGCCTGAGCTGGGCGTGGAGACCGCCCCCGCCCCGTCGAGGTCCTGAACGTGGCCGATCGGGACATCGCCGAGTCGATCCGCGAGGAGCTGGCCGCGATAGACCCCCCGCGGGCCTGCTGCCGCGCGGCCGAGGCGGCGGGGCTGGCCGGCGCGTTCGAACGGAGGCGCCGTCCGCTGACGAGACTGGCGCTGCGGCTGTCCCGCGGCAGGGTGGTTGCGACGGGAGGGTCGGTCTGCGGTGCATCGGACGACTCGGCCGGAGGCGCGGTCGCGGAGGCCGGACCGAGTGGAGCTGCGGCTCCGGTCCTTCGGCCCTGGCGCCCTGGGGCCGGCACCCCGTTCGCCTGGAGCAGCGCCGCCGACCACTGCCGCGCGGCCTGGCTGCGCGGACGCTTTCTCGCCCACGGCTCGCTGAGCCTGTCGTCCGGCCGGACTCACCTGGAGTTCGATCTGCCCGTGGACGAGGCCCGCGAGCTCTGCGACCGCCTTGCCGAGGTTGACATGGACGCCGGCTGGCGCGTGCGCCGGGGCCGGGGGGTGGTGACCTGGAAGAGCGCCGAGACCGTGGGCACGTTCCTCCGCCTGCTCGGTGCCGGGTCGGCTCTCCTCGAGCTGGAGTCCAGGCAGGTGTCGCGCTCGGTCCGGGGCGATCTCAACCGCTTCATCAACGCCGAGTCCGCCAACCTGCAGCGCGCCGTCGATGCCGCCGCGCGGCAGCTCGAAGCCATCGATGCGGTGGAGTCCGACGGGCGCCTGGCAAGCCAGCCCGACTCGGTCAGGGTCGTGGCGGGCGCGCGGCGTCTCGAACCCGAGGCGACCATGTCCGAGCTTGCCCAGCGGACCGGGCTGCATCGATCGACCGTGCAGCGGGCCCTCCGGCGGATCGAGGCGCTCGCCCTTCAGTCCGCCGACGAACCGAAGCCTGGACGGAGGCGGACCTAGGGGCCGGGACCGTCCGGCGTGGTCGGGCTTCCGGGCCATTCGCCGCCTGCCGCGGGGACTTCGGGCTACCACGAAGGGCCGACTGTCCCTCCGGAGCCGCCCGTCAGTCTGTCATCATTCACGGCATGAGACCGCTGATCATCGCTGCAAACTGGAAGATGAACACAACCCCGGCCGATGCCGGGGAGCTCGCCGCCACGATCGCTGCCCGGACCGGGGAGCCGGGCGTGACGCGCGTCATCTGCGCCCCGTTCGTCTGTCTGGCCGCCGTCCGCGACGCACTGCGCGGGACCGAGGTGGCCGTGGGGGCCCAGAACGTCCACCACGAGCTCGCGGGAGCCTTCACCGGCGAGATATCCGCGTCGATGCTGCAGGGCCTGGCAACGTGGGTGATCGTAGGCCACTCCGAGCGTCGCCGGGACGCGGGCGAGACCGACGAGCTGATCGGCAGGAAGCTGGCGCGGGCAGTCGCTTCCGGCCTGCGCCCCGTGCTCTGCGTGGGCGAGCACCTGTCGGACCGTGAGGCCGGACGGGCCGTGGAGGTGGTGGCGTCCCAGCTCCAGGGCGCGCTGGCCGGCCACGACCGCGACGCGGTCCTTGCCGCCGGCCTCGTCATCGCCTACGAGCCGGTCTGGGCAATCGGCACCGGACGGAACGCATCCGGAGCCGACGCTGCGACCATGGCGGAGGCGATCCGCTCGACCCTCTCCGCCGACCTCGGTTGGGGCTCGTCGGCCGAGACCGTCCCCGTCCTCTACGGCGGCAGCGTAACGAGCGCCAACATTGCGGAGTTCCTGGGCGAGGCGGCCATCGACGGGGCGCTCGTCGGCGGCGCGTCGCTCAAACCGGACGAAATGGCGGGCATGGTGGCCCGGGCCGGGCTGGTGGCCCGGAGCCGCGCCGAAGCCGCCGCGAAGCCGTGACCGGCGGAGCCAGGCCCCGGCCCATCGTCCTCGTGGTCCTGGACGGCTTCGGGATCGGCCACGACTCGACCGTGGACGCGATCGCCCATGCACGGATGCCCAACTGGCGGGCGTTCCTCGAGGGATGGCCGCATTGCGCCCTGCAGGCGTCCGAGGAGTACGTCGGCCTGCCCGAGGGCCAGATGGGCAACTCCGAGGTGGGGCATCTGAATCTCGGCACCGGCCAGCCGGTCATGCAGGATCTGCCTCGCATCGACAGGGCCATCGAAACGGGGTCCTTCTTCGAGCGGCCGATCCTTCTCGAGCTCTGCGAGCGGGCAGGGGAGCCCGGCCGGACGCTCCATCTCATAAGCCTGCTCGGCCCGGGCGGCGTCCATGCCAACGACCGGCACCTCGTGGCCGTGGCCGAACTGGCCCGCCGCCGGGGAGTGGCGCGGGTCCGCATCCACGGCCTGCTCGACGGCCGTGACACGCCGCCCCGCTCGGCGATCGAGTTCGTGCCCGACCTCGAGAAGCGGCTGGCGGCCGCCCATCCCGACGCCAGGATCGCCACGATCGGGGGCCGCTACTTCGCCATGGACCGGGACAAGCGCTGGGAGCGGACCAAGCAGGGCTATGACGCCATCGTCCACGGCCTGGCGAAGTACCACGCCCCGTCTGCCACGGCGGCAGTGGAGGCCGGCTACGCGCGGGGCGAGAACGACGAGTTCATCGTCCCCACGGTCGTTGACGGGGTGGATCACGGCACGATCGCGGACGGCGACGCCGTGCTGCACTGCAACTTCAGGGCCGACAGGGCGCGGCAGCTGTCGCACGCCCTCGCCGACGCCGAGTTCGCGGGCTTCGACCGCAACGACGGTGGCCCTGCCCCCAGGGGCATCCTCTACGCCACGATGACCGAATACGAGGCCGACCTGGCGGTGAGGGTGGTCTTCGGCCCCGAGGTGGTCCCGTCACTCGCCGAGGCGGTCAGCAAGGCCGGCTGGACCCAGTTCCACGTGGCCGAGACCGAGAAGTACGCCCACGTGACCTACTTCTTCAACGGCGGTCGCGAGGAACCGTGGCCGGGCGAGGACCGCCTCCTCGTGCCGAGCCTCAAGGTCGCCACGTACGACCTCCAGCCGAGCATGGCCGCCGAGGGTGTCTGCGATGCCCTGGTGGCGGCGATCGAGGGTGGCCGCTACGACCTGATCGTGGCCAACTTCGCGAATCCCGACATGGTCGGCCACACCGGCGTCTGGGAGGCCACCATTCAGGCCTGCGAGACCGTGGACGGCTGTCTCGGCCGCGTCGCGGCGGCCGTGCTGGCGGTGGGGGCCGGCGATGACACTGCGCCCGGGGCCGTCCTGCTCATCACGGCCGACCATGGCAACGCCGACGAGATGAAGGACGGGGCCGGCAACCCTGTCACCAAGCACTCGCTCAATCCGGTGCCGCTCGTGGCCATCGGACGGGCGATCACGGGCAGGCGACTCGAGGACGGCCGCCTGGCCGACGTTACACCGACGATCCTGGACCTGGTCGGCCTGAAGCCGTGGCCGGAGATGACCGGCCACTCGCTGTTGGTGCGCCAGGGCTGAAGGCTGCGTCCGGCAGGGCTGTCGGGCGGCCGGACATTGGCCGGCCTGTGCTAACATGCGCCGGTCCGCCAGCGGGCGGACAGCCAATTGAGGTTGCTTCGAACCGTGAACCCAGCCATGGCCATTGGCCAGGACATCATCGCCATCTTCCTGATCGTGGCCATCCTGCTCCAGGCCAGGGGCTCGGGCCTGTCCGCCACCTTCGGCGGCGACTCGTCGGTCTACCGCAGCAGGCGGGGCATCGAGAGGCGCCTGTGGCAATTCACGATCCTGCTGGCCATCCTCTTCTGCGCCTTCTCGATCGCCGGCTACCTGGTGCCGAAGTCCTGATGCCGGGTTCCCGGCCGGGTACTGGCGCAATCGGGGTCCGCTCCGGGACGGGGCACGCCTCCGCCGTCTCGCCCAGGGAATGAACAGGGCCGATCGCCTGGTCGTCGGCGCTCTCGCCCTCGTCTTCGTCATCGTCCTGGGCGCCATGCTGGCGCCGTCGCACCTGTCCATCGGCCCCGCCGCCACGCCCACGCCGGGTCCGGTGACTCCATATCGCGAGGGGATCGTCGGGCATCCGAGTTCGGTCAATCCGCTGACGGCGCGGACGCAGGCCGACCGGGACCTCGTGGCGCTGCTGTTCCGCGGCCTCGTGAGGGCCGGCCCGGATGGGTCGATCCTGCCGGACCTGGCCAGTTCATGGACTCTCTCGGCAGACGGGCGCACGTACACCTTCCAGCTCGCCAACGACGCCTACTGGGACGACGGGCAGCCGGTCACCTCCGCCGATGTCGTGTTCACCGTCGGCGTGCTGCAGGACCCGACCTACGACGGCCCCTACGGCTCCTCGTGGCAGGGAATCCGCGTCAAAGCCGCCGGACCCTACGCGGTCACGGTCACGATGGTCCTTGTCGTAGCCGGGTTCCTGCGCCAGGCGACGCTGCCGATCCTGCCCGAGCACCTGCTCGGCCACGCCGACGTGGCCGCCCTGGCCGACTCGGGCTACAGCGGCAGGCCAGTCGGCGACGGACCGTACCGGATCCTGGAGCTGGATTACTGGCACGCCCTGCTGCAGCGGGTGCCGTCGGTCAACCCGGCCGCCTCGGCTTCGCCCGCGCCCTCTCCGACGTCGTCTGTGCTGCCGAGCCCCAGTAGTGCGAGCCAGGCGCCCTCATCCGGGGGTCCGACCACGACGCCCCTGCTCACGCCTCCACCGAGTCCGACCCCCTCACCGACACCTCCACCGAGTCCGCGGCCGGCCCTTCAGCTCGGTCCCGGCCTGGCCAGGCTGGACTCGATCGAGTTGCGGTTCTTCGACGATTCGGCCTCGGCGGCAGCGCAGTTCAAGGCCGCACAACTCGACGCCGTGGGAGGACTCCTGCCCGAGTCGGTCGACGCCGCGCTGGCCAGGTCCGGGTCGAGCCTGGCCTCGTACCGCTGGACGAGCCTCCTCGGCGTCGTGGTGAACCAGCGGGCAACCCACCCGGAGTTCGCCGACGCGGACGTGCGCATCGCGCTGCTGGCCGCCATCGACCGGACGTCGCTGGTCGCCGGGGTGCTGGGGAATCGCGGCACGCAGGCCGACCTGCCGATCCCGTCGTGGTCGAGCTTCTACGATCCGGGAGCCGTTGGACGCGTCGCCTACGACCCGGCGGCGGCTCGGTCCGGGTTGAGCGGCTCGGGCTGGAAGCTGTCCGACGCCGGCTGGATGGCCCCCAAGGCCAGCTCCACCTACGGTCTGCGATTGCTCACTCCCGACGAGGCAAGCAACCCGATCGTCCACCGGGTCGCGGTCGCGGTGGCGGCGGCCTGGACGGCGGTTGGACTCGCCGTCACGCTGCAGGCGGTTCCGGCGGCGCGGTACCTCCAACTCCTCGACACGGGCGACTTCGACGCAGCCGTCGTCGACTTCAGCGTGGGCCTGGACCCGGACCTGGGGCCGCTCCTGCTGTCGACGCAGGTGGGCTCGGGCGGCTCGAACGTGGCGGGGATCCAGGATCGCGTCCTCGACCAGCTGCTGCTCGGTGCTCGCAAGACCCTCGATCCCTCGGCGCGCCAGGCGGCCGTGTCGGCCGTCGAGAAGTACGTCTCAAGCACCATGCCGATCCTGCCACTGGCGTTCCAGGACTACGGATTCGTGCTCTCCGGCCGTGTCAGGAACGTGTTCGGGGACGACCTGGCCGATCCGTCGGGCCGATATTGGGATGTGATAGACTGGCGCCTCGCCAGCGACGGGTAGAGCCGTCGCTGCGTGCGCCGAGGTGGCGGAATTGGCAGACGCGCTGGTTTCAGGAGCCAGTGGCCGCAAGGCTGTAGGGGTTCAAATCCCCTCCTCGGCACCAGGGTCTTGCATCAGGTGGAGCTGTCGACTCGGTACCGTGCCCAGGTGGCGGAATTGGTATACGCGTACGTTTGAGGGGCGTATGGAGCAATCCATCCGGGTTCAAGTCCCGGCCTGGGCACCATCTTCAATCTGACCAGATACGGCCACGCGGCGCGAACTGCGCCGCGTGACGGTTTCGGGGGCGGTTAGCTCAGCGGACAGAGCGCCTCGTTTACACCGAGGACGTCGCAGGTTCGAGTCCTGCACCGCCCACCACTGCGGGACCTGCCGCCGCGGCGCGGCGGCCGCGCGGACGGCGAACGATTCACGAAGCCGGGGAGTCTGGTCATTGGGAGCAGCGGTCTTGCGCCGCAGGCTCCCTGCTAGAATCTCTGAACCGCAACCGCGTGATCGGTCCAACTTCGATCGGAGAATGGGCATGCTGCCGTTCATCATCGCCATCGTCGTCGTCCTGGTTCTTATCCTGTTCGTGGTCGGGATCTACAACGGCCTGGTCACGAGGCGCAACCGCGTCGACGAGGCCAACGCCCAGATCCAGGTCCAGCTCAAGCGCCGCCACGACCTGATCCCCAACCTCGTGAACGCGGTCAAGGGCTACATGGACTTCGAGAAGGGCGTTCTCGTGCAGGTCACCGAGGCCCGCGGCAACGCCATCAATGCCGGCTCGCAGGGACCGGCCGCCCAGGCCCAGGCGGAGAACGTCCTGACCGGCGCCCTCAAGTCGCTGTTCGCCGTGGTCGAGAACTACCCGCAGCTCAAGGCGAACGAGAATGTCCTGTCGCTGCAGGAGCAGCTGACCACCACCGAGAACCAGATTTCCTTCTCTCGCCAGCATTACAACGCCTCGGTGCTGGACTTCAACAACTCGCTCCAGACGTTCCCCAACGTGCTGCTGGCCGGTCCGTTCGGCTTCTCCAAGCGCGAGTTCTTCGAGGCGGAGCCCGAGGCGGCCGAGGTCCCCGTCGTCAACCTGGGATAGGAATGGCTGGGCCGGCTGGGGACTTGTCTCCTGCCGGCTCCGTTTGCTGAGGCCACTGCAGTGACCACGACCTTCTATGCCGAGGAGTCGGCGAACCGCCGCAACTCCTTCCTGCTCGCCCTGGTCGTCATCGCCTTCCTGGCGGTCTTCGGCTTCGTCATCGGTTTCAGCATCGGCTATGGGAGCGGCAACGAGGTTGCGTTCGCGATCGGGGCCCTGGCCATCGCGGTGGGCATCGGGACGCTCAGCGCGCTCTTCTCGTGGTACGGCGGCGACAAGCTGGTCCTGTCGAGCTCCCACGCTCGCGAGGTCAGCGCCGAGCAGGCCCCCCAGCTCTACAACGTCGTCAACGAGATGGCCGTCGCGGCCGGAGTGCCGATGCCCAAGGTCTACATCATCGACGACCCGTCGCCCAACGCCTTCGCGACGGGCCGTGACCCCCAGCACTCCTCGGTGGCCGTGACCACCGGGCTGCTCCAGAAGATGAACCGCGAGGAGCTCCAGGGGGTCCTCGGCCACGAGATGTCGCACGTTCGAAACTACGACATCCGCTTCACGCTGATCGTTGGAGTAATGGTTGGCAGCATGGCTCTGCTGGCCGGCCTCTTCCTGAGATACACGTTCTTCTTCGGCGGGGGGCGCCGAAGCAATAGCCGTGACGGCGGCGGGCTTGTGATTCTGATGATCCTTCTCGGCGTGGTCATGTCGATCGTGAGCTACTTCTTCGGAGCGCTCGTCCAGATGGCGGTCAGCCGCCAGCGCGAGTACCTTGCCGACGCCTCCTCGGTCGAGCTCACGCGCAACCCGCATGGGCTCGAGACCGCGCTCGCCAAGCTGGCCTCCGACAACGAGCCCCTCCACTCGGCAAACGGCGCCACCCAGCACCTCTACATCGTCAACCCCCTCAAGAAGCTGGGCGGCGGCTCGAGCCTGTTCTCGACCCATCCGCCTATCGTCGACCGCATCAACCGGCTCCGGCAGCTCACCGGGGATCCGCCGATGAGCCCGGCCGAAACCAGCCAGCTGACCGGGCTGGAGTAGGGGATCGAGGCGTTAGGTAGGGCCGGGCATCCGGGCCCTGGTTGCCTTGCCTGCCTCGTCGGGCCGTGGTAACTTTCGACCCGCCGACGGGCGGCCAGTCCGTCCGATGCACGGGCCGAGATAGCTCAGTCGGTAGAGCACGCGACTGAAAATCG
>Ga0182021_10002885_pt1 | contig 20207 bp, 22 predicted proteins | sample 612E3MmetaG_FD_120493 | JGI IMG/M metagenome (GOLD analysis project Ga0182021, IMG submission 120493) | Permafrost microbial communities from Stordalen Mire, Sweden - 612E3M metaG (Illumina Assembly) | ecosystem: Environmental > Terrestrial > Soil > Wetlands > Permafrost | place: Sweden... | reverse complement strand
TTTATGATCTTCCCCAGGTCCATAGCCAGCAAATATCCTCAGACCCACTGTTGGAATGGAATATAAAGAAGCTATATGCTCGCACATTAGTTTGCACTTCCCATAAAGATTAGCAGGCACCGGGGTAGATGTTTTTTCACAATGTGGGGCAGGAGCTTTGCCATAGACGCTCCCGCTCGAAGGATAGATTACTTTCTTCGCGCCGATTTTACTTGCGAAATCCATGATATTTATGAAACCTGTAAGAGTTTCATAAATATACTTTTGCGCATTCTTGTTAAACAACATGACAGAAGACCCAGCGCCAAAATGAAAAATGTAGTCTACATCTCCAACTTCTTTGAAAGCCTCAATATCAACCACGTTTCCACCGATGAGGCGGCATTCGGGTAGGATTTTCTCAGCCTTCCCAAACGAGAAATTGTCCATTACAATACTTTCCGCGTTTTGAGCTATCAGTCTTCGAATGATATTACTTCCGATGAAACCAGCTCCACCAGTTACCAATACTTTCTTACTATCCCAATTCATAGTATCACGCATCTTTTTTTTGTTCTCGTAAATCCCGAAACTTTAAATTATTTATCAAAGTCCTTCACATGTCCAACTACTTTGGTAGCACCTTTAACGGCGTACTTCACATCTCTCCACGATCTAATTCTAGTCAAATGCTTAAATACATACCTTGGCGAGAGGAAAACCTTGTATATTTCATCACAGAGCTTCATTACTTCTTCAGGCGTCATATCAGGGGTTGTCATCACTGGTTCTTTCATGTCGAAGCGGTCGTAATCTTTTGGATCAAATCGGAACCAACCATTCTTCAAAGCTTCAGCATACAATTTGGTTCCCGGATAAGGAATAACAACTGTCGATTGTAGGGTGACAGCCCAACCTTTCTGCATAAGGGTCTTAGCTACGTTTAGTGTACTTAAAGCGTCTTTACGATATTCCCAGGGGTAGCCTACCATGATGGTTATATGTGGTTCTAGCCCTTCTTCTCGGGGCACTCGGCATTCGTTCATGATACCATCGATAGTGGTTCCTTTGTTGAGCCTATCAAGTGTAGCCTGACTTCCTGATTCAATACCAAAGAGAAGCATTCTGAAACCTGCTTTCTTCATTAGGTGATAATCCTCGCGCCTCAACGCTCCGAACCGCATGTTACAGCTAAACTGAACATTCTTATTGTATCCTCTCTCAATTATTAAATTGGCAAAGCGTCTAAGCCATTCTCCAGCTGGAAAACAGCCTGTGTCATCAAATATTGATTTAACGCCATTACGCGCAATAAGCAACCCTATCTCGTCTGCTAAACGCTCAGGTTTCATCACTCTGAAGGTGGGATATAATGTGGGCCATGAACAAAAAGTGCATCCGCCGTCTTTTCTCCACCAGCAATCGCGTCCGGCCATTGTGTAGGCTCCTGGAGTAACTTTGAAGTTGCCGTTTCGTTTGTTATAAAGCTGCCATTTTGACAATTCACGATTAATGTGAGGTAAATCATCCAAACTGTGATTCAATTTGAATTGTCCAGTATTCTTTGTGCTTCCGTCCTCTCGGTACCAGACCCCTGATTCAAGCTGCTTTGTTTTGCCGTTTAAGAAATCCGCCAAATTTAGCAATAGAAAGTCATAGTCGCCCCCTGTAAGAACGAAATCAACTTGGCTCTGCTCCATTGATTCTTGAGGCAAAGCAGTAACATGATCCCCTACCAAAACAACTTTTGAATCGGGAAGAACCTTTTTCACCTCATTAATAATAACCCAATGTTTCTTTACAACTGGAGTTTTTGTTTCAATCATAATAACATCTGGGCTATTTCGCTCCAGATCGTTTAGCCACTGGCTATAAGTTTTCTCTTCTGCAATGCCATCGTCCCAAACAACCTCGTAACCAGCATTCCCCAGTAAAGTGGCAGCGTACGCCGGAACAACAGGGTAGATGTAGGTGGGTGATTGAAAGTATTGGAACTGCCTATTCTGGCTTAATAGTGGAACGCCTTTCTCGGAATGTATTGGCGGATAGGATATGCTGATTTTCATCTTTTCAGATCACGCTTTACTAATCCCGATAGAAAGAATGACCCGTAGACTAAATGAGTTACTATTATCCCCAACCAAACTGAAAGAACCAACTTCACATTTTTCACTTGTAAGGCTGCTGCGATAAGGCCTGAAACAAGATAAACAGCAACGCCAAATAGCAAAACATATGAGAACAAGGGAAAAATCAGAGAAAGCACTACGCCAACAAAAAGCGAAGACACAAGCAATGATGGAAAGAAGTAAGTCAACTTCACAGAGTTTTCTGGAAACTTTTTGGCGAAAAACCCTCGATGTTCCCCAAAACGCGAAACCTGCCTCAGATGCTGTTTGAAAAGAGAACGACGATGATGATAAACAACTATGTCAGATGACTCGATTAGCTTTTTTCCCAGTTTCTTTATGGCTAGACACATTAGAGTGTCTTCGCCGGGCCAGTATTTCTCGTTCCATCCACCAGCTTCTTCGAGCACTGATTTTCGAGCTATGAAATTGCAGGAGTGTATGTCATCTGATTCAAAGCAGCTCTTGGTTTTGTAACGTGATGATAAGTTTCCAACCATAAATGAGGAAAGCACGTAGCCACCAGCTTTTTGCATGAACCCGTCTGCCGCGGGCGTTAATCCCGGTCCGCCGACGCCTCCAACAGTTAGGTCTTCAAAATATTTCAAAGCGTTTTTCAGCCAGTCACTTCTCGGATACGCATCATTATCTATGAATGCGCAGAATGCTCCAGTTGAGTTTTTGACACCTATGTTCCTTTTGTTTCCGGGGGAAACTGATCCCGTTGCGATGATTCTTACGCCACTAACTAATTCTTCATTATTGTCCGGAAGCAATATTATGTCAAAGTCTGCATAATCCAGTCGTTTGCAGTGTTCAATGCATTCCTTCGTGTAATCGTCTACGTTCTTGCAAGGAATGATAATTGATACAAACGGCATTGCTGGCATTATTGCTCACGAAAAAAATGTCCAAAAAATGTTTGGAGCCCGTCTTTAGTTGGAAGTTGGCGTTGATACCAGTGAAGCACTCTAAGTCTATAAGATATTCCAAGTAAATCAAGAAACATGTACCACATTTGCCGCGGTTTAAACGAAGCATCTAGTTTTATTGTCACGGGCATCTCTGCAATTTTCAAACCATAAATTTTAGCTACAGCCAAAAGTTCAACGTCAAACGCATAACGCTTTACAGCCAGTCTAGGGAAAACCTTGACAAAGGCACTTCTCTTCATCGCTTTGAGTCCAGACTGAGTGTCTTTAAGGGAGACTCCAGTAAGAAGCCGAACCAAACCGTTAAAACTTTGGCTCAGGATTTTGCGAGATAATGGAACTGAAACCTGAGAATTTGGATGTTTTTTGGATGCGATAACAATGTCACTGTTTTTCAAAGCATCAAGATATTTCGAAATTGTGCTCAAATCTATTTCCAAATCGCTGTCTGCGAAAATCACGACGTCCCCGATGGTTTCGAGGAAGCCAGTTTTGACGGCATACCCTTTTCCCACATTCTTAGAATAACTCACAATTTTAACATGCCCGTTTTTTTTCGCGTACCTCATGGCGTTTGCTAATGTCTTGTCGCAGCTACCATCGTCAACAACAACAATTTCGTACGGCAGATGCTTGTCCTGAACAACTGCATCTAATTCGAAAAGTGTATCCTCGATGTATTCTTCTTCGTTATATGCGGGAACTACAAAGGATAGCTCAACTTGCCCCATCAAACATCCACCGTCACATCATTACGTTCCCGACGATACTTAATAAAGCACGTAAGCTGAAGAACAACTCCTATAACCAATGCATAATAAGCGTAAACAGCAACTGCATCAGCCGACGAAGCCCAGCCAGACGATAAAGAAACAGCCGCCACAACCAGAAGTAACATGAATCCCACTATGAATGGAGCGCCCCAATTCTTTTTGACGTAGCGTTTCATTCGAACTTCAAGCATATTACCAAAGGGGTTTGCCACTTTTTTCGCAAACCCTCTAATTCCCCGCGTATCCTTTATGTGGAAGTAGCTTAAAGGTTTGATGTTGTCCAAACATAAGCACCATTCTGAATTATTGTGTAAATGCTGTAGTAGATTTGGTTAAGATACAGCACGGCTAGAAAACGTGTTATGGAAGAATTAGATGCCAAAGTTTTCGCGGAATCATAGTCCAGCTTTTGCGCTATCAAACTAAGTCTTTGGGGAACGGGTAGGTCAATTTCTCTGAAGACAAGTGAGATACGGCTTTCCACAGCGCCCTCAAGCTTGGTTGTAACTGTGAGTATGCTTTTTACTAACTTTGCATTGCGGACGATAGTTGCGACACTTATCGTTAATTCAATTAGCGCTCGATCTATACGTTGTAAAGTCTTGAGCCAGACGCCAGAACGCAAGGCTTTCATTTTCAATTTTACTAATTGTTTGCAATCGACAAATCCTCGCGTCATGACCTTACTTGTTATGGAACACCCCTTCCCAATAACACTTGCCATGAACAAAATATTTATGATTTACGCAAAAAAACATTAATTGAATCGCAAGATAAAGTTCCGCAGAACCCGCAAAAATCACCAGAAAACGTAAAAACAAGTAAAACCAACGATTAAACCTGAACAAGATTAACAGATTTGCGTAAAAAGTGGCAACCGTTTGTAGTCAAAACCTTCGTCGACTAATAGCCAAAAAAACCCTTTTCAATCACAATTTGTAACACTACCAGCACCGAATGTGACCTTGAGCAACGGGTAATAGAAAACGAAAATACTCAGTTATTAAACAAGAAAAAACTGGCATTTTTTAATACGGAAAAGCCACCGCTCCTATAGGGTATTATTTAATGCGTAATCATATATGGCAATTTTTCCGCTATGATAAACTTCCTCAAACGACGCTGGAACGGTCGGCAGCCCGTACCAGCCTTGCCCGTTCACCCACCATATAAGGAAAATTCGATTATGCCCTTCTTGAGTCGCGCTTACCGCAGCCGTTGCGGGATTGTCAAATCCGTAATTTGCAACCTGATTCACATTAAGCGTTGACAAAGCCCAGCTATAAAATACTGTATGTGTAAGCAAAAGTGCACTGCTATTTAGGTTATTCTTGAACCATTGTAGCGCGTTGGCTGTGTCTTGGCAGTCAGTTATTGGCAATGTGTTTTGCAGCATTGAAGAAGGCATCTCATTTATGTAACCGTTAATGCCATTGTTTTGAGTTGATTTGAAATAAAAGAAAGGATTTTCTGGCGTCGCCAACATAAAGCCAAAGCTCAGAATGACCGTTGACAGCACAAGGTAAACTATGGCGATTCTGCGGACCGTAAATCGGAAGCGTTTCCACTTGATTGATTTGAGCACACTAAGAGTGTCCGTCGCGTAAAATGCAAACGGATAAATAAGCAGCAACACCCAACGAAATGGGCTAACAGAAGCAATCGGGAGCAACAACAAGATCAAACTCATGAGAAGCCAAGACCGCAGTTGAAGATTTCCAAATCGCTTGAGACTTATAATAACTATTGGCAGCAGGGGTAAATAGCAATACAAGAAGAAACCCGCTCCGCTTGTTAACATTGATGAATATGAGGTAAAGCCTGTCCAGCTTGCCAAGGGCGATCCAGCATTCGTCGAATAATCAGTGAAACCAGAAGCGACCACACTAAAGTGAGCAATAACAAAGAATAGAACTGTGGCAGGTACAGAAACCAGGAACAAAATGCCTGCTTTAATGTATTCTTTACGAAACAACGTGAAAAAGGCAGTGATTGCGACGGCTCCCAACATTATTACAGCAACGAGCTGATGTGAAAAAGCAACCACGATCATCGCCAAAGAGAGCAAACCGTAGCGCTTCCATGAACTGCGTTGACCCATATTTAGTAGGGCCAGAACTGCAAAAAAGAAAATCAAAGCGAGCTCATTTCTAAGCATGTCCCATGAAACCCTCAGAGCCACAAAATAGACTGTTCCGAGAATCGCAGGGACTGAACTCTTGATAGGCGACCAGCCTAAACCTCTTCTAGCGAACAAATACATAGACAAGCCTAAGAAACCGAGAAGTATCGGAGAAAGCAGCTTAAGCACTAGAATTAATGGTCCGCCAGATGCAACAATTAAAAGGAGCAAGATATAGAATAGAGGGGCAGTTCCGAGGAAACCAGAAGGGTTTATGCCATTATGTAGCCAAAGCGTAACGTTTGGAACATAGAACCCCATTGTGTCGAAGCCGACGATATATGGTCCCATTAGAACTTCAGGAATAGCTCTAATCAGCAACGGAACAAAGAACGCAAGGAGCGGAAACATGTACTTTTTTGAAAGCACGGTAAATGAGTGAGGGTTCAGAAAAGTTAAACGTTTGCCCAAAAGCCGTTTTCTCTCTGTGCAGAAGTTGTTTTTAACAAAAACAATAGGGGATTTATCAAAAACAAAAGATGATCAGTGAGGTCTGGTTGAACCGTTTCTTCTCAAGATTATAACTGGCAGGATAACTGCGATTGCTACAACCACGACTATGGCAAGAATGATGACGGGATTAGTCTGCCAAGGCGCTCCAAGTTTTGTTGACGAAAGTGGAGTATTTGAGGTGCTTGGGGATGCTGTGGGATTTGTTTGATTTTCGGTTGTTGCCGGACTTGTCGAAGGTGTTGAAGTGGGTGAGGGTTCACTGGATGAAGTTTGACTAGAGCCTGGTGAAGGTGCTAATATGGGGGTATTTGATTGTTGAGGAGCGATTGTTGGTATTGGTGCGCTGTAGGAATTTGCGGTCGTTACGGGACCAGTATTAGAGGGTGAACTGCTAGAAGGCTGAGAGGGAGCTGGAGTAGGAAGAGAAGCAGGAAGTGTAACATTGTTTTCTATCGCGTACCTCGCAGCACTGATGATCATGCTGTTAGTTTTGTCTTCGACGTCGTAAATTATTGTTCCCATTTCGTCCACGCCGCATGAGTACCCGTTTGAAGACGGAGGAATGTGCGGTATGAGGTAACCAACTAAGCTCTGTGAATAGGTTGTATTGTAAAGTGCCATAAAGCTCAAGGCCACCTTCAAGTAAACGACTGGCGATATAGACAATACATTGTAGCTCGTATCCCGCACTTCCCAGGTGTCTCCGTTTGAAAAAACGATCCATTCATACACGTATTGACCCGTGGCGCCTCCCTCGCTAAAAGCGGTAAATTTGCCTGTGGCGTTGTATCTAGCTTCTTGAACCAAATAAACTTGTCTCGAAAAACTCAGCAACGCTGGGTCAGGCTGCTGGAAACCGAAAATGGCAAGAAGCAACGGCTCGCACAATATGTCCGCCTTCGGCAACGTCACCCCATTATAAGGCGTCGGCAAACCCATCGAAATACTCGGGGAATTGACGGTGTTGTTGAGGATTGTTTTTGCTTCGGAAGTGAAATTTGTCGGAGCAAAGCCAGTCCATCCGTTGTAATTGTCAAAGAAAGTGCCAAAGCCTAATGCAAGATAATAGTGATAAACGTCTGGTCCATAACTTGAAGCCAAAGACGAAGCGGTTTGGGCTTCTGGCTCATAATTCGTTCGGCTATAAACTATTGCATCTATCCGGGACTTGAAAGAGGCTGTGGGTCCATAGTTCTCCACGTTTTTGAGGGCAACCAGTAAGTTTCCGGCATCCCAGGCAACCTGCGCGGCTGAACCAGGAACACTCCGATAGGGCAAATCCGCATAATACCAAGCGTAAGGTTGACCATTATCTGGCTGCCCAGGGTCATTTATCAATGGGCGCTGCTCCAGAAAAGTTAGCACTTTGTCAATTCGGGCATTGGCTCCCCAAGCTCCATCAGCGCTCAGAATGCCCAATTTTTCAGTCTCGACAATTGCCTGCACGTATGTACCTAAATCCCAATCTGTAAACTGGTTTGACCCGACCGCATTGCTTTCCAACCCTGTTGCAGAATTGACGCCGTTGTTAGGCTGGTAATACTGCCAGGCGTTGGTTGCTAGATTCAGCCAATAAGCTTTGGAATCCGCTAATGACTGTGGGTCGGCGTAAGCTTTCGCGTTCACATTATCTGGTCGGGCATTAACAGGCGGGGGATTGCTCAAAGCGTGAAAACAGGGCAATACGAGCATCAAGCACATGATGACAGCTAAAACCAGGACGCCGCCCTTAAGACTGGTCAACAATAATCCTCCCACAAGCGGCATCATCGATGCGAACATAAACCTGCATCGAACTATTCCTCAATTCCACTGCTCCCACCAAGCATGATTTCCATAGAGGTATATAATTCTTCCATTAGAACAACTTGAAAAGTCATTCGATAAGAAATACTGAACGCTTAAACTCAGTAATAGTTTGGTAGTTACAGCTATTTAGGGTGCGGACCGCTTTCTCATGTTTGCCCTGGAACAGATTAGTATGTTCTCAATTTGAGATGCTACCAGGAATCGAAGTTGGGGTCATAAACCCATCCTTTGCCGTCTTACTCCAGACTTTGCGCCTTCGGAATACAATCAGGAAGAAGGCACGGGCCGCGATTCCCATTTGGATAAACCAGTAAACGAAGATGAAGGGCACCCATAGGATGTTTTTGATTTTCACGGGTTTCACCGTAAAAACAAGCGATAACCCTAGAGACAGCAATGTTAGGCTAGTTAGTCCGACAACCAGGACTGCAGATATCGGAAATAGTTCTGTGTTTATACTAAATGCTGCGGTGAAGGCCCAGTTAAAGTAACTAAGCAGGCAGACAAGCATTACGAAAGGTCCAGCAAGCGACAACTCGGCGTCGAGCACCTTTAGGCTTGGCGCTTTCATAAGGGACCCGTACTTAATCGAAGCTTCCATGTACCCTCTGTACCAACGAGTACGCTGAGTGATAAGCCCCCGCATTGTGCCCGCGGATTCCTGACCACAAACGATGTCAGGAGCATATTTCACCAAGTGACGCTTCTCAGTGAGCTTTAGCGACAATTCTACATCTTCAGCAAGCGCGGATTCTTCCCACCCGCCAAGTTCCTTCAAAACGTCGGCTCTGATGAATTGGCAGCTGCCGGTTAACGGAACAAAGAGACCTAGCCTTTCTCTGCCCCCCAGCAAGCCCTGGAACCACGCCTTGTCCTCCATAGAGACAACCCTGGTCAACATGTTCTGCTCCACATTCAATGGGGTAGTGCTACCTTGAACAGCAGACACGGATTTATCCTGAAAGTAAGACACAACTTTTCTCAGCGCAGCTTTTTCTGGAACACTGTCAGCGTCAAAAACTCCCACAATTTCGCCTGTTGTCTGTGCGAGAGCATAGTTTAGGGCAGCTGGTTTTCCATGAGCAGTCGTCTCACCGAGAACTCTGATGATCCCAGGATTTTTCGCCTCAAACTCGCGGCAAACTTTGCAAGTGCCATCTTTAGAGGCACCATCGACAACCATTATCTCAATTTTTTCTTTGGGGTAATCCAGATCCAGCAAAGCATTCAGGCAACGTCCGATTACCTCTTTTTCGTCTTTTACTGGAACGATGAGCGAAAACTTGGGGAGCTCCCCGTTGACTTCGTAGGAGCGTTTTGGCTTAAACTTCATTCCTGCATGCAAAATGCGGACGTGATAGATTGTCCAAACAAGCATGACAGTGAGAAAGCCCGCGGAGAGGATCGCGAAGACGTTCACTTTTGCTTCGCGCTCCTGCATGAGCAATTAAGAGGTGAACTGTTTATCCATCTTAATCCATCGAAGAGTGTTGAGGGCAGGAGGTTTGACGGGGTTCGGGAGAACTTGTTGAAGTGTGGTTTAGGGAATTTGCCGTCCTGCAAAGCCATATTGTTCATACGGGGTTTATTCTCACGTGTTGGCTTTTATAGTTTATCTAAAGAGGCAACGTTCGCCTAATTAGTACAGAGACGGAATCGGGTAGAAGGTTTAATTCGCAGGATTAAACAGCGTTCAACCGTGGGGTTTCACGGTTGCCGCATGAACCCCACAAACTCATCCATGCTCCGGGGCTGCAGCACATAGTTCGTCCGCCGTTCCTCCCCAATCGTCGAGAAAGGTTTTGAACCATAATCGTGCCCAGGATACACCTCAACGTCGTCGCTCAACTTGAGCAACTTGTTGAAGAAGGTGTCGTAGAGGCTTTTGCTGCTTCCGCCGGGCAGGTCGGTTCTGCCGCATTCACCCACAAACAAAGTGTCTCCCGTCAATAGTTTGGAACCATCTACAAGGAGGCAAATCCCGTCGACGGTGTGCCCGGGAGTGTAAAGCACTTTTATCTCGACCGACCCAACCTTCAAAACGTCGCCGTCATCCACCTTCACGTCCGGCCCGATCCTGGAAAGCCTATGCGCCACAACCTGCCCGCCAAGCGCACTCTTCAGGTCCGAGTTTCCCGCCGTGTGGTCCGAATGCCCATGCGTGCTGATGATGCATTTCAGTTTGAGTTTTTTATCTTTGATTATGCGTTCGATTTCTTCTGCGTTGAAGCTGGAATCCACAACCGCAGCATCACGCGTCGCTTCGTCCGCAACAACATAGGAGAAATTGTCACCGTACTTCTGAATCTGTTTGAAAAACATAGATTATTCTCCAATTAAGTTTTAACAACCATTTAGTAGTCCTATCGAAAATAGAAGGATTACGAAAGTTCATCAAATTGGAACCCTCATGAGTTCCTTAACCTGATCAAAATCTTTGTCGTCACTGACGAAAGATCTAATTTTTTTGTCGAGCGCGGAAGCAGCATGCAGGGAATCCCGCGGACTTAAACTGTACTTAGCCATCAGATCCTGTGCTTGACTTAGAATGCTTTCGTCTACATTGATGAATTCCAAATTTGGGAAGCCCAAGAGTCTATGTCCCTGACTTATCCCGTCCCCTCTCCCGAGAGTTTTACTCACAACCCAAACAACCTCATCCCAAGTTAAGGTTGATGTGCATGCAGATCGCTCTCCTCTTTCTACGGCTTGCAATATTTGAATTGCTTTCTTTGCTTTTGGTTCAACTTCAGCGGCATATAATATTGGATAAATGAAAACATTCGAATCAAGGTACGACATGTCTTTCTTCAACTTCCGAAGAAATTAACTCTTTAATGCTAACTTTCTTCTTTAGCTTGGGGGAAGAAGTAGTTATGAAGTATTCCGTGTAACTGCCTTGAACCTGGGGTTTTTTTATAACTATCTCGTGATCTCGCATTTCAAGAATTATTTCCACGCCGGGCTTCAACCCAATTGCATCCCTCATGTTCTTGGGAATAACAACTTGACCTTTGGGTCCAACGTTCTTCCTGGGCACAATCCTTCACCAAAAGAAAATTAGTTCTACCTTGATTTATACTTTCCAACTAAATTGTCACACTTGTTGCAGAATGAACCGCAGATTTTCTTGAAAAAGCTCGCTTGCTTAGTCGTTAGATACATTCCGATTGGCGCAATGAACCTTATATGCGGTTTTGCGAAAAACCATTTAAGGAGAAGGATTAGAACAACGATTTCAATTGGCAGCAGTTTTAAGAAAGAGTTCCGCTTGGCAAAGCAGGAATTTGCGCATTTTTGCGATTTGTTCTATAGCAGCAAAGTCGCGCCAGCATTGACAATAGCCCTTTGTAGCGTGATAATCGCAGCTTACCTTACATGCAATGTTGGCTCTTTTTGGTGAGCTACGCTAGATCAACGAAAGTTTTCAAAAAAAAGAGAGGAAACCAAGCTGGTTTCCTAGTTTAGGATTGTGAAGCTTGGTCGTCTTCTTCTCCGAATAACTAGCCCTGCAAGTACGGCGGCGATGATTGCTGCGGCTCCTATGACTGGAATGTAGGTGCCCATGGCTGACGGCGAATTGGGCTTTGACGTGGCGTCCAAGGTGGGTGCTGCCGATTCAGAAGCATCGGGAGTTGAGGTAGGCGATGTTGTGGGTGCCGGCGAAGTTTCCAGAGGTGAATAGAAGGTTTCGAATACAGCTTGCAGGGTGTGGGTCTCGTTTAGGGTTATGGTTATTGAGGTGGCTGTTACGTTGTTTCCGTCGAGGACCCAGTGGCTAAAGCTATACCCAGCGTTAGGTGTTGCCATGGCGGTGATTATCGGGTCGCCTGTTGATGTGTGGCCTGTGATTGATTGAAGTATGCAGCCACTGGTTGCATTGGTAACTTCAGCCGCAGTCTCTCCGGCAGCGTCATTCACGTTTACCGTGGAAAAACACGGAGTCCCAGTTGGAGTAGCCGTCGGGGTTAGAGTGGCTGTTTGGGTTGGTTGTGTGGTTGAGGTTGGCGTTGGGGTGGGATTTGCCGTCTGTACTGGAGTTGACGTGGGAAATGAAGTGGGAGTTGTTGTTGGTGCGGGGGTCTGAGTTGGAGCTGAAGTTGGGTTTGCCGTGGGCGTCGGGGTTGGCGTTGGTGTTGTTGTCGGAGTTGCGGTTGGGGTTGGAGTAGGGGATGGTGTTGGAGTGGGGGTTTGGGTGGGAGTCGGTGTTGGGGTCAAGGTTGGTGCAGGTGTTTCGGAGGGTGTCGGACTTGGTGTAGGGGTTGCGGTTTCTGTTGGTGTTGGGCTTGGCGTTGGAGTCTCAGCCGGCGATGGCGTAGGCGACGGAGTTGATGTTGTAAAGACCACTTCTGCAGAAATGTCGCTACCTGAAACGTCTAAATTTCCGGAAAGAGAGGTTGAAGAGTAACCTTCTGGGGTTGAAATGTTGTAAGCGAATTGTCCATTTTCGCTTATAACAAAAACTATTGTATTTGACGTTGAGGATTGAGTGGTCCCGTTAAAGGTTACGCTCCAGCTAGTTCCGACGTCTAAACCAGTTTCGGTAAAAGTTACATTGACGTCAGCTGCAATTGCGCGGTTAATGCAAAACGGCACGACTAAGCCTATGAACAGAATTGTCAAGATGAAGAACGTCACGATTTTTGTTTTCATAATTCTCCCTCGGTTCAGCAGTAACTTTGTATATTGAATCTCAATACATCAGCAATCCACGTAGATATAAACCTCGCGAACTTGAGACCAACACGACCGAAAAGCTCTACAGATATTCAATTGCTCAAAAGAAAGAAATGAACATTTTTCAGCCTGAAGGACCCTTGATACCTAAATCTAACTTGCCAGGCATTTTTGGACAGGTAAGCTTTATGGATAGAAACATACATAGTATGCAGAAGCAAACTTTTACGTGAAACCCTTGACAACACCAAATGAATACGCCGTAGAAGCAAGAAACCTCACGAAAACCTACACCTCAAAAATCAGAAGCCCAGGTAGCAAAACTGGCATATTCAGAGGGGGAGAAACCCGAACGGTTGCCGCCCTTGACCATTTAGACGTGAAAATCAAGCGGGGGGAACTTTTCGGCTTGCTTGGACCCAATGGCGCCGGAAAAACCACATTAGTCAAAATCTTGTGTACATTGCTTCCGCCCGATGGGGGAACGGCGGTGGTGAACGGTTTTGATGTGGCGAGGCAGCAGATGCGGGTGAAGGAGTCGATTGGTACGCTTTTCAGCGTGGGCGAACGGGGGTTCTTTTGGAGGCTGAGCGGCTACAGCAACCTGGAGTTCTTCGCGGCAATCAACAATGTGCCCAGAAGCGGCAGGCAACAGAGGATCATGGAGGTGCTGGAGCTTGTGGGTTTGAAGGATAAGGCGTTTGAGGTCTTCCAGAAGTATTCTGGCGGTATGAAAAGGAAACTCGCCCTTGCCCGAGCTTTGCTTGGTGACCCACCTATCCTGCTGCTGGATGAACCGACAACGGGGCTGGATGTAACTTCGTCAAGGGCGATTAGGGATTTCATAAAAAACGACCTCAGCAGGAAACGGGGCAAAACCGTCCTGTACACGACGCACTATATCGAGGAGGTCTCTCAAATGTGCGACCGCGTAGGCATAATGAACCACGGAAAAATCGTCGCACTAGACACGCCTGAAGCGCTTAAGGGTATGGCAAAGAAGGGCGAGGTCGCGGACATTGTTGTGAAGAATATGTCCGAAACCCAAGTCAACAGTCTCAGAACCGTGGGTGGAGTTTCAAGTTTAGCTACGGAAGTTCAGAACGCCACGCTTGGTCAGACCCGGCTCCGGATTCGACTGGAAAACGTGGATGCGTTACCAACAGTTTTGGATTTCTTTTTCCGCGAAAAAATCAAACTCGTAAACTTCCGCCAAGAAGAGCCAACTTTGGAAGATGCCTTCATCGAGTTGACTGGGGCAGGTGTGAGCGAATGAAGTTGATGCAGGAACTGGACAAAGTCTACTACTTCATGAAGCGGGACATCATATCGTTCTCGACCTACAAGACCAACATCCTGCTCAGCGTCGTCAGCGCGTTGTTTGGGGCTTTGTCTTATGCGTTCTGGGGGGCAAACGCCTCCATGCCCAGTGTCCAGAACCTAGGCATGCCCGTCGTGACTTACCTGCTGATTGGACTCGCCTTCAACACGTACCTCTCTCAGAGCCTAACACTTGTTCAGAGAACAATTAACCCATGGAGTCTAGAGGAAGTGCTTGTTTCGCCAACTGGATTGGTAACGTTCATTGTGGGCAGTTCGCTTTGGGGCTTCATCTGGAGCACGCTCGTCATCGTCATCTACTTGGCGGTGGGCGTTTTAGCTTTCGGAGTTATTCTCAGCGTAAACATTATCGGAACCATAATCGTCGTGGGGCTTGGCATCGGAACTTTCATCGGGTTCAGCATGATAGGCGCCGGCGTCCTGATTTTGACCAAGCAGGGCGACCCCGTCACCACAATTATCACGTTAGCGACGAACCTGTTTGGAAACGTGCTCTTCCCGATTTCCGTCATGCCGTTTCCGCTTCAAATAGTATCCTTCTTTGTGCCGCAGTACTACTTCTTCACTTGCATCCGACCCATGCTCGTAGGTCAAGCGATAGGCTCAATTCTGCCGGATCTTGCGATTCTGGGCGTCATGTGTGCAATAATCCTCCCAGTGGGGTATCTGGCTTACGCTTGGTGCCTGAAAACGGCAAGGAAAAACGGAACTCTCTCATGGTTCTAATTCAAACGGAAGATACGTTGTTTCCAGGCTAGAAAAACAACGTAACCTTATTGGGCTGGTGGGGGAAGATCCGAAGGTGGCTGCTGGGTTTGTGGTTGCTGCTCTGAGGTTTGGGTTGGGTTGATGAGAACCTTCTTCTTCAGAACGTAAGTGACGGTAAAGACCAAGCCCACCGCGATGAAAACTATCTGTGCAATCCGGGAGACGTTTACGCCTGCTATGCTTGCGGTAGTTGCTACGCTTAGGAAACCGATGGCGTCGTTTGTGCCATGCACGACTGCAAGGGCGACTAGGTTTCCACCAGACCAGTTGTAGGCGATTGCCATAGAGACGCCGAACACTACCAGTTCAATATAGAATACTGGGCTTGCGACGCCGTAGGTTTGCGCGTAGTAGCCATGTGCGGCTGCAAACATGAGGCTCGAGAGGATGGCGAGAGGCAACCAGTATTTGCCTTTGGTTAGGCTTAGCATGCCGCCGTACATGAAGCCCCGGAAAAGATATTCTTCTGCAGGGCCCACAACGAGGAGGGAGAACGCGATAAATACCCAGGCTTCTGTTGGGGACACGTTGAGGACGGGGTTTGTCTTTTGAAGCAGGTCCGTTGCCGAAGGATAAAACTGAAGAATTATCGCGAGGGCTATGGCGGCGAGGAAAATGCCCACTATATACAGGGGACTAAACGTTCCCAGCGTAACTTTGAAGGCTTCTTTGTTGTTTTTTGCTGCTCGGCTCAGGATTTGTTTGCCGAAGAGAACGCTTACGACTGCTATTGGTATGCCGTAGACGATTAGATAGCCGACGACTTCGCTGCCCACGTCGAAGAAGTAGGGCACGTAGACTACGATAAATATGACTGCTATGCCAACAAGATAATAGCGTAAGGACAGGGGCTTTCCAGTAGAGAACATTGAGGGAGTCACTCTGAAAATAGCTGGCACTTCAGGCTTAAAAGGGTTAAAGCCAAACGACGAGGGTTTGGGTGTGCGCTACTTTTTTAAGCAATCGCTCAGATACATTTAGAACATGCATTTTTGGACGTCCACCCAGATCGCTTGTTCAGCTTTGGAAAGAGGAGACGTTGCTTTTTGAAAAGAAGAATGCTATTTGTCGTTTTTGGCGCGGCGCTAATCTGCATTCTTATCGTTGCATTTGTCGGCGTCGATTTGCTCTCGAAAGAGACGCAACCCAAGCAGCCAAATGTTCTTGTCGGTGTGGACGTTGGGTATGGAGACGAAGCAGATGTCTACAGAGTCGCGAACGCCGTCCACGGATACGCCAACCTCATCATCATCGGGTCACTAACGGTGACCAATGACACCGCAAAGCTGACTAGAGTCTGCGACTACCTATACCAGAGAGGATTCAGCTTCATCATTTACATTGGGTATGGTCCTGTGATTCCCAAAGGTCCAGACATGCAGTTCTTTAGCACAACTGCCAAGCAATGGGGCGGCAAGTTTTTGGGAGCCTATATCTTCGACGAACCCGGAGGCAAACAACTCGACTACGGCCCCGGCTCGCCGCATTACATTGACAAGCCAATTAAGGAGGCAGAAAATTACAGCGACGCCGCGCAGCAATATGTTAAGGATTTGTACGGTTTCGCAATCAACTACGCTGGACCTTCATACTACGACGTGCCCAACTTGAATGTTTTCACCTCTGACTACGGACTTTACTGGTTTGATTACCAGTCGGGGTACAACGTCGTTTTCGGAGAATTCGTCGGGAACCAAAGCCAGCAGCAGACGATTGCGCTTTGTAGAGGAGCAGCCAACGTGCAAGGCAAAAACTGGGGAACCATCATCACCTGGAAATACACCCAGCCACCCTACTTGGAGAATGGCATAGAGCTTTACAGCGACATGGTTCTCGCCTACGACAACGACGCCAAATACATAATCGTTTTTGATTCCCCAGACAACAACACAGCAACCTCAAACTTAGGTCTGGGCATTCTTCAGCAGGAGCACCTTGACGCCATGAAGCAATTCTGGAACTACGCCAGTGGCCATCCACGCGTCGACACGGACCCAGCACAGGTAGCTTACGTGCTACCCGCGGACTATGGCTTTGGGTTACGCGGACCCAACGACACCATATGGGGTTTGTTCTCTGCAAGTAAGGACCCGTTCGCACTCAAAATCTGGAACGACACAAAAAACCTCAGCACCCAGTACGGCGAGAATCTCGACATAGTTTATGAAACCTTAACGGACAGTTTCAACACGAGACTCATGTACGACGAATTAATTTACTGGAACGGGACAGTAGTCGGACATCCTTAAGAGACCAGCGTGCATTCTTTGGCGAACAGCTGTAGGCTGCCTCTGTCAGGAAGGTCGGCGAAGAACAACATGAAATTGGTCGCGCCCAGCTCCAAGTATGGTTGAAGCTTAGCTTTGAGCTCTTGGGGTGTTCCCAGAAAGTGGGACCGCTCAAAATCCTTTAGGCTTACGTTTTTAGGTTTGATGCGCTGCACTTTTTCTTCCAGCTCTTTCCTGTTTTGGGCTAGAATTATTTGCCCTTCAGGCCAGCAGGATTTTTCAATTTCGCCGAAGTCACGCCCAACCGCCCTGCAATGCTTGCTCAGCATTTCGAGTTTGTGCTTGTACATTGCTATGGTTGGCAGGTAGCTGAAGTCGAATCGGTCAGCGTGCTGCGCCGTCACTTTCAGCAGGTGCTTTTCTCCAGTTCCTCCGATGATTATTGGCGGGTGAGGCTTCTGAAGCGGCTTAGGCTCACAAACCGCATCTGAAACATGATAATGCTTTCCAGCGTAGGTTGCTTTCTCTTGAGTCCACAGCAGCTTTATTATTTCCACGGATTCCTTGAGCCGCTCAATCCTTACGCTGGACTCCGGAAACGGAAATCCGTAAGCCTCGTGCTCATCTTTCTGGACCCCCGCTCCCATTCCGAGTTCCAGTCTGCCGCCTGAAAGGACATCGACTGTCGCAGCCATCTTCGCTGTTAGTGCGGGATTCCTGAAGGCGTTTGAGGTGACCATTGTACCCAACCTTATCTTGCTCGTGGCAACTGCGAGCGCAGAGAGCGTGGTCCAGCATTCAAGAATCTGCCTTTGCCCAAACATCAAGTGATCATCAAGCCAAACAGAATCATACCCCAGCCGTTCACAATCCAAAACGACATCGCGAAGACGATCGAACATCGACGTTGCTGGAGTTTCAGTTCTGAAGGCGTAAAAGGGCAAGAAGACGCCGAAGCTAACTTTGGTCAAAGCAACCACACACTGGAGCTATCTGTTCAAAGGTATGCGAGAAAGTAAAATAAAACGATTCTCATCAAACCCACGCGTCAGATTTCAGAAATAACTAAAAGCAACCAGAAGACCAAATTAGCCACCCAACAGAAACGTGAAAAATAGCATGCGCGAATTCCTCCTTTACTCTCGGATGGGAAAAACAGAACCCCACTGGACAAACCTGCACGATGCAGGCAGACTAGACATCGTCTATGAATGCATAGAAGCAAGTCTATTCTTCTCGCACGGGTTGCGCAGAGACGTAACCTTCAACGCAATTCTTAACGGGCCACCCAATCCGCCTATGCACATCCAAATCCTGGGCGAAACACTTTACGACGTGCGCACTGACATCGACACTTGGAACGCCATCCTCAAAAAAGCTGTCAGCGGCAAAACTCACCCAGGCGTAACAATGCAGAAAACGGGCTTTGAAGTGCTGCTTAAGACGAAGGCTGAAACCCACAGTATCTACGTGCTTGAAGAAGGTGGAACAGACATCGCACAAGCTCACATCTGCGAAAACCCGCTGTTCGTTCTTGGCGACCACGTGGGGTTGCCGAAGAACGCTGAACGGTTTGCGCTGCGCTATGGAGAAAAAATCAGCCTCGGCAAACAGCCCTACCTGGCTGCATCATGCATTACCGTAATTAATTATCTGCTTGACCAGCAAGAGAAACAGGAAAATCGAAGCAATCAGCCAGTTAGCTTTTAAAATGCTCGTAGCCGCGAGCTTCAACTTCACTTTTTGCCCCTTCAACATTCAAAACAACCCGTTTATCTGCAGTAGCTTCTCCTATTCGCAAAAGCTTTCCACCAGCTGCTGCAACAGCCGCTTCCGCTGCGCCCCACGTTCGAGGTTTAACAGTTACAACCAACTCGTATTCTTCGCCGCCATATAACGCCAGCTCAGCGGCATCCAAACCGTTCAGATCCGCAAATTGCTGAACCTCGTCTGCAACAGGTAAACTGGAAACCTCAAACCCAACCCCGCTTTGCGCTGAAAGCTCATGAAGGCACCATGCCAAACCGTCACTGGAGTCAATCGAAGCCGAAACGGCTCCCGAACCAGCCAACGCTAAACCTTCCCGCAAACGAGCCTTCGGCATGCAAACCGCTTCTATCAAAGCCTTGCGCAAGGCAGATGGAACTTTGAGCTTTGGGTTCAGCAGAAGCCGCAGACCCGCCGCAGAACGCCCAAACAAACCTGTGACTGCTAAAATGTCGCCCACTCTTGCTCCCCCGCGCAGCATCAAGGCATCTTTCGATGCTTCGCCGAAAACCTGAACTGAAACGATCAGGTCGCATGCTTCGCCGGTGTCGCCGCCCACCACGTAAGCGCCATATTCGCGTGAGCCAGTATTCAAACCCTTGGAAATATCCACCAAATCTGCCCTCTTCATTTTCCCAGGCAACCCAAGAGAAACTTGAACTGCTTGTGGTTGCACTCCCTTCGCAGCGAAGTCGCTCACGTTCATGACAACAGATTTGCGCGCCGCCTGCCACAGGCTCATTCCTTTTGGCACATCTGTGGCAGCAACGAGCATGTCTGCCTTCAAAACCGCAACATCCCCAGCACACGCAGCCAGGGGAACAGCAGAAACATCGTCCCCGAACGAAACCGCTATGTTGGGCATGGCTTCGAAATAACCACGCATAAGCTCGATTACAGCGTGTTCACCCAAATCCTTCACGGTTTCCCCTGCGGGTTTGCCAGTTTTAACGTTTCCCATCTTTAATTCTCCCAAATGCGGCTCCGCCATTTCAACTTTGAATTGGCAATCTACGGATTTAAATAGATTCATCAAACCTCAAAGACTGTGAACGTTTAAAAACCACTTTCCCATCTCACATAACGACAGGGCGTGCCTCGATAGCTCAGCCCAGTGGAGCGGCTGCCTCGTAAGCAGCAGGCCGCGGGAGCAAAGCCCGCTCGAGGCT
>Ga0182021_10002884_pt1 | contig 20210 bp, 17 predicted proteins | sample 612E3MmetaG_FD_120493 | JGI IMG/M metagenome (GOLD analysis project Ga0182021, IMG submission 120493) | Permafrost microbial communities from Stordalen Mire, Sweden - 612E3M metaG (Illumina Assembly) | ecosystem: Environmental > Terrestrial > Soil > Wetlands > Permafrost | place: Sweden... | reverse complement strand
TTTGCTATCTCGGTGATACTCTTGCCTTCTTCGAAATATAGTTTCCTGAGATTATGCAGCTCAGTCATTGTTAGCAACCTCCATTCCTCCTTGTAACCGTTTTCCTCTCAGCTACAAGGATATATTATTTGGATCAGGCGCCTTCAATAACCTATTTGCAATAGTGGGGAATTTCCGTTGCAATAGTGGGGAATTTTATTTGCAATTTCGTCCTATTTCATTCTGCAACAAAGATCTACTTGTAAGAATTCCGGAAATAATGCTTTTCAATGACCTGTTAAAACAGACAAGGTTGAACTAGCTAGATCTGTTTTGTTGGCTCTGGAGAGTTGCCATTCTGCCCAAAACCAGGCAGCAATGCAAATAAATAATGCAACTACTCTAAGATGTTTGAATACCCCATCGCCAAGATCAAAATTACTCATCAAGCATAATATTTGCAGCAGAATACAGCCGGCAGAACAATAAACGAAACGAACCCCGGTTTTTTTAGAAAAATCGAGAAGACTTAATGTTGCAATCGGTATTAATACAGGGTAGGCGTAAACTAACATTCGCCCAGCATCATTACCTATTAGAAGAGTGGCATATATAAGCAAAACCAGAACAAGCAAATCAACCCTTTTTATCAAAAGAGAGAATTTTTCACGAGGCTTTAATAAAAATAAACTCAATATTATACCCCAAGTTCCAAATGAAAATGAATATAATGCATAAAAAATCCCTTGGCTTTTATAATTGGTCAATGTGAGTGTTATTTGCCCCAGCCCGTAGTCATTAAACGGTTTGATAAGCAACCTTATCACAAGGAATATGATTAAACAAGGCGTCATAACGACCAAGGTTCGAAGAACCGAACGGAAAAGGGAATAACGACGCCTACAGAGCAAATATACAAAAAATACCGGTACCATAATAAGAATGGTTTCTTTGTTGGCGATGCCAACTGCCATTACAAGAGCTAATAACCAATCTTTACCCACAATTAGGAAATAGAATGAAATGCCGACAAACATTAAGCCAATCGGATCAGTAAGATAAAAATCCCACATGTTAAAGCTGGTTACTGTGTATACCAACATAAATAAAACGACGCCAAGGCTGCTGATAATAGAGCTGAGTTTAAGTGCCCTCATACAAAAATAGAAAACGTAGCCTGAAAAACACAAAGCAAGAAATGTAATCAAATAGAAACTGACACTAAAGTCCATTGGCAGGAAATGAACAAGCCAAGGCGTTAGAATACGCCAACAAAATGGGGCTTGATGCACCAGTTGGTTTGATGAAAATGGTTGTTGGGCCATGGCTATATATTTATAATGGTCCCAACTTGAATATTTCTGATCCGGATATGGTATTACGCCATTTATAGAATAGGTTACCAATGCCATTCCTGAAACCAGTAAAATAGACAAACAAAGTGCTCTAACCCTTTCATTACTCATAATAAAATTGATAATTGTTCTCTTAATCCGCATCATGCTTGTCCAAAGTAGGTAATCTGATTGATTAGTATAGCAGAAACTCCATGAAGTAATCTATATTAGTACTCTGTCAACACTAATACGATAATATAACCCTCTATTTATGGTATACCTCTACACAGAGAATGGAGGAGTCATGACAACCTAATCTCCTCGCGCTCTGCAAGCAACTCTGTTAGGTGAGTGTGGTTGACGCCGGCGTAACGTGTGGCTGCCAGATCAATCACACACTGCCGGGTTTCTTCAGAAATAGCGTTGGCAGGTCGGCAGCCTCGATTACCACGGACCAGGGTAGCGACACCCTCCCTTCGATATGCCACCATGATTCGCTAGACTTGGCAACCGCTTAGTCCAAGGACACCGGCTGCCACCACTCCCATCCCTCCCTCTTATACCAGATTCCACGTCTGTAGTCTACTTTGTTCCTGTTGTGTCAATGTTAGTCTCCTCATACTGACTTTATCCCTTAACAGTTAGCTACTGACGTAATCGTATAACAACAACACACACCACGCGGCTTTTTTGGTAGCGGACAAGCGGCCGTTTTCAGCGGAATAAGTAGGAGAATTCCTACTTTAACCTCTGCGGCGAATTATCGGCGTGGGAGACTGCCCGGAATAATAGGCTGAAGGATGTGGACTGGCAATTTACTACCGAAACGGCGAGGGGAAATAAAGACTTTACCTTCAATTTAAAAGTTGATAGTGTAATAAGCATAACGAAATTATTGTCCATAACAGTATTTTTTGGATTTTTAACAACTCCATATCCGTTAATAAACGAGTTCAATATCAGATATTTCGCCACCACAAATAACTACGTCGTGGCCGCCTAAATTAAATTGTCCTTTCTTATTCAACTTCCTACTTATAAGTTTCGCCCCAAAACTTCCAAAATAATATTCTCTTTGATCGTGCCTCTCCGTATATCTTACTACCGACTGTCTGTTGTAATGCGCGACCAACTTTATCCGTAGAATGTGCCGCGTTACGTAACATACTTATTCCCATATCGGTCAAGAATCGATCTCTATTGGTTATAGTAAATCCGTATAGTCCCATCTTCCTATATTTTGGATTTACCCAGGCTCCTCTGCCGAATGCCTCCTTATCAGAGTATCCGATTTTTATTGGAAGAGTTTTTATACTATCTTGTGTGTGTTGTGAAGTAATTATCCATGTTATAGCGGCGAAATCTTTTCCTACAAACGTACAGAAAGCTATCGCACCTTGATCTAACCATCGCGAATAAGTTTTCCGGCCGTCGTTGTAATCAGTTGCATATGACCGAAAATAAAAATTCTGCGATTCTAGTTTATCGGCGTCCTTGTTTGAGGTAACAACCTTACATGTGATGTCATTCATCCTAAATTTGAGAATGCCTTCGTTTGGATCGGCATCGTTTTTTACATTGTATTTATAGAGATAGTACACATTACGCTCGTAAATGGGAATAATAAAAAACATTATGCCAGATTTAAGTAACTCAACTAATCCGTCGTGCTCTAGAATTTCCTTCGCCCTTTGCTGCAACACTTTTGCTCGAATCATCTTACTTGTAATACCTCTACGTTAAAAACACTAATGAATTATTGAAATGATATATTGAGATTGAGGTTGAGAACATTCTGTAGTACCAAATAGCAACCCCCCTGAAATGAAAGTCCAAGCCACACCTATTCTAGATTTATCCTACTTCTAGGAAAATTACATTTTCATAAAATCCGATGTGAAAATATGCCAAATATGAGACATTTAGCAAACCAATGTGCTCTTTTGAGCCTCAGGATAAAAGCAGACTCTTACCTATCTTCAGCCAAATTTAACCTCGCAACAAGTTTATAAAGATTAAATAGGTTGTATATGTTATTCTTAGCCACCTGCATAACTTAAAAAAGATACAGATATCATTGTGCGTATCGATATTTTAATTATATAATAAGGCCGTCATATCTGCTTGAAGAATTATGATAAGAAAAATAGCTGAAATGAATAATAACATTAATTCTAATCATGGTTTCGTATCGGAATTTTGGGGAAAGGCGCGGTGGCGACCGCCGGGCGAATGCCGCGTTATATCGCATTGTCGTTGCAGGGTACGCTATGACTTTCGAGCCAAGACACATTTACAGTGGCGAATGGAAGAGGACAAGACCAAAACGGAAGTGATTCGTTGCTTGAATCGTTACGTCGCCCGCGAGGTGTTCCGCATTATTCACGACATAGGCATACAACATGCGGTACAAGATGCTTGAATCTATAGGAGCATCACCTCCAAAGGTTATTTTGGTACCCGAGGTACGCAATTTGGTAAACAAAGTGGCATTTTATAATTAGGACTATTTTAATATCATCATATTGTCTGTTAGTATTAAATAGTTAATGTTATTTATTAACCTAGTTATTTTTAAAAGCCAATATGTTTTAGTTGGAAAATTATGATTGTGAGGCAAATTTAAATGTATATTCCAATGACCGATTTAACTCTGCAATATCAGACGATTAAAAACGAAATAGATGAAGCAATTCAGAGAACTGTTAGCTCCGGGAAGTTTATCCTCGGCCCTGAGGTGGAAGCCTTTGAGGAAGAAATGTCAGCATATTGCGGAGTAAAATATGGCATAGGCGTGGCTTCAGGAACAGATGCCTTAATTATAAGCTTAGCTGCTTGTGGCATACGTCCGGGTGACGAGGTGATTACATCTCCTTTTACTTTCATAGCAACCGCGGAGGCAATTATTCATTGTGGTGCGGTTCCTGTATTTGTTGATATAGACCCCCGTACTTATAACATTGATACAAAACAGATAGAATCTAAAATAAACAATAAAACCCGTGCGATAATTCCAGTTCATCTCTTCGGACAGCCCGCTGAGATGGATGCTATTATGTATTTAAAAAATAAGTACGATATTAAACTAGTTGAAGACTGCGCCCAAGCGCTCAGTGCCCAATATAGATGGAAGAAAGTTGGTTCAATAGGTGATGCCGGTTGTTTGAGTTTTTTCCCTTCAAAAAATCTCGGTGCCTTCGGGGATGGGGGAATGATAGTTACTAACGACGTTAAAATAGCGGATGTAGCGAGGATGTTAAGGAACCATGGACAACGATCAAGTTATTACCATAGCTTACCTGGTTTTAACAGTAGGCTTGATGCAATTCAGGCGGCGATACTAAGAGTAAAATTAAAATATTTGGATAACTGGAGCTTTTTACGCAGGCAAAAAGCGTCTTTATATACCCAATTATTAGGTAAAATTAATGGCATCGAACCTCCAAATCACCCGTCCAATGATATAGTCTCTGCGAATTACTATACTGTACGTTTAAATCGTCAAATGATAGATCGTAATGCGCTAAGGAAGTACTTGGCGGCTAAGAATATTGATACTAGTGTGTATTATCCGATATCTCTGCATCTTCAAGAAGCATTCAAAAATTTAGGTTACAATCATGGAGATTTTCCGCAAAGTGAGTTGGCTCAAGAAGAAGTTCTGTCTCTTCCGATTTTTCCTGAATTAAGTGATCATCAGGCTGTTAGCGTGATCAATCATATCAGAGAATATTTGGAAAAGCAGTAGATTGGCAGATTAGAAAGCGGGAGGATACAATGGGGTATTGTAGAGTTCTAATACTAAGTCCTCATACAGACGATGGTGAATTGGGAGCAGGGGGGACGATTGCACGGTTCGTTGATGAAGGGAAAGACGTATATTATGTCGCTTTTTCTGGTTGTGAGACTTCACTACCAAAAGAGTTACCGAAAAATACACTCATTAAAGAATGTAAAGATGCTTGCGGTGTTTTAGGTATACAACCTGAGAATATTACTTTATTAAATTATCAAGTAAGGACGTTTACCGCTCATAGACAAGAAATTCTTGACAGCCTAATACAAATTCAACGAGAAATCAAACCTGAATTGGTGCTCGTACCTGCTTCTACAGATATGCACCAGGACCACGGTATAATATATTCTGAAGCATTGAGAGCCTTTAAAAAGAGCGCGTCTATTTGGGGTTATGAGCAACCTTGGAACAACCTGACGTTTACTACGGATGTGTTTGTTAAATTGCGTGCAAAACACATACAAAGGAAGCTAACAGCCCTAAAACAGTATGAATCTCAAAGTAAAAGAAGCTATATGAGTGAGAGAAATCTGAGAGCTTTAATGAACGTTCACGGATCTCAGATAGACACGAAGTATGCGGAAGCCTTTGAGCTTGCAAGAATGATTTATGATGATAACATGTTCTCAAGCAGGAAGACAACCACATAACGGACTAGCGTTAGTGTTAAATTCCAAAATCATAGCTAGTTTTCTTAAAACACTTCTTTACCGCCCGCAGTGAATCGGGTTGAAAATAGAAATTATTTGGACTGCACCATCTTTGGTATTCTGATCTAGTGGCTTGGGCCATTATTTGATTGATTGTGAGTCGGTTCGTAGTAAGAGGAAACATCTTTTATTAGAATAAGGAGTGATTTGAGAATTATCTTCAAAATTTCCTGTTAAAAGGGGAAGGCAGGTTTTATGTACAATATTCTTCTTAACAAGATTTATACGTGTTGGAAATCACAACCAGATAAACCCGAGGAAACTCCTGAATCGACACTTAAGGCCCTATATTTTCTTGCGGCTGGTTCGCCATTATCTGCAAGTCAAGCTATATCGGTTGAATTACCGAAGTTAGACGAGTTAGCGAATAAGAAGTTGCTAAATTTAGTTGATCAGCGATGTAAAGGTGTGCCTTTGTCTTATATCACGGGAAGGCAGCAATTTATGGGAATTGAATTTCTGGTTAGTCCAGGTGCGATGATCCCGAGAAAAGAGACCGAAATATTGGGTTATGAAGCATTAACGATAACAAGAGGTCTATCCGCAAAGCGCGGCGACTTAGTATTGTTAGATGTCTGCTCCGGTTGTGGGAATCTAATATTAGGTGTTTTATCGCACCAACCAAATACCAGAGGTTTTGGTTCAGATCTATCCTTTAACGCGATTCAATTAGCCGAGCTCAACGCTAATCAATTGGGGCTTCAAAAAAGAGTAGCGTTTAGGCAGGGAGACTTATTTGAACCTTTTGGAACCAGCGAATTTCATAGTAAAATGGATATTATTATTTGTAATCCACCATATATTTCTTCAAAGAAAGTAAGTTTACTTGATCCTGAAATAGCTAATAACGAGCCAAATTTAGCGTTTGACGGGGGCCCTTTCGGATTAACAATTTTAACTAACCTGATCCGAGAAGCGCCGAGATTTTTAAAAACCAACTCATATTTATGTTTTGAAGTCGGGCTTGGACAGGGTGTATTTGTAGAGCGTATGCTTAAAAATTCGAAACAATATCAGAATATTAGGTCTCTAAACGATGAAAACGGGAATATCAGAGCCTTTGTAGCCGGTAATTAGTTTACAACTTTGCCTTTATCCGTTATTATTCTGTTGTCACGGGACGTCTATGGCTGGCTACTGTTAGCAGGTAATTAAAGGTTATCTTATTCCTTTCTCCCTGGGTCGCCTCATACAACCGTGATACTCACTTTGGCACACCAACATCTTAAATGGCGTTAGTCCATCGGCTATATTCCATCCCGATGAAAATCGGGATCCAGTCGGTACCCTGTCGTTTCTGGATACCGACTTTCGTCGGGATGGGAACAGGATATTCTAACAAACGTTATAAACACCACACCACACTGTACTCGATAGCTTATTATTATCGGATACTGGCCCGTATGAGCCGGTGGATGCATTAAAAGCATGGATTCAATACTACGACCTGACTTTCGCAATTTTCCATATTTCGGTTAAAACATACCTAAGTAAAACTTTTAGCTTCAAAATAAAATCAAGATACAGGGGAGTTTTGGTGGTTTAACCTTGATCGTGTAGCAATTACAAAGGCTATGACGGTATCTTCTGTATGAGATAGGCTAATCACAATGTTCGTATTACAATAATTTTCGTTTAGGATTCTTACATTCGGAAGGCCATTAGACTCACTGACTATCTGTATGTCCCGAAAAGCTAATTTCTTTCCTCCCAATCCACTAAGGGCCTTAAACGTGGCTTCTTTGCCGGCGAATTTAGCTGCCAGAGTTTGTGCTGGAATTGGACTGGAAAAGCAGAGCGCAAGTTCTTCTTTGGAATAAACCCTAGATAAAAAGGAAACGCTATTAGTAAGCCTATTACTTTCAAAGCGTTTTATGCTTTCTATATCAACGCCTATTCCTACGTTTTCTTTAGCGAAATCAGACAATTACTTATATCCTGAATTATTACTTGGAAATACCTTTGATATTCGGTTTTAGTTAACAGCTGGCCTCAAAAAAATTTGTGAACTATGATAAGGTCAAGCAAAAACGGGCAGTCTAATAAAAGATATGAGTACTTGTTTTAAGTTTTTACTCAGGGGGCGCGTTTATTTTTGTCCCTTCTATACTAAAAGTGAATTTGTTTTGGATTGAACCAACATCATGTTGCTCGATGCCATTAAGGATAGCATGAGAGCTAATTCCGAAGGGGAAATTTTGAACATTTTTAAATCCTGCTTCAGAAATAAAACGCTGAATTGTCATCGCGTCATACGCACAGACTATACTATCCTCAAAGAAATATTTGTTAAATATATCTACCGGATAGGAAGTGTTTTTGTAACCATTCTTTCTGTTGCGTTCATTCAAGAGATCAACGCTTTCAGGATCGTGAAGATACGCTCTAGCAAATGCCCCAATATCTTCATTAGTAATCCTTAAAACACCGTTTGGCCGTAAGACGCGGTAACACTCTTTAACAAATGCAAAGGTCGCTTTCATTGGTAAGTATTCGATTATTTGTTCACTGAAGATATAGGACACAGAATCATTCTGCATGGGTAAAGGACGCATAACGTTCAAATACAATGAAGGTGGTCTGATATCGGTATTAAGCCAGCCCTTAAGACGGACTGCACTCGCGCCAACGTGGAGGTACACAGCACCATCAAGAAGGGCTTTTCGATAGGCCGATTTGAACATTATAGTACCAATAGGACTCCAAGCATAACTTAAAGTCCGCTCTAGTCCGGGAACGCGGGCGATAATTTTAGGAATTGACATGAAAATATTCCTTCATCGGGAAAGTCGAAATATTGTTCAACAGGTTCGTCCTTATAAAAAACTTATAGTTTGTTTTTTATTATACCCCATTGCCATTCATTTTAACCACTTCAAATAGGAATTTAGTTGAGTTAGGAAAACTAAAGGCTGATTGACAAAAAGCTAGGTTACTGTTATCGTATAAGAAATTAAATAATGTTAACTCCATTCAAAGAGGAATTAACTATTTAGACATAGCAACTTAGTCAAATTCGGTTGACAACTATTTTTCTTTTCAGGAGTTATGTATGAAACTCACAGAGTCGGACATAAAGGCGAAATTACACACATTTATAAAAGAATATTTTGTGAAAGACAGTAAAATAGTAGTAAAAGATCATACTTCGCTACTTGATGAAAGTGTGTTAGACTCCACCGGGGTCATCGAGTTGGTGGCGTATATAGAAACCACTTTTGGAATTAATGTAAAGGACGAGGATATAATTCCCGAAAATTTTGATTCTGTCAACAAATTGCTAAATTATGTACTTGTGAGCTTAAAAGATCACTAATTTGCATTGAAATTAGTACGAATATGTTAGTCAATGAATTTTTAGAATATTCGGCTCGTATTTATCCTGACAAAGTCGCTTTAGTTTGTCGGGGCCAACGGTTAACTTATAAAGAAATTGACAATGCTTCCAGCGCGATAGCTAGAAGTTTAGTTAATGAAGGATTTCAGAGACACGATCGCGGTGTTATTTATCTCGATAACTGCCTTGAAGCAGTTATTTCACTTTTTGGGATATTGAAAGCCGGCGGGATATTCGTAATAGTCAACCCGAAAGTAAAAGATAAAAAACTAGCATATATTATTTCAGATTGCCAAGCGAAAATATTAGTTTCTGATTGGTATCATCTCAAACAAAAAACCGAAGCGTTTTCAGATTTGTCGTGTTTAGATAGTTTCTTGATTATCGATTCTGAAAAATATCCAGAACTTGAAGAGCTCGGAAATCGGAGAATATTATTTTATTATGATGAATTAGCCAGCAATATAAGTTCAAGTGCCATAATCTCGCGTAGTATTGATATCGATTTGGCAGGTCTTATATATACTTCGGGATCCAGCGGAACTCCGAAAGGAGTGATGTTGACTCATCACAACATGGTATCTGCAGCTGAGTCTATTATCCGATATTTGGGAAATACATCAGAAGACATAGTAATTAATACCTTACCGTTAGCTTTTGACTACGGATTATATCAGGTTCTGATGACTTTTAAATTCGGTGGTACGATTATTTTGGAAAATGGTTTTATTTTCCCCGAGCAAATAATGAATTTAATCGTTAAAGAAAAGGTTACTGGTTGGCCGATTGTTCCGACCATAGCTGCAATATTATGCAGACAAAGTAATCTCGTCCAGCACGATTTTTCGCGGCTAAGATACATCTCCAGTACCGGTCAAGTTTTATTTACGAATCATATTGCCCGTTTACAAAAATCTTTCCCCAACGTCAAAATATTTTCTATGTATGGTCTAACGGAGTGCAAGAGGGTTTTATATTTACCTCCTGACGAGCTTTTAAAAAGGCCTGCATCAGTTGGGAAAGCAATGCCAAACACTGAAGCATTCATTGTAGATAAAGACAATGTCGAAATTTTCGAGGCAGAGACGCCTGGAGAGCTAGTAGTGCGGGGGGCGAATGTGATGCAAGGGTATTGGAACCTGCCAGAAGATACCGCAAGGGCATTGCGTCCGGGACGTTATCCGTTTGAAAGAGTGTTATATACTGGTGATCTATTTAAAAAAGATAATGAGGGTTTTCTTTATTTTTTGGGTCGTAAGGATGACATGATAAAAACTTCTGGACTAATGGTTAGTCCTAAAGAGATAGAGAATGTACTTTGTGAGATTGACGATGTCGTTGAGGCTGCGGTAATCGGAGTCGAAGACGAGATTCTTGGGCAGGCGATTAAGGCTTTTATTCATTTAAATACAGGGTGTAAAGTAACGGAAAAAGATGTAATCAATTATTGCAGAAAGCATTTAGAGGATCAGGCAATACCCAAATATGTTGAGTTTTGTGATTCATTACCTAAGAATGAATCAGAGAAAATTCAAAAAAAAGTTCTCCAGCAACGAATACAAGGAGGGAATGACAATTTATAATAAGGACGTTCTTAAAATTGATTGCGCCATTGAACTCGATCGAATTTGTGTCTTTATTCGTAAGCAGGTTACTCTAGCAAAGCGTGAAGGTGTGATTGTTGGACTTAGCGGTGGGGTCGATTCAGCGGTTAGTTCGGCAGTATGCGTTAAGGCACTTGGTAAGGAAAATGTGTTGGGAGTAATTTTGCCCGAAAAAGAATCTAGTCCATTATCTGAAAATTATGCCATTAAACATGCTGGTAGCATAGGCATTGGTACAGTGACGGAGAATATTACTCCTACTTTGGAAGGATTTGGTACTTACGAAAAGCGTGATCAAGTTATCAGAAATGTCTTCCCGGAATTCAATAGTAAATGCAAATCGAAAATAGTATTACCTCCTGATCTCATTGAACACGATGCTTTTAATTATTTTACACTTAAAATTGAAGATGAAAAAGGCGATATCAAGACGGCAAGACTGACTAATCAATCTTTACGCCGGATAGTTGCTGCAACCAATACGAAACAAGTGACAAGAATGATGTATCTGAATTATTTTGCAGATTCGAAAAACTATTTGGTCTGCGGTACAACTAATAGGACAGAATTTATTCAGGGTTTTTTTGTTAAGTACGGAGATGGGGGTGTTGATATAGAACCAATTGAACATCTTTATAAAATGCAAGTTTATCAATTGGCTGAATATCTCAATGTAATACCCGAAATTATAAGTCGTAAGCCTAGTCCAGATACATTTAGTTTTGAAGTCACAGACGAGGAAATGTATTTTAGAATCCCTTATGATTTGTTGGATCTCTTGCTGTTTGCCTGGGAAAACAATGTCTCAATCGCTGATACAAGTAAAGAGATGTGCCTTTCTGAGGAACAAGTAAAACGAGTTTTTAGAGATTTGACTTCAAAGTACAATGCAACTAGTAATTTACGTCTTCCTCCGCAGAGCTTGAAAAATAGTTCTTAATGGTTATTGGTTAAATGTATATTGGGGTTCCAGATCCCAAACATCAACGGCTTAGTTATTTAGTAAATGATGGCCTGAAGGTAAAAGTAAATTGATAGAAAGAATAGTTCAGCAAAATTGCGTATCTATGCACTATTGTGCATTGTGTGCCTTACCGGACAACTTCCCGGGTATTCGTTTGAACAGTCAAGGTGTGTGTAATTATTGTTTGGATTATAAGGAAAAAGAATCACAGCAGAACAAGAAAGCAGAATATAGTCAAAGATTTGATTCATTAATCAAAGAGCATAAAGGCCAGTCAATTTATGATGCGATTATGTGTTTTAGTGGGGGAAAAGACAGTACTTATACATTAGCTATTCTAAAGGAGCACTATCATCTAAACGTCTTGGCAGTAACTATCGACAATGGATTTGTTCCTGATCAAACGCTAGATAATATAAAAAATGTAGTGGAACTACTTGGGATAGACCATATTATGCTGAAACCTCGATTTGATGTTTTAGCGAAAATATTCCGTTATTGTGCGGTTGAGACAGTCTATTCTCCCAAAGCTCTTGAAAGATCCAGCGCAATATGCACTTCCTGCATGGGGATTATAAAATATTCAATGCTGCGGCTCGCTTTAGAGAAGGAAACACCTTTTATTGTATTTGGCTGGTCGCCAGGACAAGCACCTATCACTTCTTCCGTTATGAGAAATATACCGGCAATGCTTAAACAAATGCAAAAAGCTCTCTACGATCCCATGTTTAGTATTGCTGGAAATGAAATCTCTCCTTATTTCCTTGAAGACAAGCATTTTAATGGCTCCTATAAATTCCCATACAATATTAATCCGTTAGCTTTTATGCGGTATAATTTAGATACGATACAGGAGAGTATTTCCCGTTTCGGATGGAAGAGGCCGCTGGACGTTGACGCTAATTCTACAAATTGTCAACTTAATACATATGCAAATTATATACATAAAAAACGTTTAGGGTTTCACCCATATGCTTTTGAACTTGCTAATCTTGTTAGAGAAGGACACTTGGATCGTTCAGTTGCGTTGCAAAGACTTAATCAGCCTGAAGACCCTTTGATTATAAAATCAGTGAGCGAAAGACTAGGAGTAATAGGTACTAATATTTAGATATAATCGGCTATCTACTTCGAAATACTTGTTTGGTATAATAGTTTCAATGCCGATTGTGTTTAAATAGCCAGTTTTTGTAAAAGTACTTTAGATGTATTTACGATGATATTAGTCGATGTTTTGAAAAATGGATTTTCAGTAGTGCAATTTGTTTATGAAGAATTGTTTGTCAGAATAAGATACAACGAAAAGACAATAGCCGCGTACTACAGGAAAAAGGGTGCCCTAATCGGCGAAGACTGTGTGATTCAGAGTAAATTTTATGGGATACAATACTATTTACTTAACATCGGAAACCATGTGTTTATTGCAAATGAAGTAATTTTGCATACCCATGATGGCGCAACCTGGATCGTTAAAAATGAATACCCAAGTATTTTAAAATTTGGCAAAATTATTATCGAAGATAATTGTTTAATCGGTGCACGCGCTCAAATATTACCAAATGTAAGAGTTGGTTCAAATTCGATCATAGGCGCAGGATCAGTGATAATTGCTGATATTCCTGCCAATAGTGTAGTAATGGGTGTCCCGGGAAGAGTAATCGGATCAAGTCAAAAATACAAGGAAAAATGTATTGAGATTTGGAATAAACAAACCCCGCCTGGATATGAAAATATGACCCCAAAACAGAGAGCTTTTGCATTGAAAAAGCACTTATTGGAAATTCTAAGTGACCCTAAATTTGATCATAAATCCAAATAATTATTACGTTCCTTGATTCTAAAACTCCTTCATTACAATTGCACATTTGCCCATAACAGGAATCTAATAAACCGGCAGGTAAAAGGTTGTTTTGTTAAATGGGCCCCCCGTTACCGATGATTTGCCATTTATTAAAAACCACGTGATGGCAATAAGTTATTTCCAAGAAGCCGATTTAGTTTGAGAAAACTAAGCATTTATAATTGTATGAGTTTTATAAATACTACTTTTTGGCAAGGCCAAATGGAGGGGAGTAATTAATTGCGGATAGTGTTTTTTGGCGATTTTCTTGACTATCAAATCCAATTGGCAAAGGCACTAATTTCCGATGCAGATGTGGTATTTGTTATTCCAAAGTATCATTTGCCAGAAGAATTCCCCGAACATGTAGACCAGAACATTTCGATTCAAATTTATAAATATAGGAAACAAAGTAGACTCAACACTATACGGAACATCTTCCATTTGATGAGCGTTATTCGTCGCGAAAAGCTAGATATTGCCCACATACAACTCGGCGGGAATTGGTTGGATTTTGCATTTTTCATGTATTTTCGTTTTATAAAAAAATTACCAACGGTTGTCACATTTCATGATGTAAAATTACATCTGGGTGAAGAACGGCTTTCGATGAAAATTTGGAGGCATTGGATTAGACAGTTTTCAGATAAAATTATAGTCCACGGACAAAAACTACGATCGGAAATGATTACCTATTACAGAATTTCACCTGAAAAAGTGGTATCGATTCCTTTGGGAGAGCATAATGTAGATACGTTTAATACATATTGGAAAAACGACGTTAAGGAAACTGGCAATCGGGTTCTTTTCTTCGGTAGAATTCATAAATATAAGGGGTTGGAATATCTGATAAAAGCTGAACCTCTAATTAACGAAGCGGTCCCTGGTACCAAAATAGTTATTGCAGGCGAAGGAGAGGATTTTAGAAAATATAGGGATTTGATAGGAGATAGAAGTGCTAATTTCATTATCCTCAACTACCATGTTTCTTTTGAGGAAGGAGCCAGACTATTTCAAGAATGCAGCGTAGTAGCCCTCCCTTATGTAGAGGCATCTCAAAGTGGCGTTATTTTGAACGCTTACTCGTTTAAAAAGGCAGTTGTTACGTCAAATGTTGGAAGTATTTCAGAAATCGTGGATAATAAAGAGACTGGTATATTAGTACGTCCCGGAAACGTTGAAGAATTGGCTAGTGCAATTATCGTATTATTAAAAGATAAAGAATTCCGAACAAAATTAGGGGAAAACGGTTTTCATAAACTGAAGAGGGACTTGTCATTTACTGAAATAACGAAAAAAATATTACCTATATACGAAGAATTACTCGGGAAATAGGAACTCGACAAACCATGAACATTTAAGTTTTACTGCTTTGTTTTAGTAGCCTTATAATATTATTAGTTGGGAAAAGATTTCTTATGAACACTCCTCAAAACAACAAAAAGGTGCTTATAATTTCGTTTTATTTTCCACCTAGCTTTAATCCGGGATCGGTTAGGATGGGAAAATTTGCCAAATATTTGCCGGAATTTGGCTGGGACCCTATAATTTTAACGGCTGATAGAAAAACAAGTTCTTCAGAGATCATGCCGTTAGAGATGGATGAACTAAGTATTTATAGAACCCCTTATTCAACATTCGGAGATTGGATAAGTACGCCACTAGTTGGTCAACCATTGGCAGATAGTCCTAATAGCATAAAGCAATCAGATAAACCTAGTCTTAGAAAGCAACTATTACTTAGATCAGTAAGGATGCTACGACCATTTTACACAGCTCCACTGATAAATAAGTTGATTTGGGATCCGATGGGATGGTTACCGTTTGCCTTGAAAAAAGGGAAAGAGATAATAGCGCAACAAAATATCGATATTATTTTAAGCACTTACAATCCTTCGTTACCACACTTAATAGCCTCAAAACTTAGTAAGCAATCAGGGATTCCTTGGGTAGCTGATTTTAGAGATCTTTGGTCTCATAATCCGTATTTTAAAAAAACGCAACCATTTCAGCTTTTCGAAGAACATTGGGAAAAGAGGGTCATCAAAAATAGTGATTATCTAATATCAGTCTCTAATCCACTCATTAATGATCTGGAATCATTTCACTCTAAAAAAGTTGCCGTTATATACAATGGTTTTGATGATGCAGATTTTAAAGAGAATATTCCATCATGTTCAAAATTTACTATAACCTACACAGGGCAAATATATTCTCCCACATCAGATCCCGAACCATTATTCCAAGTTTTGGCGGAACTAAAAAGAGAAGGAATAGTCTCTTCGAGCAGTATAGAGGTGAGATTTTTCGGTAGATTTCTCGTTAATAATCCCGCTATTTTGTCAATAAAATACGACATAGCTGATATTGTCCATGTACATGGTTTTATACCATTAAAAGAAAGTATTAAAAAACAAAAGGAATCTTCGGCTTTGTTGTTGCTTGGTTGGAATGATCCGCAGGCCGCAGGCGATATTACATCAAAATTCTTTGAATATATGGGGGCGGGCAAACCTATTTTGGCGATAGCTTATCAAGGCGGTGAGTTAAACCAGCTAATTCAGAAGGCGGACGTTGGCGTAATTGTTAATACTCCAATTCAAATCAAAGAGCTGTTGTTGAGATGGCTTACTGAATTTAAACAATACGGGAAAGTTATATCTTACTTTCACCCTAACAACGAGGTAGTTAAACATTACACCCGGAAAGAAGAAACAAAAGAACTGGCTTGTATTTTAAACCAGGTCTCTTTGAAAAATGGCACATGGCAGAAACATAAGTGAGACGGAAGCCTAATTCGACAATAAAGTTTTTCAGATAGCTAAGGAGAGTAAATCCATGTTTAACATAATAATGGGGATAAAGAAGAAATACCTATTAATGCTTTTAAAAAAAAGAGGGATGATTATCGGGAAGAACTTTTATCAGGGATCAGACGTTATACTCGATCCTAGTTTCCCATGGCTGATAAAAATAGGAGATAATGTGACCTTGGTTAGCAGGGTTTTTATTTTAGCGCATGATGCAAGCTCTAAACGCCACTTAAATTATACTAAGGTCGGCAAAGTTACGATTGGAAACAAAGTATTTGTAGGAGCAGGATCGATTATTTTACCTGGCGTCAGTATCGGAGATAATGTCGTAATCGCCGCTGGTAGTGTTGTTACTAACGATGTCCCTGATGGAAGTGTTGCAATGGGCGTACCAGCAAGAGTGACTGGAACGATTGAGCAATTTCTCGCAAAAAAACAAGCAGAGATGAAATTATATCCCATTTTGGGCCCTGAATATACGCTTGAGGGCAAAATATCAAGTCAGAAAAGACGAGAGATGATAGCATTAATGAAGGATAAATATGGTTATATAGTGTAACCTTGAAAAAACTACGATGTAGTGAAGTTTACTTATGAATTTGGACAAATGGGATTTTAATTTGTAATCAGATCCGTCCTTTTTCGATATTTAATATCGAAGTTAATATATTAAGCTTTGAAATCTTTAACTTATAAACACATAATTTTGCAGGCGTTCTCTCCATATATTTTACTACACGTAGTTTTTGCTAGGTTCAATGAGTTGATAAACTCTCTTTGACCCTTCATAAAATTGTCGGTTGCGTATAGAATTTTGTCCTCAAATGTTGATAAAAACAGTTTGGTGGTTTGTGGGTCTCGAGTCATTGCATTAATACCGCTTGGTCCTGAAATATCCGCATATAGGTTTGGGTATTCACGAAGGAGTCTCCAAATAAGACCTTCGCCGTTCATGGGTCCTTTGGGAAGATCACCAACAAACTTATCCGCATCCGCCGACAGAAATTTCCAAAACATCAAGCCATGAGCTACGAAGTTAATATTAGGATAATCCTTTAGTGTTGATTCTAACGAGGCAAAATCAAGCATATAACCGGGAAAGAAACCAGATTTACTTCTATTTTTCAGAGGAGAATAGTTGTTGACTAATAGTTGGAGTATATATTTTGGTGCTTTATAAATTGTTTTTTCCGTTCTAAGTCCATAAAAAAGTACCTTATCAAATATCGCGTTGGAATACGGAATGTCATAATACCTGCTTTCTTCCATGTGAAACACTAGTGGCATCTTGTATTTGGAGACTACTTTTAAAAGAGATTCTATTTCAGTACTTTTCCAATTTAAAGTGGCTTTAAGTTCTCCACAACCGCGGATGCCTTTTAAAAACCAGCTTGCTAATAATTCGTTTGCTTGTTTTTGGTGAGGATCAGGCGCGTAAAAAGGAATAATACGAGAGGGGTATTTTTGATACGCTTTATAAGCAGCTTCAACCGGCAAGTGCTTGTAGTCCCAATACCCAGGATTAATTTCTTCCCAAGTTAAAAGCCAGCACAGATCAATTTTCTCTTTGTCCAGATATTTGATGATATCGTTTAGGGATAGCTTGTTATAATTTATATGCAGGTGTGAGTCAATTAACAAAATCTAACCCTCTTTGAAAAAAACGTTTTAAATATAAAAAAGCTAAATCACGTCTAGCTACGCTTAAGGACGGCGGGTAACCTGTTAACCTGTTTGCTTCAAAAAAAAACTGAAACTTCCAATTATAAAAGATGAAAGTATTAAACATTACAGTATTCTTAAAAAGAAGATTAATAGACCTCCGATCGTAAAATTGTAAGCGGATATATTTAAGATTTAGTGGTTTGGTTAAAAAGAGTGCAGAAATCGAATAAGGTGTTAATGTCTTTTCTGTTGTTTTAAAAGCTGGGCATATATATCCACTTCTGTTTTTATCCGTTGACCCCAGTCTCTATTGTTTACTATGAATTCACGAGCCCTTATTCCCAATCTATCTCCCAGATCCCTATCATCATATAACATTCTCATGGCTTTAGCCAATTCTTCAATCGAACCGGGTTTAACTAGAATACCCGTGTTCATATTACTTACCAATAAATCTGAAGTATTTCCACAATCAAAAGCCACTACTGGCATCTTGCATGCCATTGCTTCAATCGTAGAAAGGTTCATGTTAATTTTAATACTTGTAGATAAGGCCACGTTAGAAATCGAATAATATTCAGGTATCAGAGAATTTTCTATCCGACCTACAAAAATTACTTTGTCAGTTATTTCCAATTCATTTACCAGATTTTCCAATTTCTCTTTATCTGGGCCTCCTCCTACAATAAGTAAGACGGTGTTTTGGGTGTTTCCCTGCTTAATTAGCTTGTTAAAACCTAATATGGAATAGTCCACTCCCTGAATCGGTTCTAAATTATGAACCGATATGAATATAAATTTATTTTGAGCTTTCCAACCTAGGTAATTTAATAGTTGTAAATTTTTTATTCTTGGATACACACGAGATGAATCTATGTTAATTGAAACTGGAGTGAAGCGGTCGCTGTTCGTTTTTAGCTTTTTAAATCGATTAACAGCAGGACCACCGTTATCCACAACAAAATAATGATCAAAATTGGTAATTTTGTATATCAAAGCTTCATAATACCCTGATATTTTCGAGTAAGAGCTTAGAGTCCCATCTAACGTCAATACTGTGGTTTTTCTCATTAGTCTAGCTGCAACAATGGCGCCCAAAGCAACCGGAATACCGTGAGCGTGAATTATATCAATCCCATGTTTTTTATTAAGCCACAAACATTTTTTAAGAGCTGCCAAGCTAAAGGATAAATCAACCAGAGGAGTAATTGGCAACCATTTGAAAAAATGGGATTTCAAATATTGCAGGAACCGAAATTTATGGGTTTTTACACGATATATTTCAAAAGTGAAACGGCTATCGATAATAGTAGTATCCTGATCTACCTCAGGTACAATAAAGAACTGACGGTTGCAATATGGTGCCATATGATTTGCCAATTCAATTGTGTGAGTAATAGAACCACCCGTAGCCGGGAGGAATTCGTAAATAATTCTGCAAACATTAATTTTTTTCAAATCAGATGTCATTGTTTTAAATAGACTGCGAAAAATATATTTTTCAAAATGTAAATTCAAATAATCAGAGGGATATTATGCTGAAAACTACTTCACCCACATGGAAAAATAATAATGTTAATATTTTACTCTGTCCGCTGCTTCAAGTCTAGCAATTTGGCTATTGATGGTGTGATGTCAGGGAGTTAGTTTATTTCCAAGACTAGCGCTAGCGAATAGTATCTATTTGCAAGTAATATTTTCTAAACCCGATACTACTCTAATCCAACTAATTATAACATGGATAAACTAAAGTACTGTTTTTTACTTCATAAAAGTACGCTATTAAAGCTCATTTTTAAGTGCTATTCTATTGCTAATAAATATAGATTTGATTTGTATCCACAAGTCAATCGCGAGGAATACTATGAGATTAAGTATTAATCCGAACAAAACAATTAAATTATTTTCGCTATTACTTTGCTCTGTTCTCGTCCTTATTGCGACGCAAATGCTTCTTCCCCCAGTTGTTAAAGCCGCGGGGAATACCTTTTACGTCGCGACAACAGGTAATGATAGTGGAAATGGTTCAATTGAGCGTCCATGGTTAACGCCCCAACATGCACTTAATGTGATGGTTGCCGGTGACACCACCTACATAAAAGCCGGCACTTACAACACTGGAGATTTAAAACCTCTAAATAGTGGCACTGCTGGTAATTACATTA
>Ga0182021_10002883_pt1 | contig 20210 bp, 20 predicted proteins | sample 612E3MmetaG_FD_120493 | JGI IMG/M metagenome (GOLD analysis project Ga0182021, IMG submission 120493) | Permafrost microbial communities from Stordalen Mire, Sweden - 612E3M metaG (Illumina Assembly) | ecosystem: Environmental > Terrestrial > Soil > Wetlands > Permafrost | place: Sweden... | reverse complement strand
TCGGCGGCAAAACCAATCTTGAGGAAATTACCTTTAACTTCCGAGATAATATCCGGTGTTTTCACCATCTCGATTGTCAAACCGGCAGTGCTTTTCTTAATCTTTTGTGCGGCGGTAGCCCTGGGCATATAGTCGGCGACAGCGGCGGCCATAATCAGCGCATCCGTCTTACTTGTTGCCTTGACTACTGCTTCTTTCATATCTTTGGCGCTCTGTACTTGCACCGCTTCAACGCCTGCAATTGCATTAAGCGCGGTTGGGGTAGTAATCAGAGTTACGGCGGCGCCCCTATCCCTGGCGGCTTCCGCTAAGGCGTAACCCATCTTCCCGGACGAACGATTGCTGACGTAACGCACCGGGTCAATTGCTTCCTGAGTACCACCGGCAGTAACAACAATTCGTTTTCCTGCTAAATCGCCGTTTTTCCCGAGTGTTTGCTGGATAACACCCATAATCACGTTGATTTCCGGTAACCTGCCGCATCCCGTTGAGCCGGAAGCCAGCCGACCGTGAACGGCAGGAATAACCGTGAAACCCCTTGCCTTTAGTTTGGCAATATTCTCCTGTGTGATGGGATTGACATACATATTATTGTGCATGGCGGGTGCAACCACAATCGGCGCTTTGGTCGCCAGTACCGTGCAGGTGAGCATGTCATCGGCGATGCCTGCGGCCATCTTGGCGACGATATTTGCCGTAGCCGGCACAATGACAACGATATTTGCCTCATCTGCCAGCGAAACGTGAGTAATGGCCGAAAGCGGTGCCGGTTCAAACATTTCGGTGACAACGGGATTGCCCGTCAGTGCTTGAAACGTCAGGGGCTTTACGAGTTCCGTCGCTTCCCAGGTCATGACTACTTTGACATTGGCGCCGGCTTGTGTTAGCTTGCTGGCCAGATCGGCCGCTTTGTAAGCCGCGATTCCACCGCTAACCCCGAGAACGATTACTTTATCTTTCAGCATTTTCAGTCCCTCCTAGGTTGGCATCTCGTAATTAATATGGATTCCTGTACATTTATTTCATAAAGTATTTCGACAGCGGTCTCAACCATCCGCAGGAATGACATATTATTTATTCAGTTGATAAATCATTCTGAGACCGATGAGGGTAATATCAGGATTTACGACTTTAAAGATATTAGTTTCCTGAGCAAAAATGGCGCCATAACCGCCGGTTGCCACGATGGTAGCTTTCTCGCCGAGTTCTTTTTCGATATGGGCAACTACCGCCTCCACTAACCCGGCATAGCCGAACATGATACCGGATTGCATCGCAGTGATGGTATTGGTGCCGATTGCTTTCTGCGGATGAACAAATTGAATCCGCGGCAGTGCCGCAGTCCGTGAGAATAATGCTTCAGCGGCGGTCATGGGGCCGGGTGCTATTGCCCCACCGATAAAATCGCCTTCTTTCGAGATAACATCAAAGGTCGTTGCAGTACCGAGATCGACGACAATGGTCGGTCCGCCATAGAGTTTAAAACCTGCCACGGTATTCACGATCCGGTCGGCACCGACTTCTTTTGGATTATCGAAGCGCACTCGTATTCCTGTCTTGACCCCGGGACCAACCACCAGCGGGGTGACTTTGAAATAATCTTTGAGAAACTCAACAAAAATCGGCACGAGGGGCGCGACAGTGCTGCATAAAGCTACCTCTTTGATGTCGGTTAAAGGGATTTTCCGGAATTGCAACAGCGTCATCAATGACGCAGCGTATTCGTCAGGCATCTTGTGGATATCTGTTTCCAAACGCCAGGTATACCGTATTTTTTCACCTTCAAAGACACCCATGGTTACATTGGTATTGCCGATATCAATTGCCAGAAACATGGATTTCACCTCCTCACCGCCATTCGATTATACAACTACTCTGGTACCAAGTGTAGCAAGGGTTTGGAGTCACGGTCAACTACTGTGCTAATGCTTCCAGCTTTTTTACCATTGCTTGCCAGTGCGTACCCTGCCAGTAAATGCGATGGCAACGCGGACATTCCACGTAGTGCGTTTGGTTCCGGTAGACATACGGGGGCACCCTGTCCTTGACATTTTCTTTGATTGTCTTCTCCAGCGGCCGGTTGCATTCTAAACACAAACTGAATGGTTTGAAGCTGGGGTTTAATCCAAGCTCATTAATAACCTGCTGGATTTGTTGCAAGGGATCATCATTTATAATGAGAAGCGCCTTCAGTTCACCGATGGCGATAATACGCCGCTGCAGTATTTGTGTGTCACGGGTGAGAATGATTCGATTCTCTATCAGCGCCATGTGAACCAGGTATCTATCATCCCGGTGGTCGAAAAGTATGGTATCATAGCCGATCATTCTCAACCATTTTGCGAGTTTACCGACATTTAAGTCAACGATGAATCGGGGACTATCTTCGGGACTCATTCCTTTATCCCGCCTATTAAAAATTACAGCGTAATCTGCATACCCTCATAGCCGGGAGTAATGGTGGTATTCAACTCCGTTGCAATTTCAGCTAATTCTTCCATAATCAACTCTTTTTCAGCGCCTTGCGGAAACATGTGAACAGTAATTACCCGCGGTAGGTATCCCTTGATTTTCCGGAAAGAGGTCAATTCTTCTTTCAGTAGTGCTGGTGTAAGATGGCGGGCTTCTTTGGCGGATTTAAGGAACCCATCAGCGGCTGTTACTTCCACAATGAGCAAATCAGGAGAAATATATTGCCAGATGTCCTCAAATCCGTTTCCGGTGTCCCCTGAATAAAAAAGGTTCTTGCCTTCCGGAGATGTAATCTGATATCCCACCGACGGCACTGAGTGTTTCATCAGGATTGGTAGAATTTTATATCCCTTTAGCGGAAATGGTTTTAGTGGCTCAATTGTTGTGAAATGGATGGTGGGGTCTTCTGGTGGATTGGTTAAAAAATTAGAATATAGTTTCCCTGGATAATTGAAAATATAAGCAAGGGCTTCATAAACCGATGGTATGGAATAAATGTTTATTTTGCGGTCGTTAATATGGAAGGTCATCCCCATCATTGGGATGTCTTTAATATGGTCGTAGTGATGGTGCGTGACCAACAGAGCTTCAATTGCCAGTTGTTCAGACAGAGAAAGGCTGGAAATCAATCCACCAGCATCGATGGCAAAAACATCATCGATTAATATGCAGGCCGGCCGAAAGTCTTTCGATTCGCTGTTGTGTGCCCCGAGAAAACGGATGTTCATTATTGGATTGACTTCCTTTCGATGATTCGAAGAGGGTTAAAATCAGTTTTATAGTCATAGGTGTCAATAGATTCATTTTTCTTTAAATAATTGACAATTACGTAGGTCAATGGTGTGAAGATTACCTCGATAACAATTTTTACCAGCCAGTGCCAGAGAATCATGATGGCAACAAATAAAGGCGTGCCGGCAAAGGCAACGATGATGAAAATAACGGAGTCAAGTCCTTCACCAACTATCGTTGAACTTATTGTTCTGGACCAGAGCCATTTACCTTTGGTCATGATTTTCATTTTAGCCAATACAAAGGAATTGCTGAATTCTCCTGCCAGGTATCCGAGGAATGATGCTAGCAGCAGTCTTGGCGTGTAGCCAAGGATGGCTACGTAAGCTTGCTGATTTGTCCAAAATGATGCGGAGGGCAGAAGTTGTCCCAGCCATGCAAAAATAACAAAGATGAGATTGCAGAGAAAACCCAACCAGATTATCTTACGCGCTTGCTGATACCCGTAAACCTCGGTAAGAATATCCCCAAAAATGTAGCTGAAAGGAAAGATGATGACCGCTGCCGGCAGGACGAAGGGACCGAAATTAACCAGCTTGCTGGCAATAATATTGGCGGTTAAAAGACAGGTAACAAAAAGCGCGGCAATCAAGACAAAACGGTAAGAATATTTCATTAATACACTCCAATGTTGATTTCATTTTAACATACTCGTTGCAGCAAAATATAAATAATGTGTATGATAAAAATATGAGCAAAGAATCACAGTTTCATAAATTTCAGGTTAATCTTAAAAAATCACTCGGGATGAAAGTCATTCTGTGCGATTCCTGCAAGTGGGACTGGCGTAGCGCTTGCCATAACTCGGCACGCCCGAATGCTACCTGGTGCCCGGAATACAAAGACCGAAGAAAGTAAATTCATCCTTCCTAAGTAAATGGTGGTCTATCTGATAATTTGCAAAAGTGTCGAGATTCATATAATATTTTTGCATAATAACGAATGCGGAAGAAATAAGAAAGTAGGGAATAAGTGAAGCTACAAGACGTTAAATGTATCGGGGTGTTAGGGGCGGGGGTCATGGGCGCCGGAATCAGCCAGACGGCTGTCGTTGCGGGCTATAAAGTAATTGCCCGTGACCTGACTGATGAAATAATTGCGCGTGCCAGAGATAATATTATCAACGGACATTTTGGTCTAAAGGGCGCCGTCGAACGCGGTAAGATTACTCAGGAACTGATGGACAAAGCCCTAGCGAATTTGACCCTTACCACTAGGGTGGAAGACCTTAAAAATTGTGATATTGTTATCGAGACAATCGGCGGCGGCCCATCCGGGCAAGTCGAAAGCAAAGACATTAAACTAAAGGTTTTTACTGAGCTTGACAGGGTCGTGAAAAAGGATGCTATTTTCGTCAGCAATACATCCAAATTCACGATTGCAGATTTGGCAGCGGTGACTACCAGGAAACCATTGTTTATCGGGATGCACTGGTTCAGTCCGGCCAATATTATGAAAGTCATCGAGGTTGTCTGGACACAAGATAACACTGAGGACACCATCCAGTTGATAGAAGCCCTGAGTGAGAAATTCGGTAAGACTCATGTTCGTGTAAAGGATGTCCCCGGAGACATGGCGCATGTGGGCAACCGTGTCTTTGCCGCTGCCAGAGAAGAAGCCAGGAAGATAGTGGAGCAGGGTATTTGCACGGCGGAAGGGGTCGATATCATCATGATGGATGGCTTTAACTGGCCTGTCGGGCCGATTGGCATGAGTATGACCAACCGCGCCACCTGGGGACAGAAAAAATAGCTTTGCATAAAAATTCGATGGGTTCTGGATAACAGCATGATAAAAATGGGCAGTTTATTAAACTGCCCATTTTTTTACTATCGAATCATGAATAGTTTAAGGTCATCTATTTATCCAATACAGAAATCCGCCGATACCGGCGGTGACTATTCCGACAGCGATAGCAATCCAGCCACCAGCGATTAATGCCGCAGGTTGGGGGCGTGGGGGCCAGCGGGAGAAAAACTCCCTTAAATCGAAACCATTAATTAACGAATCGTAGTAATTCGTTCCTTCTTTGACACCCCAGATAATGAAACCGATGCCGACAACCAAAAATACGGCCCCAATTATTACAGGAACAAGCCAATAACTCATACTTTACCTCCATACTAGAGGCTTAGCAATTATGTTACTCGCTTTTAAAGGAATTCTCAATACCTTAAGGGGGGAATTTTCCCCCCTTAAGGTAAAAATCAATTTATTTTATTAATGGATACCTATTTTACTTCTACAGTAGCGCCAGCGGCTTCTAGTTTCTCTTTGGCAGTTGCAGCTTCCTGCTTATTGACATTCTCTTTCACTGTCTTGGGAGCGCCTTCAACCAAATCCTTAGATTCTTTCAAACCAAGGTTGGTGACCTCACGGATTGCCTTAATGACGTTAATTTTGTTAGCGCCAAAGGATTTGAGGATAACGGTGAATTCAGATTTTTCTTCGACTTCAGCTGCGGGAGCAACGGAAGCGCCGGCCGCGGGTGCGGCAGCCATCGCCATCGGTGCGGCAGCGGTAACGCCAAATTCGGTTTCCAGAGCTTTGACCAATTGTGAAAGCTCTAAAACATTCAATTCCTTGATAGTGTTGATTATACCCTGTACTTTTTCATTTTCTACCATTTTAATTATTAGCCTCCATTTGTTTTATTCTTGCGGTTAACACATTTTGTAGTCCTCTGATAGGACCGGATAGAACTCCAGCCAGCATATAAAGAGGGCTCTTTATGCTGCCCACAACCTTGCCTATCAGGACTTCTTTGGGCGGCAGGGCTGCAATTGCGGTTACATCTGCGGGTGTTAATAATTGATTGCTCAGAAAACCGCCTTTGACAACGAGATTCATTTTTGATGTACGTACATGGTCAGAGAAAGTCTTTGCCAGTTGCGAGATATCACCATAGCCAAAAGCAATGGCAGTAGGTCCTTCGAAGTGCCCGGTTGTCTCAGACCGGTTAAGTTTTTCAGCGGCTTTTCGTACCAGGGTGTTTTTTACGACTTTATAGTCGCCGTTAACATCCTGTAATTTCCGGCGTAAGCCATTAATTTCAGGTGTTTTCAATCCCCGGTAGTCAGTCAGAATACCGATATTGGCTTTAGAAAGTTCATTTTCCAGCCTTTCAATGCTCTGTGCCTTCTTCTCCGTCGGCATTTTTTCACCTCCTTTTCAACTAATAAAAAAAGTCCAGGCGCACTGCGCAAGGACTTTTCAAACCAACTTTACCTTCCCGCTGTTTTAGGCGGCGAAGTGGTATTTGTTCCTCGGCAGGCATCAATTAATCCCGATAAATCAAGAACCCGCTGTCTCTGGATATTTAATTGTAAACTGATTATACCATGTCCTATTGTGGATTTACAATATTTGTTTCAGTCATAGTGAGGTTGACGATAACAGTTTGAACACGTTATAATTCAATTCGGTACAACGAAATCTTACTCATCTGGAGTAAGTTCTTTTTTGTCCGTAACGGGGGCGTAGCTCAGCTGGCAGAGCATCAGACTTTTAATCTGTTGGTCGAGAGTTCGACTCTCTCCGCCCTCACCAATTTCACATCAGTGCTCATCATCTATCGGATGATGGCCGATTTTTCCAATGCCATCTTTACTCTAACTTTCTTAGTTTTGGCATCAGGAAGAAAATCAAAACCGTAGCTGCTACCAGGAGCAGCGATAACCCGCCGATTGTCCGCTGTATTCCAATAACCTCTGCAATGAAACCACAAAAAAAGGACATCAAACCGCTGAGTCCCATTCCCAGCAAAAGGACGCTTAGCACACGGCCTCGCTGCACGGGGTCGGAGTCTGTCTGCAGTATTATCATTGCTATGTTAATCTGTCCCATTGTCCCTGCGCCGGCAAATACCATGAGGATAAGTGAGAACGGAAAATAAGTCGAGAAAGCAAAGACCGCTTGTGCCAACGCTATGATTAAACCCATGACCAACATCATCAGACTGCGTTTCTTTATGGCTAGCGAAGCCATTATCAGAACAGTTATCAATGACCCGGCTGCGGAGAATCCCTGGAGTAATCCAAGCCCGGTGCCGCCAACTTTCAAAATGCTATCCGAAAAGACAGACATCATCGAACTCAGGGGCATAACGACCATGCTGCACAGTATGGTGTATATTAGAATCCAGAGAAGCATGGTGTTGTTTCTGACATATTTCAACCCTTCCATCATATCGGCCATCATATGACCTCTGCCGGAGGGTACAACTTCTCTGGCAGGCATAAAATTGGTAATGAGGATTGATATAAGATAAAGTCCGACTATCGTAACAAATGCAACTTCAAAATTAAGCGCAACTCCGGGATTTATTTTATCGATAAGAAAACCCGCAAATGCAGGGGCGACCAGTTGGAAGGTATTCAAGCCGATAGTAGTCAAAGACGTGGCATTTGCTACCCCCTCTTTACTAACCAATTCGGCGACAATCGCCGAGCGTGCTGACCATAAAAGGGCACCGCTCATTCCTTGAATTGCAGACATGGCCACAAGTATCCACCACGAACCCGCGTGTGCCTTGCTAAGATAACCGGTCCTCAGGGAAACGACGATGATTATCGATGTCATGGCAGTGACAGCCTGGCCTATTTGCATCAAGCGTTTCTTCGAGAAACGGTCTACTAATACCCCCATGTACAAAGCTACGATTATCTGTGGAATTGCGCTGGCAAGTGACATCGTGCCAAGGATAGCAGTTGACCCGGTTAGTCGATAAAGAAGCAGGGATTGCACAACGCTTTGCATGCACTGAGCTGCCCACTGCCCGGCCATACTGAAATAATAAATACGGAACGCAGTAATCCTCAGGGAGTCAAAAGTTCTTATATTTCTTAGATGCATCGCAAGTAATATCCCTTGGCACTGTCAAAAACACTATTTATTATGATAACACGAGACTAAGCTGGAGACCTAACACCAATGGATGGGCTGTTTTAGTTTCACGATTACTATTCAAGATGCTGTGATATCGTGTTTCTGGCAGAGATTGGCACTTCTCCATTTACGGTGGCAGGAGTTTGCCGGTTTGAGTGATTGGGGTAAAAAGTTTTTTTCATGGGTCTGGTCAGAAAGTCTTTTATGACAGGAGATGATATTATTATCGATAGGTGGCTATAAATTTTTATAAGTAAATCGTACGAAAGTGAAACAGAATATTTATCCGTTATTCTGCTAACACAAATCTAATCAGCGTTAATTTAAAAAAATAACACTTAACCACGGATTGTAATTTTAAAGGAGGGTAATTATTCATGTCAAAGGTCAAACGGGTATTCAAGGTGGATGGGAAACCGTTTTTTCCCCTGGGAGGTCAGTCCACAAATTCCAGCGGGTACAACGAAAAAGAGTCGGATAGAGCTTTCGAGGTAATTAAACTAATGCACGGTAATACATTGGAAATACCGGTTTACTGGGACATCGTTGAGCCGGAAGAAGGCAAGTTTGATTTTACGATGGTGGATAAGCTGCTAGCCAGCGCCCGCCGATTTGAAGTCAAATTAATCCTGCTTTGGTTTGCTACCTGGAAAAATGGCAATATGGACTATGTCCCCGTCTGGGTCAAGACGAATCCGGAGCGCTTCAAAAGGGTGATATCACAGACCGGTAAAGATGTCTGGAATCTCTCCTCACACTGTAAAGCCAACCTGGAAGCAGATAAAAAGGCTTTCGTGGCTTTCTGTAAGTACTTGAAGACTAAAGACAGCATTGACCAGACGGTCATCGGAATTCAGATTCAAAACGAGCCGGGAATTATCGGCAGCGATCGTGATTATAGCCCGGAGGCCCAGGTCATATTCGAAGCGCCGGTACCAGCCAAACTCATGACGGTGATGAAGAAAACCGGGAAGGGACGAATTTATGACATCTGGCAAAAAGCAGGCGGAAAAAACACAGGCAACTGGACAGATTTGTTCGGTTGGGAAGGCGGGGAGCTAATGACCGCCTGGAGTATTGCGATCTATATTGACTCCATAGCCGAAGCTGGGAAAGCAATCATAGACCTTCCCATGTTTGTGAATGTCTGGATGATGGAAGGGACATGGTGGCCGATTCCGGGTGAAGCCTATCCTTCGGGCGGCGCGGTCACTAAAGTACTGGATATTTATAAATGGATAGCTCCGCACCTCAACCTCATTGCTCCTGATAACTACCCTGATGATTCCAGAGCTTATGAGTATAATGCTGCCAACTATTCCCGTGATGATAACCCTTATTTTACCCCTGAATCTGCTGGCGACCTGAATATGTTCCGGGGCATTGCCGACTACAACCTCATCGGTAATTTCTTTTTTGGAGTCAATTATATTGCCGATGAAAATTGCATAGTTCGCCCCGATTACGAGGCACTGGTGGAAAACTTCAGGTGTGTCTCCGCTGCAATCCCGTTGCTGCTCAAATATCAGGGAACCGGTAAAGTCCAGGCCATTATTCACGAGTATAAAAAAGCCGCACAGTTCATAGATTTTGAGGGTTGGTGGGGAATCGCCGAATGGGGCGAGAAAACGACTCGACCGCAAGGTTCCGACTGGCGTCATGTCACGGGATATGTGTGGAAGCCGCAGCCCGATATGAGATTTGGACGTGGTCTGGTAATACAGGCAGGACTACATGAATTTTATCTCGTTGGTTCGCATTGCCGGCTTTTCCTGCGCCGTAAACCAACCGATCAAAAGATAAAAGGTGCTCAGCTTGTTTCTGAAGCAATGACCAAGGTTTTCGGATATGTTGTCAGCGCGGATGAAGGTCATTTCGACAAGAATGGAGATTTTGTGGCTGACCGCCGGCGTAATGGTGATGAAATATTCCAGCGCGGCTTGTGGGTAGAAGAAGATATCGGCGTGCTGCGGGTGATAACCTGCGATTAATTATTGAAAATAAGAGAATCCCGGCGATTTTTAGAGGGGATGTGGAGTTGTATTTGCATTAACAACGGGAAAACTCATAAATAGTGCTTTATTACAGGACGTCTAAATAAATTTCGTTCTAACAACGTATTTAGTAATGGTGCTTATCTGCCCGGATTAAAATATAACCTATGCCCTGTTCATATAACAATACACACGTTTGATGTTAAAAGAGCAAAAAGTTATAATAGCTTAGGTTAAAAATCGCTAAAACATCAGGGAATTTGTTCAGGGATGAGAATCAGACAGAGAAAGCCGTTTAAATACGGATATAACAGCATTATCACGATGGACGGTGCGCATGCTGCTGCGCTAATGGATTTTGGCGTATTAAAGTTAGGTGATGGTCAAACCATCACCGATACAACCTCTAAAGAAAGGGCTTTTTTACTGATTTCCGGTGAAGTTGAATTCGCATGGCAAGGAAAAAAGGTTATAGCCAGGAGGTCTTCTTGTTTTTCCGCAGGGCCCTGGTGTTTGCATGTTCCATCAAGTATTCCGGTTAATATCACGGGCATCAAGTGCGATTCGGAAATATCGGTCTATAAAACCAACAATGAGCGGTCTTTTGAGCCCAGACTTTTTACCCCTGAAGATTGTAAGGTAGAAATTCTGGGAATCGGTACGATGAATGAAATGGCCACCAGAGCTATCAGGACTATTTTTAACAAAGCTAACAGAGAAGAATCTAATCTTTTGCTCGGGGAGACAATCAACTTTCCGGGAAAGTGGTCAAGTTATCCTCCTCACCATCATCCGCAGCCCGAGGTATATTTTTATAAGTTCAATCTTGAAAACGGGTTCGGGTATTCCGGACTTGGCGAGAACGTATACGAGGTAATTAATAATGATACAATTTTAGTTATCTCGGGAGAAGGCCATCCTCAGGTGGTTGCGCCAGGCTATGCGATGTACTACACCTGGGTCATGCGACATTTTGATACCCAGCCATTTTTAAAACCGACGTTCTTTAAAGAATATTTATGGCTGAACAATAAACAATCAAAGTTTTGGCCTGAATTGTAAAACTACAATGATATATCTAAAACTTCAAATCGGGGGCGTGTTTTAATTAGCGCCGGTCTTTTTCACCGTTTTCGGCGGTTTCACACAGGGTTTATCCGCCTTATATTTAGCCAGTTTCCGTTTTATTTCATCTCTAAATTGTTTTTCTTTAGACGGCGGAATTGTTGAGGTTTTGTGTAATTCCCAGGCCTTTTCAGGATCAGAAGGATTATATTCATCCCAGTGTTCCTGTTTTCCGGCAAGTGTTAATCTGGACCTTTTTTGTTCCTCTTCGCTGAACGTCACTATTATTTCATCGTTTTCTATTTTGAGTTCTCCATAGATACCGCAAATCGGACACTGGACGGGGTTTTTCCCCTTTATGGTTATCTCGTTCTGGTGACATACCGGACACGTTCCAACTTCATCACCCTTCCATTTCATTGCAGAAGCAGGTTTCCCCATTACTTCCGCCACGTGTTGGCCCAGTTTATGCGCTCTTGCCACCGCGGCTTCATTTAAGAGAACTTGCCCCTCGACGATATTGGTCCCCATCACCATCATCTGGTCGATTACTTCCAATTGTATCGAAAAGGTCATCGTGTGGAATAAGGAAAGTCCCAGCGAAAGCCAGTCCGGTGTAATAGACCCGCCGATAGAGATAAAAGCGCCAGGTCTGGTTTTAAAGCTCCTTTCGTCAACGAAGACTTTTTCGCCTTGCGCCTTTAACTTTTTTCGCTCTGCCATCCAGGCTACATCGGACCTGGAGGCAAACAATCTATCCCGAATCTGGAATAAGTAACCCGGAGGAGTCAGGCAATAAACGGGGCCGCTGAGAACCAGTCCATCACAGTCCATTATTTTGTTCCAGACAAAAACCGCGTCGTCTTTTATGATGCAAGCTTCTTTACCAATTGTCTCTGCCGGACACACTTTACAGCCTAGACAAGGTTTAACATCGACGTCTAATAAGCATAATACCTCAGTCTCTATCCCCAGTTCTGCTGCGCCCATTAGTGCTTCTCTGAGCAAGACTTCACTGTTTCCCATTCTTCTACCGCACGAGATACCCAAAAGTTTCATAAAACCAACCCCCCGTTTAATTTATAAAAAGCTAGGTAAAGGGATGTTTTGTCTTTGTGGAAAATAAATTCGATGACGAAGATCACAAATTTGATTGGAGTATATCAACAGTATTCGGTTTTGTCAAGCATGCGTAAGTCCATTAAATCTGTTTGACAACAACTACAGACTGTGTTAGCATCTTGCTAAATTGTCGGTCTGAAAATTCTAAATAAGGAGGCTACTTTGAAACCCGAAGAATTAGAAACTAAGGTAAAAACATTAGCAGCAACCATAAAGAAGCTAGAGGCAAGACAGCAAGCTCAAGAGGACATCGAAGCAATAAAGAAATTACAAAGAGCATATGGCTATTACCTTGAACACTGGCAGGAAGAGGAAATAGTCGAACTGTTTTCCCGTGACCCCGAAGTTTCTTTAGAGATAAATGATACCGGCTACTTTAAAGGGTGGGATGCAATTAAACAGAGTTTCAACTTTGCCGACCACTATACTGCCTATGGCGTGAAAAAGGCTCCCGGAGCGTTTCTGCACATACTGATGCCGACTGCCGGTATTGTTGATCTGGACCCGGACGGCAATAAAGCCAAAGGGAGATGGTATGGTTTCTTCCTTGGCGCTATGCCCAGGCCTGTAGAAACTAAAGCATTAATTGGCTGCGGTATCTGGGAGAATGAGTATATCAAAGAAGACGGTATTTGGAAGTTTTACAAACTCTTTTGGAACGATATTTTCTGCAGTCCCTTAGACGAGGGTTGGGTAAAGAACCCATTTTTAGGACACGACATGAAAACCCGGGCATCCAGCGTAAATTATCATTTCCAGCATTATCCATCCGGTTATATCTTCCCTTACCACTACAAAAATCCGGTTACTGGGAAATAGAACCAATAAGTGTGAGTTGTGGGGTAGAACTTAACCTCTACCCCACAACTTAATTAAACCCATTTTCCCCATTATCCTTTGTTCAGTCAGGGGATACAAAAGATTGTTGATATTAATGTCAGCAACGATCACAAGAAAATTATCAAGGGAGAAGATATGAAAAGGGCGTATACGGATATTCCCGAAGGGCAGATGCACTACAGGTTTGAAGGAGAGGGTGAGCCGGTTCTGCTACTGCACATGGCGGTGGCTTCTTCGGATGAATTTACCAGGGTGATGCATTTCCTGTCTAAGAGATACCGCGCAATTGCTCTGGATTGCTTGGGTTTCGGAGATTCCGACCCGGCCCCACGTGAGTATCAGATAATTGACCATGCCCGGACGGTGATTAGCTTTATGGATTCCTTGGGTATCAAAAAAGCGAATATTGTCGGCCAATTCTTCGGTGCGGAAATAGCCGTGGAACTTGCCGTAAATTGGCCGGAACGTGTGAATAAGCTGGTCCTGGCCGGAGCAGAATTCTGGGAAGATAGTCAAGCCGTAGACCTGAAAGAGCCCACGAATTTCACAACTACTGTGGAAATCAAACCGGATGGATCGCACCTGTTGGAATGGTGGCGAAGAGCGTGCTTATGGGGAGATTATCCACTGGAGATACTTGAGGAAAGATTCGTTGAGTATGTTAAAGCTGGCCCAAGGGGTGAGGAAGCACATTGGGCCGGTGGCGCCTATAATTCGAAGCATAGATTACCGTTAATCACCCGTCCAACGCTCATCCTCGATGCAACCGGTTTTCCACTCCATTCTCGGTCGCCAGTGGTCCAGAGGTTGATTCCCAATAGCAAACTCACTTCCATCGAAAACGGTCCAATGTATTGTGACCGCGCCATGCCTAAAGAGTATGCAGGGGCCATCCTTGATTTTTTAAGTTGAATGAGTTAGCGATTACAATCTCGTACTTCACGAAATTGATGCAAGATGAGTGATTGTCCTATCCAGAAAGGAAGGTAAGAACGTGAAAAGGGCGTATACAAACATTCCAGAAGGACAGATGCATTACAGGTTTGAAGGAGAAGGGGAGCCGATTCTGTTGCTGCATATGGCGGTGGCTTCATCGGATGAATTTTCTAGAGTAAAGCATTTCCTGTCCCCAAAGTACTGTGCCATCGCCCTCGATTTCTTGGGCGCGGGAGATTCCGACCCTTCCCCCTACGAATATAAGGTACTTGACCATGCCAGAACTGTGATTAGCTTCATGGACTCTCTTAAAATAAAGAAGGCTATTATTGTGGGTCATCTTTTAGGTGGCCACATTGCGGCCGAGGTCGCAATCAATTGGCCGGAACGTGTAGATAGGCTAATCCTGGCCGGGCCAGGATCATTTGAGGAAAGTGGCACTACAAACGTGGATAAACCAAACGACTTTATAAAACAGGTCGAAATTAAGGCAGACGGGTCGCATTTGCTAGAGTGGTGGCGGCGGGCAAGTTTGTTAGGGGATTATTTTCTTGATATCCTTGAGGAAAGAGCCATCGAATATGTCAAAGCCGGTCCGCGGGGTGAGGAAGCACATTGGACAGGAACCAGCTATAACGTGATGCCAAGATTGCCGCTTATTACTTGCCCGACGCTAGTGCTCGATGCTACGTACTATCTCTTCCACTATCAAGCGAAAACAGTTAAGAGTTTGATTCCCAATAGCAAGCTCACAACTATTGAAAATGGTCCAATGTATCTCGACCGTGCCATGCCCAAAGAGTTTGCCGAGGCAATCATCAATTTCTTGAGTGCATCGGCTGAGTAGTTCGGCATAGGGTAGTCACAAGATAAAAAAGTTGAAAGGGGAAATATGAAAAGGGCTTATGCGGGCATCCCGGAAGGGCAAATGCACTATCGGATGGAAGGAGAGGGGGAGCCGATTCTGCTGCTGCATATGGCGGTGAGTTCGTCGGATGAATACACGAGAGTAATGCATTTCTTATCTAAGAAATACTGTGCTATTGCCTTGGATTTCCTGGGGACGGGAGACTCCGACCCCGCTCCATATGCGTATCAGGTATCTGACCATGCGCGAAGCGTGGTTAGTTTTATTGACTCTCTGGGTATCAAGAAGGCGAACCTAGTCGGTCAGTTTAACGGGGCGATGATTGCAGCGGTGGTTGCAGTTAATTGGCCTGAGCGTGTGGACAAGCTGGTAATGGCCGGGACAGGATTCTGGGAAGAAACTGAAGCTATTGCTCTGAACGAGCCTCTGAACTTCACAACCAAAGTGGAAATCAGACCGGATGGGTCACACCTGTTGGAGTGGTGGCGAAGGGCACGCCTGTGGGGAGACTATCCTCTGGAAATACTCGAGGAAAGACTGCTCGAGTACGTTAAAGCTGGTCCGCGGGGTGAGGAAGCGCATTGGGCAGGAGCTGCCTATGATTTAAAGCCCATATTGCCGTTGATTTCTTGCCCAACGCTCGTGCTCGATGCTACACACTATCCCTTCCACTACTTGGCAAAAGAGGTCAAGAGATTGATTCCTAACTGCAAGTTTACTACCATCGAAAACGGTCCGATGTATCTCGACCGTGCCATGCCCAAAGAGTTTGCCGAGGCAATCCTTGATTTCTTGAGTTTAGAGTGTTAGTGATTCCGTGATCATCTGCTCGAAGAAGCACATATTCTTTTGGTAGTTTTCTGGTGTTGACAAAATCTAGACCCTGTGATATATTTTGCATAACTTCGCAATTTTCATTTATAAACACCATAACGTAAAGTTGTCAACTAAAATATCAGCATTGAATGTAAGCCTACTTAACGTGTTTCATACATTTAGAGGAGGTGCAACATATAGAAATAAAGAACCAGGTGTTGCAATAATAATTCAACCACATGGTAGCCATTAAAATATTTCAGGAGTAGATTAATACTCCAAAAGGACATGAAGAATTGAAGAAAATTTTTACAATTGCAGCTATTATAATGGCTGTCAGCCTGTTAACCGGGTCTTTAGTTGGCTGCGGTGGGACTAAAACCACGACGACATCTGCAACTTCGGCTGCTATAGTAGAGAAAGTTGTCACCATCGGCACGGATTCGCCATTGACCGGGCCTGCTGCTCCTTGGGGTATTTCCGTACAGCACGGTGTCGAACTGGCAGCGGAGGACTTTAATGCCGCTGGTGGTTTAACCGTCGGTAATATCCATTATACGTTTAAGACTGAGTCCCTGGATGACAAATACGATACCGCAACCACAACGAATAATATTCGTCAGATGGTTAATTCAGATGGTATAAAATACCTGTTCACCTTCCAGACGGAAGGCACCCTGGCATTAGGGCCTGAATTATCTACAGATAAGGTTTTAAGCTTTACGGTCGTAAATGATAACGCAGTTATCAAACAGCCGGCGAACAGCTATTGCTACAGAATGTATATGCTTCCGCCTATGCAAGTAGACGGATACTTCAAGTGGATGGTTCAGAATCATCCTGATGCAAAATCGCTTGTTTACATCACGACCAACAATGACAACGGCGTATTACTCGCAGATCTGATCAAAAAAGCTTGCGCTACATATGGTATTACCTACCTCGACAACATCTTCTATGATGGCGGCACCACGGACTTCACCCCCTTCATCACGAAGATTCTTGCTGAGAATCCGGCCATTATCCACTTCGTAGGAGCTCCTACCGGTGATGCCGCGCTCATCATCAAGACCGCCCGCGATATGGGTTACAAAGGAATCCTTTCCGCCGGTGGCATCGTCGGCGCGGCCGATATGTTACCCATCGCTGGACAAGCTGACCTGGAAGGCGTCATCTCCACCTCTCTACCGCTAGTTGCACCTACCGTTTCACCTGTAGTTTTAGGTTTACCCGCCAGAGAAGTAGCGAAGTGGGGTACCTCCTATGGTTCCACCTGGGATTTCTATAGCCAGGCATGGACTATGTTCCAGGCAATCAAGAGAGCAGGGAGCGTCGATACCACCGCAGTCAAAGCTATACTTGACGACGACACCCAGAAATATGACTATGCTGCAATCACCGGCGGGTTCGCCACCTTCGGTTCAACCGCTGCTTTAGCCCAGTTCGGCACTGATGGCACCCATCAGATCGCCAACGCATGGACAATTTGTATCATTCACAATGGGCAAGATACCATTGCTTCAGTAATCAACCCGTAAGTTCATTTACAAGGAAATAGTGTTAGTAAAGGTAGGTAGTGAGGCACATACGCAACAAATGTTGCTTCACTACCTACCTTTTTTACGATGCGGGATATCCGCATAGACAAGCACCTTTTTTAGGTTTTTTTAACACTCTTGAGCTATGTGAGATTTTACATTTTACCCCGTGACGGATAAAATATATGAAACCCATGATTATTCGGAAAGATTTTCGGATGGAGTATCATTAGGATATGAATTTAGCACTAATAATCCAAACTCTTGTTAACGCGATCTCATTAAGTCTTATATATATCTTGTTCTCCTCAGGCTTAACCCTGATCATGGGCATTTTTGATGTTTGTAATTTCGCCTACGGCGATTTCCTTATGGTCGCCGGTTTTGTTACATATTTCATGGTTGCCAAATGGGGACTGCCTTTCATCCTGGCTCCTATTGTAGCGATGGTACTTGTGAGTGTTCTCGGTATAATTTTTGAGAAGGGTATTTTTTACCCGATGCATAAAAGGGGAGGACTGGAACCTGCGCTTGCAACTTTTGGAGCAAGCTCTTTACTCGAAACAGGAGCCTTACTCTTATTCGGCGGAATGCCTAAAGGTGTCCCGCCACTAATTTCCGGTAACATTCATATCGGCACCACATTCCTTTCATTATCAAGAATTCCTATAATTCTTGGCGGATTGCTACTGATGTTTTTACTTTTCTTATTTGTCCAGCGAACCAGATTCGGTTTGGCTATTAGAGCATTACAGCAGGACCAGGAAGCAGCAGCGTTACAAGGTATGAACATCGCCAACACCCGTATTATGGTTTGGGTGATTGCCTGTTGTTTAACGGCGGCAGCCGGCGTTTTATTAGCTCCGATCGCCTATGTTGACCCATTTATGGGAAGCGGACTCTTATTAAAAGGTTTTGCGGTTGTCATTATGGGAGGTCTGGGTAGCATCCCCGGCGCTATGGTCGGAGGTATTGCGCTTGGACTGGTTGATTCCTTCGGTATGACTTACATGGGAACCGCAAGCTATATGTTCGCCTTCGGGTTTATTATGTTGGTATTAATACTTAGACCGCAGGGTATATTGGGGAAACGATAAATGAGATTTTCTAAATGGCAGTGGCTTATTCCCGTAGTAATAGTTGTCTTCTTATTTGCATTGCCCACGTTCATGCACTCTACGCGCTATATATCTCTTTTTAATCAGCTATTTCTTAACATCGTTTTAGCGATGGGTGTGTACTCTTTATGGACTGTCGGTTATATCAATGCAGCGCAACCTGTCTTTTATGGACTTGGCGCATATACCGCAGCCATACTAATGATAAAAGCTGGTTTATCTTTCTGGATCGCGCTTCCGATTGCCGGCATCGTTCCAGCAGTAATAGCATTATTATTCGGCTTCGTAGGATTGAAGCTAAAAGGCGCTTATTTCTTATTCCTGACCATCGCTTTGTGTAATCTGATCATATGGATATTTATTTCCTGGAAAGGGCTTTTTAACGGGCAAATCGGGTTTTATCCGGTTCCGCAACCTGTACTTCATATATTTGGTTACAACGTGAACTTTGAGACATCGCTAACGCCCTATTATTACATGACTTTTATATTAGCAATAATAACCTGCCTGGTATATTTAAAAATCAATAATTCCAGGCTTGGCCGTGTTTGGGATAGTGTCGGTAAAAACGAAGACCTGTTGGCTAATACCGGTATATCGGTATTTACCCAGAAACAAATTTCCCTTTCACTCTCTTGCTTCTTTGCCGGGCTTGCCGGTGCGATCTACGCTCCTTATTTAAAGGTCGTGTCTCCGTCAGGATTTTCGCTCTGGCAAGGCATATGGATCGTCCTTGGAGTGTTGGTCGGCGGTATCTTCAGTCCCATCGGCGCGATCATAGGCACGGTATTCATGTCTCTCCTGTATTTACTTTTACAGCATTACAGCCAGGTCCAACCGTTAATTCTAGGTTTGATCCTGGTTCTGGTGTTGCTGTTCATGCCTACCGGTTTATTCGGCTTGCCAGTGAGGATTAGAAACAAAATCAGAGACATGACTGGTAATAAAGCTGCCCAAACAGACGAGAAAAAGGTAATCTGAAGGATTGAAGATGGCTTTACTTGAAACGAATAAATTAACAAAAAGATTTTCAGGCCTGGCTGCTGTGACCGATTTGGATATATCGGTTAACAAAGGCCAGATATTGGGTTTGATCGGCCCGAATGGCGCAGGAAAGACAACCACTTTTAATTTACTGTCAGGGGAGCTCATTCCTACCAGCGGCAGGGTCATTTATATGGGAAAAGATGTTACGGGTCATCAACCTTACAAGCTGGCGCGATTGGGTATGGTGCGCACCTTTCAACTGGCTACCGTTTTCCAGGATTTGTCTGTGCTGGATAACATGCGGGTAGCTCTTCATTACAGATCCAAAGTTGGCTTTTTACAGACTCTGTTTGAATCCCCCGCAATGGCGCGGAAACACGAAACCAAAGTACTTGAATATGCTAAAAAACTGTTGGTTATGGCCGGTTTGGATCGTTTTTCAGATCAACGGGCAGGAAGCCTGCCAGGTGGTTACCAAAAACTGATGAGTATCATTATTGCCATGGCGGTAGAACCCGAGCTTTTACTTCTCGATGAACCGGTACGCGGGTTGGACGCCGAAGAAATCGCCGTGCTGATACGCCTGGTGAAATCAATTCGAGATGATAGAGGCACGGGCGTAATTATGGTAGAACATAATATGAAAGTGGTAATGGACCACTGCGAATATGTTGTTGTAATAAACTTCGGAAAGAAAATAGCTGAAGGAACACCGGCCCAAATTGCCGGCGACAAACGAGTAATCGAAGCTTATTTGGGGAGTGAATAGTGTTAC
>Ga0182021_10002882_pt1 | contig 20213 bp, 19 predicted proteins | sample 612E3MmetaG_FD_120493 | JGI IMG/M metagenome (GOLD analysis project Ga0182021, IMG submission 120493) | Permafrost microbial communities from Stordalen Mire, Sweden - 612E3M metaG (Illumina Assembly) | ecosystem: Environmental > Terrestrial > Soil > Wetlands > Permafrost | place: Sweden... | reverse complement strand
CGGGCAAGGCAACTTTCAAATGGTCGAGGGATAACGGATCTGTGGTCGCCGGGTGGGAAGACCAGGATGGCAAGACGCTGACCGTCACCACCACAGGACGTGACAAGGTGCTGAATTTTGCTCCCGGGCAATGGGTCGAACTTATCGATGACGATCGTGAGCTGAAGGGCATCCCCGGTCAGATGGTCCAACTCACCGCACCCGTGGACGACTCTCAGCACATCGTCACTGTCAGCGGCACGGTGAATATCAACGACTTCAGCGAAGTCAGGAAGATCCGCCGCTGGGATATGCCCGATGGACCTGTCACCATACCAGTCAATACGAAATTTATTGAACTCGAGGACGGTATCTATGTGAAATTCAACGGCAGCAAGTTCAGGACCGGCGACTACTGGCTGATCCCTGCCCGTACGGCGGATGCCGATATCGAATGGCCGGTGGATGACACGGTCGCAAAGACCCCCCTGTTTATACCGCCCAACGGGATAAAACATCATTTTGCAAAACTGGCAGTCCTGAAACTGGAAAACGTCGAAAGTACAACCAAAATTGGAAAATGGACCCTGGTAGAGGATTGCCGTACCCTCTTCCCTCCGCTTTCAAAGATGACCGGCCTGTACTATGTCAGCGGCGACGGGCAGGAGGCACATGCCGAACAGGCGCTGGCAGAACCTATTCGTGTGCGGGTGAGCAATGGTGCAATAGCGGTACCTGATGCCGTTGTGCAGTTCACGATCAAAGGGGGAGGTTCGGCCATCGCCTACGATGGCGGTGTGAAGGACCCCAGCCCCCGGACCAATGCTTTTCCCGTCAAAACGGATGACAGCGGCATCGCAATGATAAAATGGACCCTGGGAGGCAAGGGGCCACAGGAGGTCGAAGCCGTACTGCCCGACTGTGCCGGGAACCCGGTTCCCGGGCAGGAGGTGATCTTCAATGCCACGATCGACACTGCCGGCGCAGGCCAGGGCTGCGCAATCCCCGTGGGAAGCGATCAGAAATTCCCGGAAGTGATCATCAGGGAGGCCAAAAAGCTGATGGAGCAGGAAAAGAGGATCGACATCAATATCTGCCTGCTCCACGGTGACCACGATCCCGGTGAAAGCCTGGCAGCACTGACAGCTTTCCTCGGGGAACTTTCCCGGAAGAAAGTGATCATCAACCTGAAGATCACCGGCTGCGGTCCAGGCACAAGGGTGCACATCAATACCACTTCCCTGGTGTTAGACTCTATCAGTTCATTGATCATCAGGGACATAGAATTCGTTATTCAAAATCCCCACCTGGAAAGGAGCGCAATTCTCCTGGCAAAAATCGGCCAGCAGGAGATATCATCCTGCCGGTTCATCGGGACCGTGAATCGCCTCGCATGCCTGGAGGTACATTCTTACGGCAGGCTGCAACTGGAAGATAATTATTTCAGGATCAGCAAACACTACATTTCCGGCAATCTCACGAACTCAATGACGGCTCTGGACAACGCCTTAAACAAGCAGAAAAAACCGGAAAGGGCAAAGCCTTCATTCGCAAACCTGTATACAAACGATATCCCTGAAAGTGAATTCGGCAAAAGATCGAAGGCAATCCTTGATTATGTGCAATCCATGTCGAAAAAACAGATGGATAAAGCCATCCCGGAGTTTACCAAACATGAAGGGCTGAGGCTGATGAACGCTGAATCAACCAATGCAGCGCTCAGGCTGATGGATGCCATGCGTGACCCCGTGAAGATGGAAAGGAAGGCAGCCTCGGAGATCCTTCACAGGCTCCGCACCGCCGCCACGGATTACAGGCCGGGAAATGCAATAGCCATAATGGATGCCTCGGGCGAAGCCATTATCAATAATAACTTCATCAACGGCATTCTCTGCCTGTACGGGATCGAGCCCATCGGCGGCTTTCCCCGCCCAGAGGAGGCTGTATCCTTTGTAAAAGCTTTCCAGGGAAAGTACCGGGAACTCATGAGTTTCAGGGAGGCAACCAACACCCTGTATCTCCAGGGGAATTCCATTACGGCGGTTTATTCCGGTATAATGGCTGAAATCGTCAAAAACCCTGAACTTTTGCACGGGATCACCGGGGTCTTTTTGCGCGGCGTCATTCTCGGAAACCAGGTGGAAGGACCGGACAATGTATTTTTTGCCAGGAACTTATATTTCACTTCCAACTCCTTCGGCCAGCACTGCTCCCCCATAGGGGCCGCCATAGGCGAAACCATTATTTTTACCGGGAACCATGCCATCCAACCGCGGGCTGTCTTTTACAACTTCTGTAACGGCGAGAAGGTGGGGGTGGCAAATCCCGGGATCAATTTTAATCCCTGACGTACCAGGCTCCTAGAGCCTGTGTCATAAACGTAGCAATACCTTTTTCTCAAACCGTTGTTATATTTGCAGAGAGGCTGTCTCAAAAGTACGAGACGGCCTCTTTTTTTTATAACGAACTGATTGTTAATATCTTAGCGATAATTAGTTATTGTAATTGATTGACATACTGTAAGATATGATCATTTAATACACGAGAAGCGCTAAGGTTTCAGGAAATTTATCTGAACATTGCACTTTCTTTATCCAGCCTGAGCATATCCCCGTCGGAAAGCCTGAACGAAAGCGCCCCGGTATTTTCCTTTGCATGGGATTCCTTTGTAGCTCCCGGAATGGCAACAACAGTATTGCCATTATAATGGATCAGCCAGTTTAAAGCGATCTGTGATGGGCTTACATTGTACTTTACAGCCAGCTCTTTCACAAACGTAACAAGCGGGAGGCTTTTCTCAAGTGCGGCCGGCTTAAACAGGGGCATGTATTTTCTCATCCCGATATTTTTCAGAAGTTCAGGATTATCGTGGAACTTGCCGGTGACCAGTCCCTGGGCCAGCGGGGAATAAGCTATGATGGAAACACCCAGTTGTTTTGCCATAGCCATGGTACCGTTCGTTTCAATCTTACGGTTCAGCAGGCTGTATGGAACCTGGTTCGAGGCAAGGGGAATTCCCTTTTTGTCAAGGACTTCCCAGGCGCTTTTCATTTTCCGGGCCGAAAAGTTGCTGACCCCGACATATTTTATCATTTTCCGGGCTACCAGTCCGGCCATGGCAGCCGCTTCGCTCTTCTCGCTCGAAAAACCCCAGGGTTGATGTACCTGGTAAAGGTCTATGGGATACGGGGCAAGGGCCTCAATCCGATTGTCGATTGTTTTGGAAATGTTCGAAGCAAAGCGGAACATCGGCCACCATTTTGTTGCGATGAGCACCTCGCCCGGTTTTTTACCGGAGGACTGCAGGGCTTTTGAAAGCGCTTTTTCGGAAGCTCCCTTCCCGTAAGCCTCGGCTGTATCGAACCAGTTGATGCCTCCTTCAAGGGAAAGTGCCACCATCCTGGTAATGAGATCATCTTCAAGTTTGGGCCAGAATTTCCCGGCGAGGTTGTTTTGTTTGCTGAACTGCCAGCAGCCAAGACCGATGGGTGTGACCATCATATCGGTACGCCCGAGCGGGCGCAGATTGCTCAGATTTTCCATTTTTATAATATTTGGTGAAATAAAGGTAAGGATATACTCCCTATTTTTATGCGTCAAAAACCATGCCTTTAGATTAAATCGATCATGTATGACAAAAATTCTGGTCGGCGCTGATATCGGCGGGAGCCATATTACCTGTATAGGTGTGGACCCCGGGGGAAACATTCTTTCGGATGTATTTAAAATCAGGAGGGAGATCGACAGCCGTGCTTCCTCTGAGGCCATCCTTTCGGGCTGGTGTGAAGCCCTGGCCGGTCTTACAGGGCTTATTGGCAAGGTAAACCTTGGGGGGATAGGTTTTGCCATGCCGGGGCCTTTCGATTATCCAGGCGGCATCGCCTGGTTCAGAGGTGTGCAGAAGTATGACAGCCTTTACGGCATCAACATTCGCAGCGAGATCCGGAGCAGGCTTGGACTTGACCCTTCGGTTCCGGTGAGGTTTTTAAATGATGCCACCAGCTTTGCAATTGGCGAGGCCTGGACAGGGAAGGCCGCAGGTTTCCGCAAAAATATGGCAATTACACTTGGAACAGGATTCGGATCTGCATTTATCGCCGATGGCATCCCGGTAGAGTCCGGCCCGGAGGTCCCTGAATCCGGCTGTGTTTATCACCTTCCTTTCGGAAACAGCATAGCCGATGATAATTTTTCGACAAGGTGGTTTTTAGCGAGATACAAAGACATTACCGGGCAGGATATTGCCGGGGTAAGAGAGATGGCGGAAATGGCTGAAAGGGAAGGCAAAGTGTATGCCATTTTCGGGGAGTTCGGGGCAAACATGGGAAAATTCCTTGCTCCCTGGCTTATGAAGTTTAATGCGGAATGCCTTACCATTGGCGGGAACATTTCCAATTCCTATCCGCTGTTTGAAAAACCATTCAGGTTGGCTTTGGAGAAACAAGGCTGTGAAATCCCCGTCTTTATTTCGGAACTGGGCGAATTGGCCGGCATTGCTGGAGCAGCCAGGTTGTGCGACGATTCGTTTTATTCACGGCTGCCGTTTATATCAGATAAGTAAGCATGTACAATATATATCCTGTTTTCCCGCTGGGGGATGGCAAGATCCATCCCGGGTTTGAATCGCTCGCAAAGCGTATTTGCCTTGAGAAAACAGTGATATTGGATGGTTACCTGGGAGTTTTCTACAATGCCATCAGGCAACAGATGGATGAATATTTTAAGGATTCCGGTGTAAATGTTTCCTGGCAGGATGTGAGACCAGCCATGCTGCCGTCGGCAGAAATTGATAAACGTATTGAACCCTTTCTCGGAGGCGGGGATCCCCTTTTCGGCACACGTTGTACATTAAGACTGGCGGAGCTTTTTGATGCCGGCAAGCTGCGGAACTTACAACCTGATCCGCAGGCAGACCTGAATATAATCTACGGTCCGGGTGCTTCAATCGCAGGATGGGAAGGTTGCCTGGTATATGTTGATCTGCCGAAGAATGCAATGCAGTACCGGGCAAGGGAAGGGTCTATTGCCAATCTCGGGGCCCAACAGACCGCCCATCCGAAGGCCATGTATAAGAGGTTTTATTTTGTCGACTGGATCCTGCTGAACAGGCATAAGGATGAACTGGCTGGGAAAGTGGATATCATGGCTGACGGACAGCAGGCAGAAGGAATTACATGGATGGAAGGGGACGATCTGAGGACTGCCCTGCATGTAATGAGCCGGAATATATTCCGCGTGAGACCTTGGTTCGAACCCGGCGCCTGGGGCGGAACCTGGATCAGGGATCATATACCCGGCCTGAAAAAAAATGTTCCCAACTATGCCTGGTCCTTCGAAATGATTGTCCCGGAAAATGGCTTCATACTCGAAAGCAGCGGGAACAGGCTTGAAGTTACGTTTGACTGGCTTATGTACAGGGAAGCAGCCGCTGTGCTGGGTGACTGCCATGCCCGTTTCGGAAAAGAATTCCCTGTGCGCTTCGATTTCCTCGACACTTTCGGCGGGGGCAATTTATCGGTGCAATGCCATCCGCAGGAAGAATACATACAAAAGAATTTCGGTGAAAATTTTACCCAGCAGGAAGCCTATTACATCCTCGATACCAGAGACAATGCCATAGTAAACCTGGGTTTCAATGAGAATATCGATCCGGATGAATTCAGGAAGGAACTTGAGAAGAGCGCAGCAGAAAAAACTTCTGTTGACATCCCGCGGTTTATACAGCAGCATTCAGCATCAAAGCACGACTTCTTCCTTATACCGGAAGGGACGGTTCATGGCTCAGGCACAAACAACCTGGTGCTTGAGATCAGCACCACGCCCTATATTTTTACGTTCAAAATGTATGACTGGCTGAGGATGGACCTGGATGGAAATCCCAGGGACCTGAACATATGCCGGGCTATGGAAAACCTGAATTTCGGGCGGAAAGGGGAAGTGATCACCCGTGATTTCATCTCAAAACCGCAATTACTTGAAGAAGGACCTGGATGGAAAAAGTTCCATCTGCCCACGCATCCCCTGCATTATTATGATGTGTGGAGATACCATATAAAGACATCCGCCTGCGTGGAAACAAACAATAAATGCCATGTTCTGAGCCTGGTTGAAGGGGAAAGTGTACTGGTTGAAACCGGGAACGGAATGAGCATGCAGTTCAGTTATGCCGAAACCTTTGCAATTCCTGCTGCAGCAGGAAATTATAAAGTAACCAGCCTGTCAGGAACTGATGTCATGCTGGTCATTGCTTTCATTAAATAATAGTTATGTTAATTTGCTGAAAAATGACAAGATAAAAATGCTAAACTTATGTTTGCATCAAACACTGTTGATGGCGTAAGGCGGTTATCATCCAGTGCCAGGACCCTGGCGGTGATAAAACTGAAATAAAACCGGTAGGCCAGTGCAAAGACCGCAAGTGCCCCGAGAACAAGGGGCATTGCATTCATCGTAATTGTAGTGTTTTGAGGTTGTAAAATTATAAATTTTGTATATTTACAAGCGAATGATGTAACATACAATAAAAGTCATTGTCTAATATCTGGAAACAATCAAAAAGCAAATTCTATGGATGCACAGAAAGCCGACATGTTCATTATGACCCATGCAAAATTTTTTGAACCTCACCTGCTTCCTGCAATAAGGGAAAAGCTTTTGCAGACCGACGATTCAAAATACATGATGATTCAGTCAGTAACATACAGGGAGCCTATTCTCATGCTGATCATTTCGATACTCGGGGGCCACTTCGGAATCGACAGGTTCATTATCGGTGATATGGGACTGGGGGTTGCCAAACTTCTGACCTGCGGCGGCCTTGGGATCTGGACCATTGTAGACTGGTTCCTCATCATGGAACGTACCAAAGAAGTCAACTTTGAAAAACTGAGGCAGATCGTGGGCTAAATGACCCGGAAAAACCTCTATTTCCTGCTCCTTTTTCTTGGGATTGCCGGGCAGATATGGATTGTTTACAGTTACATAAAGCTCGAACAGCAGGAAGATTCATTTAATATATGCCTTTTTAAGAGAGTTACCTCACTCCCTTGTCCTTCCTGCGGAACAATACATTCCATTGTTTCCATCCTTCACGGTGATTTCCGCGAAGCACTCAGCGAAAACCCCCTGGGATTTCCCGATTTATTACTGGTGGCAATAGTCCCTTTCTGGATCCTTGGTGATCTTGTTTTCAGGAAAGAAACCTTTTATAAGATCTATCTCCGCAGCGTGGAAGTACTAAGAATTAAAGGAGTATTGTTTGCAGTGCTGTCGGTGATCTTCATAATATGGCTCTATAAACTCGGGCAGGCTCTGGGTTGGATATAAGCTTTCTTTACAGATCCGGCTTTTCAGGAAGGCCGGATTGTATTGCTTGCTGCTGTCAGGATAAATTAGTTATTTTTACAAAAATCTCCAAAAACAGTATCTTTGTAAAGAATTAATCTAAATAAACAGTGGGACGAACTTTCATTCCTTCGGATTACCTTCCGATTCTGATACAATCGTTTGTAGCGCTGGGTTTTGTGGTCATCACAATGTTCCTGACTCATTTTATTGGCGGCAAGCGGAAGAAGATCCACACGCTGAGAAAGGAGGAAAATTTTGAATGCGGGATTGAGATCAGGGGAAATGCACGTTTCCCTTTTTCGGTGAAGTATTTTCTCATTGCTATTTTATTTGTGCTTTTCGATGTGGAAATTATTTTCTTTTATCCCTGGGCGATCAATTTTAAGGAATCCGGATGGGATGGTTTTTTAGAGATGCTGGTATTCCTGTTCTTCCTGCTGTTCGGGTTTTATTACATTTATAAAAAAGGAGCGTTGAACTGGGAAGAGTAATAGATTGCGAGCGACAACCACGGTGTGAAGATGCGAGCGAATAACAATGGGAATAACAAAACCAACATATAACAAAACAGATCCGCCTGAAGGATACTCTGCGCCAGGGGTATTTGCCACCACTTTAGACAAGGTGATCGGTCTGGCAAGGAGCAATTCCATCTGGCCCTTGCCTTTCGCCACCTCCTGTTGCGGTATTGAATTTATGGCTACCATGGGTGCTCATTACGACCTGGGCCGTTTTGGCGCCGAGAGGCTGAGCTTCAGTCCGCGCCAGGCCGATCTGCTGATGGTCATGGGAACTATTGCGAAGAAGATGGGGCCAGTGGTTCAGCAGGTTTATGAGCAGATGGCTGAACCCCGCTGGGTCATTGCCGTTGGAGCCTGCGCTTCAAGCGGCGGGATTTTTGATACTTACAGCGTTTTACAGGGTATCGACAGGGTGGTTCCTGTGGATGTTTACGTCCCGGGCTGTCCGCCCAGGCCGGAACAGATCATCGACGGGTTCATGAGGATACAGGATCTTGTGGCAAATGAGCCCCTGAGAAGGCGGTATTCACCTGAATACAAGGAACTTTTAATTAAATACGGGATATTAAAAAAGGGTTGAATTCCGGGCCGGGAATTTTCTGAAAGTTGAACCGGTTCATTTCAGATATGGAAAACTCATTTATCACCGAAAAGCTACGGAAACAATTCAGCGAAGACATCCTGGATGTGGACGGCAGCAGTGACATTCTCACCATAACCGTTGCGTCACCGGTCTCCTATGAGGTCATTGCATACCTGAAAGAAAACCCGGGTCTCGGCTTCAGTTTTCTGACCGACCTTTGCGGGATCCATTACCCGGACCGCGGACTTTCATTCGGGATCATCTATCATCTTCATAATTTTTATGAAAACAAAAGGATAAGGATAAAGACTTTTGTGAATGCTGATAAACCGGCTGTAAGGACCGTGTCCGATCTATTTTCCGCTGCCAACTGGATGGAGCGGGAGACTTATGATTTTTACGGGATCATTTTTGAAGGGCATCCAAACCTGAAAAGAATACTTAACGTGGAATATCTTGATTATTTCCCGATGAGGAAGGAATATCCTCTTGAGGATCCGACGAGGGAAGACAAGGACAACAGGTTTTTTGGAAGATGAATACCGATAAACAATACACAACCCTCAACCTGGGCCCGACACATCCGGCCACTCACGGGATTTTCCAGAACGTGCTGAAGATGGACGGGGAGATCATTCTCGATGCCGAACAGACGATAGGATATATCCACCGTGCATTTGAAAAAATTGCCGAGCGCCGTCCCTTTTACCAGGTTACTACGCTCACCGACCGGCTGAATTACTGCTCAGCTCCGATCAATAATATAGGCTGGCATCTGACTGTTGAAAAACTGCTGGGGATCAGGACCAACAAGCGTATTGATTATATGCGGCTCATTGTCATGGAACTTGCACGTATCACCGATCACCTGGTCTGCAACAGTGTGATAGGGGTCGACAGCGGTGCTCTGACGGGTTTTGTTTACGTATTCCAGGAAAGGGAAAGGGTGTATGAGATCTATGAAGAGATCAGCGGGGCTCGTTTAACTACCAATCTGGGCAGGATAGGCGGATTTGAAAGGGATTTCAACCCTGCAGTCTATAAAAAGATCAAAGAATTCCTTGACTGCCTTCCAAAGGTTCTGCATGAGTTTGAAAAGCTGCTGATGCGAAACCGCATATTCATGGACCGCACCATTAAGGTTGGTCCGATCAGCGCCGAAAGGGCGATAAATTACGGATTTACCGGGCCAAATTTAAGGGCTGCAGGAGTCGATTATGATGTGAGGGTGATGACTCCCTATTGTTCTTATGATGATTTTGAATTTACCATTCCGGTTGGCATCCAGGGCGATACTTACGACCGGTTCTGCGTACGGCAGGAAGAGATCTGGCAGAGCCTGAAACTTATCCGGAATGCCATGGACAACCTGCCCGAAGGGAATTTCCATGTAGATGCTCCGCATGTTTACCTTCCCGATAAGCAGGATGTTTACAACAAGATGGAGGCACTGATCTATCATTTTAAAATTGTCATGGGAGAGATAGATGCGCCTGTGGGAGAGGTTTTCCATTCGGTGGAAGGAGCCAATGGGGAACTGGGATATTACCTGGTCAGCGACGGGGGAAGGGCGGCTTACCGCCTTCATTTCCGAAGGCCCTGCTTTGTATATTACCAGGCCTATCCTGAAATGATCAGGGGAGGAGTGCTGTCGGATGCCATCCTGACGATGAGCAGTATGAATGTGATTGCGGGGGAACTTGATGCATGATAAAATATGAATACCCGAATAATCGTTCGGCGAAGCCTTAATGAACACTAATGAAATGAACATTTTCGTGAATAATAACGAATTGTGAATGAAGAATGGAGACCGGGAATAAGGTTAAGCACCATCTGTATGTGAGGGATAACAAAGCGGTTTCTTTTTCGGAAGGAACGCTGAAAAAGATCAATTCCCTGACCGGCAGGTATCCTGAAGGAAAGCAGAAATCGGCATTATTACCGGTTCTGCATATTGCACAGGAAGAACTTGGCGGTTACCTTAGTGTGGATACTATGGATTATGTGGCTTCACTTCTGAATATCAACCCAGTTGAGGTTTACGAAGTCGCTACATTTTATTCAATGTTTTATCTGGAAAAAGTGGGCAAATATGTGATAGAAGTCTGCCATACAGGTCCCTGTGCGATCTGCGGCGGAGAAGAGGTATTGCAGCACATCAAGGACTACCTGCAGATCGAAACGGGGGAAACAACCCCCGACGGGATGTTCACCCTGAAAGAGGTGGAATGCCTGGGTGCATGCGGGAACGGTCCTTCGATGCAGATCAACACAGAGTTTTACGAGCATATGACCAACAGCCAGGTTGAAAAAGTGATTGAAAGCCTGAGGCAAAAACCGGAAGAAGAAAGATCGGCAACGGGATGGGCAGAGCTATTCTCTTAGACAAGGCCGGCATACCCGGCATCAGGGCCTTTGAGGTCTACCGGGGGAACGGAGGCTATAAGCCGGTCGACAAAGGCCTGCTTGAGATGACCCCTGCACAGGTACAGCAGGAAGTCATCAGGTCGGGCCTGAGGGGCCGGGGCGGAGCAGGCTTTCCGACAGGGCTCAAATGGAGTTTCCTCGACAGGAAGTCAGATAAGCCCCGTTACCTGGTCTGCAATGCCGATGAGAGCGAGCCCGGGACTTTCAAGGACCGCTACCTGATGGAAAAACTGCCTCATCTGCTTATCGAGGGCCTGATATTATCGAGCTATGCACTCGGCGTTAAAACTTGTTATATATACATCCGCGGAGAATTCAGGTACCTGATCGGCATACTGGAAAATGCCATCCACGAAGCAAAACAAAACAGATACCTGGGTGAGAAGATACTTGGAACGGATTTTTCGCTGGACATCTTTGTTCATCCGGGAGCCGGGGCATACATCTGCGGGGAGGAGACCGCATTGCTTGAATCCCTGGAAGGAAAGAGGGGCAACCCGCGCAACAAGCCTCCCTTCCCGGCTTACAAGGGACTATGGGATTGCCCAACAGTAGTCAACAATGTCGAAACCCTGGCTGCCATCGGACCAATCATAAGCATGGGCGGCGATGTATATGCGAGAACAGGTTACGGTAAAAGCACCGGGACCAAGCTGATGTCGGCCTGCGGAAATATTAACAAACCAGGTGTTTACGAGATTGAAATGGGGCTTCCCGTCGAAGATTTCATTTATTCGGAGGAATACTGCGGAGGTATTAAGAACGGCAGGATGCTCAAGGCTGTGATCCCCGGGGGATCATCGGTCCCTATTCTTCCTGCGGATCTTACACTGAATACGGCCAAAGGCGAATCCAGGCTTTTAACGTATGAATCTCTTGCCGAAGGCGAATTCGAAAGCGGCAGTATGCTGGGTTCCGGCGGATTCATTGTCTATGACGAGGATGCCTGTATTGTCAGGAACACATGGAACCTTACCAGGTTTTACAGGCATGAATCCTGCGGCCAGTGTTCGCCCTGCCGTGAAGGCACAGGATGGATGGAAAAAATACTGTACCGCATTGAACACGGCAGGGGAAGGATGAGCGACATAGACCTGCTGGTGCGGATCGCGAATAATATTGAAGGGAATACCATTTGTCCGCTGGGTGATGCAGCTGCCTGGCCTGTTGCCAGTGCCATCAGGCATTTCCGCAGGGAATTTGAATATCACGTGGAACATCCGGAAGTAGTCAGAATTATTAAACACGGAGCGATAGGGATGGAACAGGAGAGGATAAGGGTGAGGTAAAAAATGAATACTCGTTCGGCGAAGCCGTAATGAACACCAATGAAATGAACAATTTCGTGAATAATTACGAATAAGGGATGTTTAGGGTAACCATTGATAATATTGAAATTAAGGTTGAAGAAGGCACCACCATCCTGCAGGCCGCACGCATGATAGGCGGGAAGGTTGTGCCTCCTGCCATGTGCTATTACACAAAACTCAGGGGCAGCGGGGGAAAATGCCGCAGCTGCCTTGTGAAGGTTACCAGGTCCTCGGGCAAGGACCCGCGTCCCATGCCCAAGCTGGTAGCTTCATGCTGTACGCCTGTTCAGGACGGAATGGTGGTGGAAAATAACATATCGGCTGAAGTGAGGGAAGCCCGCAAAGGCGTCGTTGAATTCCTGCTTGTCAACCATCCGCTGGACTGCCCGGTTTGCGACCAGGCAGGAGAGTGCGACCTGCAGGACCTGAGTTTCGGTTACGGCCTGGAAGAAACAAATACCAGGGAACCCAGGAGAGAATATGCCGATGTGGATATCTGCCCCCTGATCAAACTCCACATGAACCGCTGTATCCATTGTTACCGTTGCGTTCTGGCTGCCGAACAGCTCACCGGCAGGCGGGCCCATGGCATGCTGTACCGTGCCGATACCATGGAGATCAGCACCTTTATCCAGACAACCATCGACAATGACTTCTCCGGGAACATGATAGACGTATGCCCGGTGGGAGCCCTTACCGACCGTACTTTCCGGTTCAAAAGCCGGGTATGGTTTTTAAACCCGGTCAATGCTCATCGCGAATGCAGCAAATGCTGCGGGAAGGTCACGGCATGGATGTTCGGGAACGAGATCTACCGCATCACAGGCCGCAAGGACCGCTTCGGGGAAGTGGAAGAATTCATCTGCAATGAATGCAGGTTCGAAAAGAAAGACATTCAGGACTGGGTTACCGAAGGGCCGCGGAAGATCAGGCGGCAGTCGGTCATTTCAGCCAATCAATATGAACATCTTAAAAAAGGATCGATCATACATCCAATTGAAGGAACCACGGAACCACAGGAATAATGGGGATATTTGTACTATATAAAACCATACTTGCCTCGGTCATACTGATACTGAGCCTGCTTGTGGCAATGTATTCCACCCTGATCGAGCGTAAAGTGGCGGGTTTCCTGCAGGACAGGCTTGGCCCCGACAGGGCGGGCCCATGGGGATTGCTGCAGCCCCTGGCCGACGGCATCAAGCTGTTCTTTAAGGAAGAATTCATGCCGAATACTGCGGATAAGTTCCTGTATATACTCGGCCCGGCCCTGACCATGTTCATCGCCTGCCTCACCAGCGCCGTGATCCCGTGGGGACCGGATATTGTCATCCACGGACAGACCTTCAGCCTGCAGATGGCGGATGTGAACATAGGCATACTTTACATCTTCGCGATCGTTTCCATAGGGGTCTATGGCATCATGGTCGGAGGATGGGCGTCGAACAACAAATACGCTTTGCTCGGCGCGGTGAGGGCATCATCCCAGATGATCAGCTATGAGCTGGCTATGAGTTTGTCCATCATCTCAATCGTTATGATGAGCGGCTCGCTGAGCATGCGTGATATTGTAAGCCAGCAGCAGGGCTTCAACTGGAACATATGGTACCAGCCGCTCGCATTCCTGGTCTTCCTGGTCTGCGCTTTTGCCGAGACGAACCGTTCACCTTTCGACCTGCCAGAATGCGAAACCGAACTGGTCGGAGGTTACCATACCGAGTACAGCAGTATGAAACTGGGATTTTATCTTTTTTCAGAATACATCAACATGTTTATCTCCGGAGCAGTAATGGCAACATTATTCCTCGGAGGTTATCATTTTCCATTCATTGACAAACTGGGACTTTCACCGAATGTCTTTGCCTTTGTGAGCTTCATGGTGCTGTTTTTAAAGATCACTTTCTTCGGATTTATTTTCATGTGGATCCGCTGGACATTACCGCGCTTCCGTTATGACCAGCTGATGAGGCTGGGGTGGAAAGCCCTGATCCCGCTGGCAATACTGAATGTTGTGATCACAGGGGTCGTAATATTATTAAACCAATAAAAACCGTGACGGGATTGACCAACAGAAGCATGATCGTTTCCGACAAAAAGATGTCTTTTTGGGAGAAGATCTATTTGCCTGCCATCCTTCACGGAATGTGGATCACTATCGGCCATCTATTTACAAAGAAGGCCACCATACGTTACCCGGAGGTGAAACGGGAATTTTCTGAAATTTACCGCGGAAAGCAAGTGCTGAAAAGAGATGATGAAGGACGGGAACGCTGCACTGCCTGCGGGCTTTGTGCTGTCGCCTGCCCGGCTGAAGCCATTACGATGATCGCAGCTGAACGTAAGCCGGGCGAAGAAAATCTTTACCGCGAAGAGAAGTATGCCTCAATATATGAAATCGATATGCTGAGGTGCATTTTCTGCGGCCTTTGCGAAGAAGCATGTCCCAAGGAAGCAATCTTCCTGACCAAAGAAATTGTTCGTGCTGATTATAAAAGGGATAAATTTATCTACGGAAAAAATGAACTTCTTGAGCCATTGGATCCCTTGAAAAGGACGGATGTCTCAAAACGTCAGACCCCGGAAGTTCTCAAGTTTAAAAAGGATAAAGATCAAAAGCATAATGTTCACTAACTTCATATTTTACTTCCTCTCGGTACTTGCGTTATACGGCGGGGTGATGGTGCTGCTGTCGAAGAAACCCATACACAGCGTGCTCTATCTTACCCTTACATTTTTTGCCATCGGCGGGCATTACATACTTCTTAATGCCCAGTTCCTCGCTATTGTGCATATTATAGTTTATGCCGGTGCCATCATGGTGCTGTTCCTGTTCACGGTAATGCTGCTGAACCTTAACAAGGATGACCGCTCTCCGAAACCCCTCTGGTTAAAAGCTGCAGCCATCATTGCAGGGATCATGCTTGGGCTGATCCTGATCGGGGTTTTCCGCGGATATGATCTTCATCTGACACAGCATCCGATGAAGTCACAGATCGGACTGGTTAAAGAACTTGGGAAAATACTGTACAGGGATTATATGCTGCCTTTTGAAGTCTCGTCGGTACTGTTTCTGACTGCGATGATCGGGGCGGTGCTTTTAGGGAAGAAGGAGCAGATATGAAGGAGTGAGTACCCGAATATTCAAGAAAAGATGAACACCTTAAATTCAATACCTATAAGCCACTACCTCTTCCTTTGCTCCATGCTGTTTTGCATTGGGGTGACAGGTGTTTTGATCAAGAGGAACGCATTGGTGATACTGATGTCGATCGAGCTGATGATCAACTCCATCAACCTTCTGCTGGCAGCGTTTTCGGCTTATTCGAATGATCCGGCCGGACAGATATTTGTATTTTTTATCATGGTGGTTGCGGCTGCTGAGGTAGCGATTGGGCTGGCGATCATTGTGCTGATATATAAAACGACGCATTCGATAGATATTGATGTGCTGAATAAACTGAAGTGGTGAAGCAAGTGATAAGTGATGAGCCATGAGCCATGAGTGAAGTTTTAATAATACCAACAATAGGTAAATGAAGGTTCTGATTGCAATGATTCCATTGTTCCCTCTGCTTGGATTTATAATCCTCGGATTGGGATTCAGAAGCATCCCCAAACGTATTGTTTCTATCCTCGGGCCCGGTACCGTTGGCATTTCATTTTTATTATCATTGATTATTATTTTTGATTTTCACCAGTTCGCTATTTCACCATATCACCATTTATTTACCTGGCTCTATTTCGGCCGCTTCTATGTCGCCCTCGACTTCCTTATTGACCCCCTTTCGATACTGATGATGCTGATCGTTACCGGTGTTGGTTTCATCATTCACGTATATTCCATTGGATATATGTCGCATGACGAAGGCTTCAGCCGCTTCTTTTCCTTTATGAACCTTTTCATTTTCTTTATGCTGATCCTGGTGATGGGGGCGAATTATGTCGTGATGTTCATCGGCTGGGAAGGCGTGGGGCTTTGTTCCTACCTGCTGATCGGGTTCTGGTTTAAAAATCAGCAGTTCAACAATGCCGCGAAAAAGGCATTTATCATGAACCGCATAGGAGACCTGGGATTCCTTCTGGGCATATTCCTGATCTTTACTACTTTTCAGAGTGTTACTTACGCCTCTGTTTTCGGGATGGCAAAGCATATGGCTTCCGGTAATGGAACGCTGGTTGCCATAACCCTTCTCCTTTTTGTCGGGGCGGTAGGAAAAAGCGCCCAGATCCCTTTACACACCTGGCTTCCCGATGCCATGGCCGGCCCCACACCGGTATCCGCCCTGATCCATGCCGCGACTATGGTCACAGCCGGGGTATACATGGTTGCCCGTTCCGGAGTGCTTTACGTGCTTGCCCCGGAAACAATGGAGATCATGGGCATCACAGCCCTGGCTACAATGTTTATGGCTGCTGCCATAGCCATCTTCCAGAATGATATCAAAAAAGTGCTGGCATATTCCACAATAAGCCAGCTGGGATACATGTTCCTTGCATTAAGCGTTGGCGCATTCACCGGGGCCATGTTCCATCTCACAACCCATGCCTTCTTCAAAGCCCTGCTGTTCCTTGCGGCCGGCAGTGTGATCCATGCCATGGAAGGGGAACAGGACATACGGAAAATGGGAGGACTTAAAAATGCATTGCCCAAAACCTATTGGACCTTCCTGATCGGCACATTAGCCATTGCAGGATTGCCGCCTCTTTCGGGATTTTTCTCTAAAGACGAAATACTTTCAAATGTATTCAGTTCCGGTCTGCCTGTGTGGATCATTGCTGTAGCGGTGACCATGATGACCGCTTATTATATGTTCCGTCTTCTTTATCTCACATTTTCCGGGAATTTCCGGGGAAGTGAAGATCAGAAGAAACATATCCATGAATCCCCCGCGGTGATGACCATACCGTTAATGTTCCTTGCGTTTCTTTCTTTTTTCGGCGGTTTTTTCAATATCCCTGATATCATGGGTGGAAGCGGGATCCTGAAAAATTTTCTTGCTCCTGTTTTTGCCGACGCACAGAAACTGATGCAGCTTCCGCATCACCGTATACCGGCCTCGCTGGAATGGACCAATATGGCCGTGATCATACTGCTGGTGCTGCTTATGGCATGGACGGCATACAGAAAGTTCGTGAAAAGCCCCGGCCCCGAAGAAAAGGCAGTTGGCAGGACGGCATTTTTCCATCGCCTGCTGACCAATAAATTCTATGTCGATGAAATCTACGATACCATCGTTGTAAAGCCGGCATTGCGCATTTCGGAGATCCTGCACAAGTTCGTTGAAATAAGGTTTATCGACAGGATCGTTGACGGCACAGGGACAATGGTTGTGAGATTCAGCAACGTGATCCGATATCTCCAGGCCGGGCATGTGGGCGCATACCTGTTTTTCATGATCATCGGAATACTGCTGATATTGTTTTTTAATATTATTCTCTGATGCTGACCTTCCTGCTGATATTGTTCCCGCTGCTGGCTGCCATTGGACTGTTCTTTGTCAGGGACGAGAAATGGGTTAAAAACCTGGCCCTGGCAGCAGCATTGATTGAGTCCGGCATTTCAGTTGCAGCTTTGATCCAATATTGCCTGTACTGCCATTGCCTGCTTTTATTCCGAATAGAATGGCTGGCCCAATATGGTATCAGCCTGAAGTTCGGGATGGATGGTTTCAGCATGTTGATGACATTGCTAACGACTTTCCTGGTCCCGGTAATTATTTATTCTTCTTTCAGACTTAAGATCGAAAGGCCATCTTCCTTCTATAGCCTGGTCATTCTCATGCAAGCCGGGCTGATCGGGGTCTTCACTGCCTTCGACGGTATTATGTTTTATATTTTCTGGGAGCTGACGCTGATCCCGGCCTATTTCATCGCAGCATCCTGGGGCGGGAAGGACAGGATAAGGATTACCTTCAAATTCTTCGCCTATACATTTACCGGCAGCCTGCTGATGCTGGCAGCCATTATTTACATGTTTTACCGAACGCCATTGCCGCATTCCTTCGATCATATCTGGTTGTACGCTGCATCATTAAATCCAACTGAACAGGTCTGGATCTTTCTGGCATTCTTCATAGCTTTTGCCATCAAGGTTCCCATATTCCCCTTTCATACCTGGCAACCCGATACATATGTTACAGCACCTTATCCAGGCAGCATGCTGCTGGGCGGACTGATGTCGAAGATGGGCCTGTACGGAATGATCCGCTGGATGATACCGATCACTTTTTCGGTGCTCAACCGGACCGGTGGATTGTTTATGATCCTGCCGGTAACCGGTATCGTTTATGCTTCACTTATTGCATTAAGGCAGGATGACCTGAAGCGGCTTATGGCATATTCTTCGATCGCACATCTCGGGCTTGTCGCGGCCGGGGCCATGGCACTGAATGGCATAGCCATGCAGGGAGCCATGATACAGATGGTTTCACACGGGGTCAACATTACCGGACTTTTTATACTTATCCAGTATATTGAGACAAGGACAAATACGACAAGCATTTCAGAACTGGGAGGAATGGCCGTTAAAGCACCCAGGCTGGCTGTATTTTTCATGATCATACTGCTGGGAAGCATAGGCCTGCCTTTGACCAATGGCTTCGTGGGGGAATTCCTGATCCTGCTCGGACTGTTCAAATACAACGCGGTTTTTGCAGCAGTGTCGGGACTTGCCATCATCTTCAGCGCGGTTTATATGCTGTGGATGTACCAGAGGGTAATGCTCGGGAATACCAATGCAGTCACTGAAAACATCAAAGATCTCAGCCGGAGGGAAATGATACCCCTCATGGCAATCGTGATCATTGTCCTCTGGATAGGGATTTTCCCCGATATGTTCATGAAAATGGCGGAGAACGGGGTGGGGCAGATCATTGGTGTGATCAGATGAATGTAGAACGTAGAATGTAGAATGTAGAATGGATCATTTAAACAACCAAAATCACGTATGGCTCATGACTCATCACTAAATAATGAATAGCATCATCTCCTTATCGGTCCTTGGTGTTCTGGTGCTTTTTCTGGGCATACTGAAAAAGAAGACCTGGCTGCTGCCTCTTATACTGGCAGGACTACTGGTTTCACTGATGATGACCCTGATGCACTGGAACCTGAACCGCAGCTTCTTCCATAATATGCTGATCATTGACAACACCGGGATTGCGTTCAGCTCGGTGATGATCTTTTCAACCTTCCTGATCTTCATGTTCGCAGCCCGGTATTACCGCAAGGTTACCAGGCCACTGGATGATATTTATGCCATCATGATCTTTGCCCTGGTGGGGGCTGTGCTGATGAGCTATTACGGCAACCTTATCATGCTGTTCATTGGCATTGAGACCCTGTCCATTGCCCTTTACATACTTGCCGGCAGCCATAAGGAAGCCATCACATCCAACGAAGCGACACTGAAGTATTTTCTCCTCGGATCTTTCCTTTCCGGGTTTCTTCTTTTCGGGATCGCCCTGCTTTACGGCTCCAGCGGCTCGTTCGATCTTTACAGCATTCACGCATATGTAGCCGGCCATATTCAGCAGGGCCTGCCTCCCATGTTTAAAGCCGGGCTTTTCCTGCTGATCATAGGGCTCTCCTTCAAGATCGCCATAGCCCCATTCCACTTCTGGGCACCCGATGTGTATGAAGGCACCCCGACCCTGCTTACAGCATTCATGGCAACAGTTGTCAAGACAGCAAGCATTATAGCCATGTACCGGTTCTTCAGCATCACTTTCTTCGGCATTCACGGGGTATGGGAAATGACGGTAGCCATTCTTGCAGCCATCACCATCGTTATCGGGAATGTCACCGGCATCTATCAGCCCAACCTGAAGCGTATGCTGGCATATTCCAGCATATCCCATTCCGGTTATATGATGCTGGCAATGGTAGCATTCTCAAACCATACAGCGAATGCATTGTTGTTTTATGCAATAGCGTATTCTGTTGCAACCATTGCTGCCTTTGCAATTCTGATACTGGTAAGGGAGGCAAGGGGGAACGATTATTTCGGTTCATTCAACGGCATTGCAAAAAACCACCGCATCG
>Ga0182021_10002881_pt1 | contig 20214 bp, 19 predicted proteins | sample 612E3MmetaG_FD_120493 | JGI IMG/M metagenome (GOLD analysis project Ga0182021, IMG submission 120493) | Permafrost microbial communities from Stordalen Mire, Sweden - 612E3M metaG (Illumina Assembly) | ecosystem: Environmental > Terrestrial > Soil > Wetlands > Permafrost | place: Sweden... | reverse complement strand
TTCAAGGCGGGAGAGTGAATCGCGTGGTGAGTTCGAGTGCAACGTGGTCATGGAGCCATCATGACCGGTGTTCATCGCCTGGAGCATGTCCAGTGCGGCATCATCGCGGATCTCGCCCACAATAATGCGGTCCGGACGCATGCGCAGGGCATTGACCACCAGGTTCCGGATGGTTATTTCGCCACGACCTTCGATATTGGGTGGACGTGACTCCAGCGTGACAACATGTTCCTGGCGCAGTTGCAACTCGGCCGCATTTTCAATGGTCAGAATGCGCTCATCACTTGGAATGAAACCGGAAAGAATGTTCAGCAAGGTGGTCTTGCCGGAACCGGTACCACCCGAGATGACAATATTCAAGCGTGATTCAACGCATGCCTTAAGGAACTGCAGGGCTTCCGATGTTATCGTTCCGTACTGGACCAGTTGGTCCAATGAAATTGGTATCTTTGAAAATTTACGAATGGTCAACACGGGGCCGACCAGCGAAACGGGGGGGATCACGGCGTTCACACGGGAACCATCCGCCAGGCGTGCATCCACATATGGACTGGATTCATCGATACGGCGTCCCAGTGGAGCCACGATCCGGTCAATGATCCGCATCACATGGTCATTGCTTTCAAAAGTCACCGGAACACGATGGATCTTCCCCTTTCGCTCTATATATATATTCTTTGCCCCGTTCACCATCACCTCCGTAACCGTTTCATCTTCCAACAACGGTTGGAGGGGTCCCAGACCCAGGATTTCTGCTGTGATCTGCTCAAAGAGGCGGGCTCGTTCAGGTCGGGAAAGGACAATGTTTTCCTCGCTCAGGATCTGTTCAAATAAACCCTGGATCGTCTTGCGCACCTCGTCGGTTTTGGCTATATCCATCGAGGGGTCCAATTCAGCCAGCAGGCGGTTTTGAACACGCGTTTTCAAGTCAAAGTAGGATCCCGCCTGCGGCGTTGTGCTGGGCGCGCTGACTCTGCGTGCCTGCAGGGATGACAGGCGTGAGGCATCTGCAGGAGGTGTTTGAGGAGCATTGGCGGGCTGATCCGGTGCTTTTACCCCCTGCCCTTGTTCGATCCGTTTAAGTAAAGACATCAATACCTCCTAATCACCGTTTACCGTTTAATGACTTTCTCTGTCTCTTCTACTTCTTTTTTGAATAACTTGGCCCGTAATCCTTCCGCCAGCATATAGATTCCTCGGGCAGCGGGTTGGGCTTTATTATCCACCATGAAGGGGACTCCCCGGTTGACAGCCGGGATGACCGTGCGCTCATCCAGAGGAATGACTGCCATGACCGCCTGCTTTAGATTTTCACCGATTTTCTCTGCCGTTATGGCAATCCGTTTGTCAAATCTGTTCATCACGAAGGCGATTTTGTCGGGCAGGATACCCATCGTCGTCATCAGATCGAGGAACAATCGATCATTCTTGATCGAAGGGATGTCCTGGGTTGTCACCAGCACCACAGCATCCGCCACATCCAGCACAGCCAAGGTAATATCATTAAGATAAACACTTGTATCGATGATCACGTATGCATATAACTGGCATAAATAACGCACGAGTTTTGTGAATTCATCTGAATTCACTTTTTCTGCGTTTTCAGGTCTGGATGGCGAAGCCAGGATATGTATTCCGGTCGCCGCGTTCTTGATCATCACGCTGTCAACAATTTCAGGATCCAGTTCGTCAACCCGCGGAGCAAGATCCAGGATGGTATTCTTTCCCTGTTCATTCAGGAAGATGGCAACATCACCGAACTGCATATTTGCATCGACGATCACGACCTTTGTATCCTGATTATGGAATGCCACAGCAAGGTTCACCGCGATCGTGGTGCAGCCCGTCCCTCCCTTGGGGCTGTAGACCATGATGATCTTTCCAAGGGGTGTCGGTCCGCCCGTAGAAGTCAGCGGAACCCCTCCGGCCGCTGTCGCATAACTTTGTATGGATTTGGAGCGCTCTTCACGCGCCATCTTCCCAGCCCGGCGGATGGCAGCCACCAGCTCGTCCGGCATGGGCGGCTTGGTGAGGAAATCCCGTGCCCCAACGAGCATCGCCCGCCGCATATAGTTCTGGTCCCCCTGGACCGAGAGGATCACAACCTGCACGCTGGGCATCTTCTGCCGGATAATTTCTGTTGCTGCAATACCATCCATATCCGGCATATTGATGTCCATCAATACCACATCGGGGTTGGCTTCCTGAGCAAGTTGGATGGCCTCCTTGCCGGTCCGCGCAGCAGCGACGACTTCAATGTCCGCTTCGAACTGTAACAACTTTCGCAAGTTCTCGCGTGTTTCTGCAACATCATCCACGATCAGGATACGGAACTTATCGCCTTCAGCCATGCAGGTTCTCCAACGAAGGGGTAATCACTTTTCTTGAAAATAATCTTAAGGAGTTGCTACGGCATCATTGGGCAATTTGGGATCCGTCAGCACATCCACCCGGGGTTGAGAAGAATACGGCAGTTTTGCCGGTACGGGGATGTTGTACTGGGTCAGCAAATACTCCAGCATGGCTGCATCCGTCTGGGTGTCCTTGGTCTGGTCATTGGGGTTGCGCAATGATAGGGTAATCTTAGCCCCGCTGTTGATCAGATAGACCAGGGTATTGGCATCCTGGGGTGTCACCATCAGAGTCACGATATCCGGTTTGGTTATGACCGCTGCGACTGTTTGCTGTCCGGGTGCGGGGGTGGGGGTTACTGCCGCGGATGCCGAGCTATACTGGGCATTGGCTACATCTCCCGGAAGTGGAAAGGTGCCCATATGCAGAACCTGAACCTTTTGAAGGATCGTCTGTGTCACCATGCGCGGGCGTTGACCCTCGGACGGAACCAGATAAAGCGGTTGATTCAGGGTCGGATCCGTGTCCGAATGCCCCACTTTGGATGCATCCCCGCCCGATACGATTTGGACGGTCAAACTCTGTGCGCCGGTAGCTGTTGGTCCGGGACCGGTTACGACAGCCGAAAGATCAGGCAGGATGCTCTGGAGCGTAGGATCAACATCCACGATAAGCATGGTCACAATGATATTGACATAATCACCATCCCGAATCCCGTAGGCCACCGAGGAGAGCCGTGTAACGGGGATGGATACCGCGGTCAACCCTTCCGGGATGAACGGAGCCCACGCGGAGCCAGGCAGATTCACATTTCCCGGTGTCACCGATACCATTGCATCGATGATCGGGACACCCTGGGAGATCGTGTACTTGGCATACATGTTGACGACATCGGCCACATTGGTAAATTCACCCTGTTTAAGGGAACTTGCCGGAATCTGCATGGAACTCAACATACCCTCCGTAATGGCAGTACCCGGGGGAATGTTCTGGCCGGCCGTGACAATTTGAACATATGTGACCTGAGGGGTAGACTGAGCCGTAGCCACTGCTGGGCTTGCTTTGGATCGATGCATGTAAAGATAAGCGGCTCCAGCAGCCACAGCAATGATGATTATCAGGGCCAAATAAATGAAGATTCGCCCACGCTTCATAGTATCCTCCTTACAACCTGGTTGGTTTTCATTATTATACAGTAAAAATGCTTATACGGTTTGAAATTAGGAATTACAGTTGGATAACAGGTTATATCGAATTTTTGGGGTCAAAAAAGTTCAGGTTGAGGGTAAAGAGCGACATCGGTAAATCTAAAAATGCCAATTCCTCGGTCCATCTCTCGACACCAGTCAGCGACCGATGTTTGATTTGAAGTTTTTTAGAGCCAGTTTGCAGCTTCCCCACATCTCTTTCAGGACTAATTCTTCATACAATCTTTTATAGATACAAAGCCAGAATGGTTACTTCGGTTTTAACAGAGGGAGAATTGATGGATCAGGATAAACTACCTACGCGAATGGGATTGCCCAATATCCCGGAATTGCTGGCAAATCCAGTTCCCTTATTATTTATTTTTCCATTAATCATTATGAAAACAGCGGGAGAGTGGCTATTCTTCAAGACTGGATGTCTCCTGAATCGAATCCTCTTCCTCCTTATCCTCTTTATTCTCTTTTGATTCCATCGGTTCCTTCGGCAATTCCCTGACCACATCATCCATCGTGATGCCTTCCCTGCGCATACCAGGCTCAGGGGTCCCACAGTAGGGGCAGATATTCCATGGCAATTCCATCAGCCGACCGCAGGAGTGACAGGGTTTCCGCAGTTTCGTCTGGCAGGTCGGGCATACTAGCCAGTCCTCCTGGATGTGCCTTTCGCACCCCGGGCACTCGGATTGATCTTCGATCTCCTGCAGCAGTGCTTCTTCTTCCAGGGTTTGTTGATACTCCTCCTCCAGAGTACGGGCCGGTCGTAAAATCAGGTAGACCAGCACTCCAGGCAAGTTCAATAACGCCACCAGCGCTGCAGCCAGAAAATGAACCAGCCGATCGCGATGACGGGAGCGGATATCACGGAAGGTCCAGACAACCAGGGCCACCCAGAGGGCCACCAAGAAAGCCCCGGTGAAACCGGTCAGAATGAGGGTGAAACCACTGAGAAAAGTCGGGTCAAAAGTCATTGGATTCTCCTGTTTCTTGCAGACATGCCTCAATTATCCATTGCCTGCAGTTATCGATCAGCCGGGGCTGCTTCCGGTTACGATCCCGCCCTCAGCCAGGCGGTTTAAATCCCCCAGTGCGGTCTCGATCTCATCGACCCTTACCGGTCGATCCAGGTCACGATGTCTGAGTGCTCCAGATCCTGCTTTCTGCACTGCCAGCTCGCGAATGGTCAAACCCTTCTCCGAGGCCTCCTTGACCAGGGCTGCACCCTGGGCATATCCGATCAAGGGGTTGAGAGCCGTAACCACGATCGCATTTCTTTCCAGCCAACCGCGGGCCTTTTCCCGGTTGGCAGTCATGCCGCGCACTGCTTTTTCGGTGAATGCCTGCACCGATCCAATGATCACCTGCATGGCCTCAAACAGGGAGTGGGCAATGATCGGCATCATTACGTTCAATTCCAGCTGCCCAGCCTGGGCAGCCAGCGAGACGGTCAGGTCACAGCCCATGACATGGAACATGGCCATGTCCAGCATCTCAGCCATCACCGGGTTAACCTTGCCCGGCATGATGCTTGAGCCCGGCTGTACTGCAGGCAGGTGGATCTCGTCCAACCCGCTGGAGGGACCTGAAGCCAGCAAGCGCATATCGTTGGCGATGCGGACTAGGGTCAAAGCCAGGGTGCGCAGTGCAGCGGAAAAATCAACCGCATCCGCCATGGATTGCATCGACTCGAATAGGTTGTCAGACTCATACAGGGTCAACCCCGTCAAGTCAGCCAGCTTCCTGACCATGCGGGCATGGTATTGCGGGTGGGCATTCAAACCGGACCCAACCGCTGTTCCACCAATTCCCAGCCGTCGCAAACCTTCCGCAGCAGCCCTGATTCGCAGGCTGTCTCGTTCTATCGCCCGGCTATAGGCTTCGAGCTCCTGCCCCAGAGTTACCGGGACGGCATCCTGCAAATGCGTGCGCCCGGATTTAAGGACATCCTTGAATTCTTCTGCCTTGATGTGAAACGCTCCAGTGAGATTGTCCAATGATGCCAGTAATTCGTCCAAGCGCCATAGGCATCCCAACCTGATCGCTGTTGGAATGGTATCGTTAGTGGATTGGGACAGGTTGACATGGTCATTGGGATGTACACGGTACTCACCCAGCTTGCCACCCAGAATCTGTGTTGCCCGGTTCGCCAGGACCTCGTTTGCGTTCATGTTGTGACTCGTTCCCGCTCCCGCCTGGAAAGGATCAACCACGAATTGGTCATCCCAATTTCCTTCAATGACTTCCTGTGCGGCCTGGCTGATGGCTTCCGCCCTCGCGCCATCCAGCAAACCCAAATCCCGGTTGACTTCCGCCGCCGCCTGTTTGATGACTGCCATGGACCAGATGAAAGCCCGCCATGGTTTAAGTCCCGAGACAGGAAAGTTTTCCACCGCGCGTTGTGTCTGGGCACCATACAATGCCGCCACAGGCACCTTTACCTCTCCCAGGGAGTCTCTTTCGTTGCGGGTTGCCGGCTTCATACCGTTATCCAATTCCCCCTCCGGGCCTCCCAGGCCAGGCAGATCGGGATGGCTTTGTACCAGCCGGCTGGTATTGTCCTATTGTCCTGCTCATTCATGAATTATACCCATAAAAAAGAGACCCGCTGTCTTCCAGACAGCGGGTCTGTGTGCCGCCTACATTCCTGAATCCGTGTCCTTAGCGGTATAACCCGGACCGGACTTGAAGTAATCGTAATTGGGCTGGATGTCGTCACGCAGGTTTACGACCTCCCCGGCGCTCAACTCCTTCGCCGTATCCAGTACCACCTTGCTCCCGTGGTGGTTCGTCCCCTCAAAATGTCCCCTCAACCCCATCCTGCTGATGAACTCTCCACCCTTCGCCTTGTAGGCTGCCGGCACTTCATCTTCGGGGAAGATTGCCGCGAACGGACATTCCGGGATGCAGGCCCCGCAATCAATGCAGGTATCCGGGTCTATATACATCCAGGGATACTTCTCCACCGGCACACCCGGAAGAATGCAGTCCACCGGGCAGACCTCAATGCAACCACGATCACGCAGACACAGGCTGGTAATGATATGGGTCATATCGTTCCTCCGTTTGGTAAATTAAGGTAAAGATAGGTCTATTATATCTGCCATGCAGGGAATGTGCAACAAAGGACCTTGATTGTAGAACGTGAACAAAGAGGATACGCTTTTTATGAAAGGTCCATCCCTCTGCATTTTCCCAACCGAAAAGGGGGAAAAGAGCACGAACCAGGCATCAGCAGACCAGAAAATTGTAAAAATAAATCTACGGAAGATTCCATTGTTTCGGGTCATTCAAGACAGTGTTCGCCGCGACCGTCTGCAATTCCTTAGCCACATTTATGGGCAGTTGATCCAGGTAATTCAATCCTTCGGGGCTTTGGTGAAAAATGGCCGCATAGAAAACACAGGCTGCCAGATAGGTTCCCTGCTGTGTTGGATGGCTTCCATCCTGCTGCCAAAGATCCAGTTGCGGATCCTGTCCATATGCAATGAGCCATGCATACCCGACTGGCGCCAGGGGAACATTCAATTCCTCGGCTATCCCCAGGTATCCGCGATTAATAGAGAACTGCATGGTCTGATAATCCATCAACATGGAATCAGGCAGTCCATCCCGGTGAGCCCAGGTGATAAAGAACATCGGCCTCGCACCCAATCCTTCGATCTGACCGACGAGCTGCCGCGCGGCCGGGTACATGCTGGTAGTCCGGGATTGCTCCATTGCAGGGATTTCGCTTTGTTCCTGGAGGACCACGAAATCCCATTTCGAGGATCGCAATAAATCGAGCGTACTCGTGGAAGCTACATGATCTGCCAGGGTCCAACCACCCTGAGCCGCCATCGCAGTCTCGACCCGATGTCCTCCTGAGCGAGCCAGATCGGTAAACACACGAGGCAAATCGTTCACATAGGTGTAACTGTTTCCAATGAATAGAATGCGCTGGCACGATCCCAATCCGGGAAGACTAAAACAGGTTGCGGTTACATAGGAAACCATCACCAGCAGGATGAATGCCACCAGCAGGGCAATCCCGAGGTATATCTTCTTGCGGTCCATGCCCGAAGGAGTTCTATCCACGGAGGCTCATCCTGACAATGAGCGCTCAAATTGAACGTTGAATTGATGGATCATGGATGTCATCTACAATCCCTCCATCCATCCAACAAGCGGATGGTAATGCTCCAAGTGAATTCTTTGACCAGATCCGGCAGGTGTGTTTGAATCATCCTGCATACCGGGAATTGTATATTCCTTTACCGGGATGTCAAGCATGTAAAGGGGCAACAAAAGAATGAGAGCAGCGTACGTTGCATCTGCTCTCACTCCCTGTACTTGATTACTTTTTGCGCTGAGATACTATTTGGCGGTATAAAGGCGGGCAGCTTCTTCCCAGTTGACCACATTCCACCAGTTACCTACATATTCAGCGCGACGGTTCTGATACTTCAGGTAATAGGCATGTTCCCACACATCCAGAGCCAGGACCGGCGTCAATCCATCCGAGAGCGGAGTGTCCTGGTTGCCGGTGGAGACGATCGACAGTTTGTCACCTTTCCTGACCAGCCAGGCCCAGCCGGACCCGAAACGCCCCATCGCCGCTTTTTCAAACTCGGCTTTAAAGTTGGCAACCCCTCCAAACCCGGCATCCAGTGCTTTGGCTAGGGCACCTTTCGGGTCGCCACCCGCCTTGGGTGCCATCAGCTGCCAGAACAGATTATGGTTCCACGTTCCCCCACCGTGGTTGCGGACAGCGGTGCGGATGTCCTCCGGGATTGCGTTCAGGTCCCCGAGAAGCGCTTCCAGGGTCTTGCCAGCTAGTTCGGGGTGCTTTTCCAGGGCAGCGTTCAGGTTGGTCACATAGGCCTGGTGATGTTTGTCGTGATGGATCTGCATCGTTAGGGTATCAATGAATGGCTCGAGTGCGTCATAAGCATACGGAAGTGGATTAAGTTGGAATGACATGGATTTCTCCTTATTATAGGTGAATATTTATGATAAATATCATCTATATTGTATACTATATTTCCTTAAAGTCAAGGATCCGGAGGGTTTTCTTACGAATCGTTTACACAAGCAGACCACCGGCAGTATACTGGGGCAATGGATCCAGCTCCCCGCCATTCCATGGTGACTCTCAGTCTGCTGGCGGCCATCCTGGCTGCTTCTACCGCTTCCATTTTCATCCGTTTCGCCCAGGGACAGGGTGCGCCCTCGATCGTCATCGCAGCCGCGCGGCTGACGATCGCCAGCCTGGTGCTGGCCCCTATCGCGCTGACCCGTCACCGGTCCTCCTTGCGTCTCCTGTCCCGAGGTGAATGGATCCTGGCTTCGATCTCCGGCCTCTTCCTGGCGTTACACTTCGCCACCTGGGTCACCTCGCTGCAATACACCTCGGTTGCCAGTTCGGCCGTGCTGGTCAGTACCACCCCACTCTGGGTGGCACTACTGGCACCCATGGTTCTGCATGAGCGGGTCGGGGCCTGGGCCATGGTCGGCCTGTTCCTGGCCCTGGCTGGGGGGGTCGTCGTCGGCCTGAGCGATACCTGTTTGCTGCAATCTGGAGCGATCGTTTGCCCTCCCCTGCAGGTATTCCTGGGTGGAAGAGCCTTCCTGGGTGACTTCTTGGCATTATGCGGGGCATGGATGGCTGCCGGGTATATGCTGGTGGGTCGCAAACTGCGCTCCAAAATGGACCTGATCCCGTACATCTTCATTGTTTACGGGATGGCTTCCCTGGTGCTGCTGGTCATCATGCTGGGTATGGGAGAAACCCCGCTGGGATTACCCCCGGCAGCTTATCTCTGGTTCCTCCTGCTGGCTTTTATTCCCCAATTGTTCGGTCATACCGTTTATAACTGGGCTTTAAAATATGTACCGGCTTCTTTCGTGTCCATAACGCTGCTTGGGGAGCCTGTTGGTTCTAGTATCCTGGCAGTCATCATTTTCCAGGAAACTCCTGGCTGGATCAAGATCCTGGGTGCCGTGTTGATCCTGGGCGGCATCTGGCTTGCATCCAGCAGCGAGAAAAATGGACCCGCTGTCGAGTAGGATAGATTGGTCCGGTTCATCAAACAAAGAACAACCGCTTGAAAGGTTTATCAGTTACCGACGATGAGGTGAAGAATCATGGATGGTAAGATCGCGATCATACTGCTGGTTAATATATGTGTCATCCTGGCGGTCCTGCTTTTGATCCAGGCGATCACTCCGCTCATCAGCGGGATAGTGTTCGCTATTGTCCTGGTAACCCTCGGAGGTCTTTCAAAAGGGTTTCCCAGGCGGTCTCGCTTTTAAATCAGCCCAAGGTCGGGTTTAACGCAACGAAAATTCGTTATCCAACCACAGGAAAAAGGTGCAGTATGTCAAACGAAACAACATTTTCGGAAACGGTCATTCTGATCACCAGGGAAGGAATGGGGTCCGCTGAAGTAGCTCTGCAACAAAAACTTCTGGACACGTATCTCCGACTTCTCCTGGAGAATAAAACGCTGCCCGCGGCGATCTGTTTTTACACGGAGGGGGTTAAATTGGTTGTGGAAGGGAGTCCCCTGCTGGAACGCCTTTCCGGGATCGAGCAGGCGGGGGTACGCCTGATCATCTGCTCGACCTGTCTCAATTACTTCGGTCTGACTGAAAAGGTGAGAGTTGGCATCGTCGGCGGCATGCCGGATATCCTGGATGCCCAGTCGAAAGCCGGCAAGGTGATTTCACTGTAGCAAGCAGGCATGGGGTATTGAAAAAATCGATGGCTCATGAAACCGCCCCGGTGGTTATCGATCCCGGGGTGGTCCTTTTCATCTCTGATACAACCAGTTCAATTCCCTGATCCTACCCTGTAAACTGGTACTCATCGCCGCATCCGTCAGGCGCCATTCCCAGTTTCCTCCCAGGCGTGAGGGATAGTTAAAACGCGCCTCGCTGCCCAGATCGAGGAAATCCTGCATGGGAGCCAAGGCGAACACACCCGTGGAGACCCAGGCTGACCGGATCAGGTCCCAGGTGAAATCTGATCCATCGATCTTGAAATAACGCCGGGCAAAGTCCTTCTCAGCCCCCGGTGCCTGCGCATACCAGCCGCGCGCTGTGTCGTTGTCATGCGTTCCGGTGTACACCACACAATTGTGCGGATAGGAATGGGGCAGGAACGGGTTATCCGGCCCAGAAAAAGCAAACTGCAGGATCTTCATTCCCGGCAGGCCGAACTCCTCGCGCAGTGCAACCACATCCGGGGTGATTACGCCCAGGTCTTCTGCAATGATCGGCAGGTCGTTCCCCAGGCTCGCCCGCACTGCGCTGAAGAAATCATTCCCGGGGCCGGGTACCCAGCGACCCTTCTCGGCGGTAGGGTTTCCCGCCGGGATCTCCCAGTAGCCGGAGAAACCTCGAAAATGGTCGATGCGAACGATATCGACTGTTTTCAGGGTCGTGCGCAACCGTTCAAGCCACCACAGGTAATCACCGGTTTTGTGGGCTTCCCAGCGGTAAAGCGGGTTACCCCATAACTGCCCGGTCGGGGAGAAATAATCCGGCGGCACACCTGCCACCACCGTTGGCTTGAACTCCTTGTCCAGGAAGAACAGGTCTGGGTGCGACCACACGTCAGATGAGTCGGCTGCCACAAAGATCGGGATGTCACCAATCACACGGATATCTTTTCGGCTGGCATACTCGTGGAGGGCATTCCACTGCCTGAAAAAGATGAACTGGTAGAAGGTGAAACGCTGGATGGAGGCAGCCAGCGAATTGCGGGCATTCTGCAGCGCCTGCGGGTCGCGCTTGCGCAGAGCTTCCGGCCAACCTTCCCATGAGCCCCCTCCGTTGGATTCCTTGATCGCCATGAAAAGGGCATAATCATCCAGCCAGCTCCCATTATCAGAACGGAACGTTTCAAACTCTGTCCGCAGGTCCGAGGAATTCTGAGAAAAGCGGCTGAACGCCCGCTCGAGCAGGTTTAATTTCCAGGGGATAAGCACCCCAAAATCCACCCGGCGGGGGTCAAAATCTTGTTTTTCGACCAGGTCGTTGGGAGTTAGCAGGTCACCCTGCAACAAATACTCCGGACTGATAAGATAGGGGTTCCCGGCAAAGGCCGAAAAGCACTGATAGGGAGAATCACCATAACCGGTCGGTCCGAGCGGGAGCACCTGCCAGAGTTTACAACCTGTGTCTGCCAGCCAGTCGATCCAGCGAAAAGCCGCCGGACCCAGATCACCGATGCCGTAGGGTCCGGGCAGGGAAGTGGGGTGGAGAAGTATCCCGGAGGCGCGTTCAAATTTCATAGGGCTGCCGTTTCGTTTCCAGAATTTCGCCCGATTTTAGTACCAGGCCGGAATAATCGGAGGCGATCACATCCGCGTCGATCGCTGCTCCGGGCTCCACCACCATTCCAGCCGGGACAATGCTGTTTTTCCCGATCGCGGTCAGGATGACTTCCGGGTTGGCTATTCCACCACCGACTCGGGCCCTTTCCCCAACTCTGACCCGCTTGTCAATGACAGCCCGCTCCACAATGGCTCCGCTTTCGATGACCGTGTCGGTCATGATGATCGATTCACGCACCACCGCGCCGGGGCAGATAGTAACCCCCGGCGAAAGAACGCTGCTTTCGACACGCGCATTGGTCTGGATGTAGCAACCGTCGGAGATCATGCTGGCGAAAATGGTGGCGCCTTCCGGAACGCGTGAAGGCGGGCGTTCCTCGGTGCGGGTGTGAATGATCCAGTTACGGTTATACAACTTGAGCGGTGGGTGCGGGGATAACATGTCCATGTGCGCCTGCCAGTAGGAGTTGATCGTCCCCACATCCATCCAGTAATCGTTATAGGGGAAGGAATAGACCCGCGTCTTGCCCTTGATCAAATCTGGAAGGATATCCTTGCCAAAATCATGCGAGGAATCATCGCGCAGGTGGTCCTGCCATAATGCATTATCCAGCAGCTCCCGGTTGAACAGGTAGACGCCCATGTTTGCCAGACAGGAGGTTGGGGTTTGAGGTTTCTCGACAAATGATTTCACCCTCTGTTTCGTGTCCACGGTCAGGATTCCGAAGCGTGAAGCCTGATCCATTGGGACGCCTACCGAAGCCATGGTCAGTTCCGCCTGCTGTTCCAGGTGGAAGTTGATCATTTCCCCATAGTCCATGGTATAGATATGGTCGCCCGAAAGGATGAGGATCAGATCCGGGTCTCCGCGTTTGATGAACGTGAAGTTCTGCTGGACGGCGTCCGCATTCCCCTCGAACCAGTCCGCCTCAGAGCGGGCCGTGTAGGGAGTCAGGATGCGAATACCGCCGGTGAAGTCGCGATTCAGGTCCCAAGGGGCTCCCACACCGATATGCTCGATCAGTGACTGAGGGCGGTACTGGGCAAGGACCATCACGTCAAAAATATTCGAGTTGACACAGTTCGAGAGAGGAAAGTCGATGATGCGATACTTTCCGCCAAATGGAACGGCAGGCTTGGCGCGCTTGGCGGTCAGCACGCTCAGGCGTGCACCCTCACCACCAGCCAGGATGACGGCACGAATTTTCATGTTTCACCTCCATCCGTTCTTTCTGTCAGGGATTGATAGATCTTGGCATACTGGCGCGCCGGACGAGACCAGGAGAAGTCTTTCGCCATCCCATTGCGTTGAAAGCGCTGCCACCTTTCCGGATCAGCAAACATGTCAAAAGCACGCCGCAACGCTTCCAGCATTGAAGCGGGAGCTGCCTCCTGGAAAAGGAAACCTGTCCTGCCCTCCCGGACGGTATCCTTCAACCCGCCGGTGGCATGAACCACCGGTACACATCCGTAGCGCATGGCGATCATTTGCGCCAGGCCGCAGGGTTCGTAGCGGGATGGCATCAGGAACATATCCGCTCCAGCGTAGATCCGCCGACTCAGGTCTGAATCGTAGCGCAGCACGGTTCGCACCCGGTCGGGGAAATGGTCCTGCAGACTGCGCGCCGCATCCTCGAGCAACGGATCACCGGAACCGAGGATCACGAACTGCCAGTCCAGGTCATCCATCCGCCGCAGGGTTTCAAAGGTGACATCGATGCCTTTCTGCCGATCTATACGGCCGATCATCGCCAGCAGCGGGACGGGTTCCTCGTCCAACCCGAGCTTCTTTTGTAACGCCCTCCGGTTGGCTACACGGAGCGGGAGCAGATCAACATTAAACCGTTTCTCCAGCACCAGATCGGTTTCAGGATTCCAGCACTCGCAATCCAGTCCATTCAAGATGCCGGTAATGTCATCAATGCGAGTCTGGAGAAAGGTTTCCAGACCGCACCCGAACTCAGGAGTCAGGATCTCTCGCCCGTAAGTGGGCGAGACAGGCACAATCGCATCTGCAGCCCATAACCCAAGCGGAAGCGGCTGGTTTCGCGCCCATTCAGGCATGCTTACGGCCTCATCGTTAAGCGGCATCAGCCCATAAGCCGCAAGGACATCCTGGCCATCTTTCCCCATATAAGGAAGGTTATGGACCGTCAACAGGGTGCGAATCCGGCTCAACTTCGGGTCGTTACGACGTGAATGCAATGCATACAGGGCCAGGGCGGTGTGCCAGTCATTGGCATGGATAATATCAGGCTGCCAGTCCAGACTGCGGATCATTTCCAGAATAGCCAGCGAGAAGAAGGTGTATTTATCGCGATCAGCCACGGAATCTGTACTATAGACCGAGGGAGCAGAGCTCAATGGTTCGCCGTCGATCAAGTAGACCGGCATCCCACTCTGGAACTTCTCGAACACCTGCACCGGCAGGGCTCCCCCTCGCCGGAACACCGATAATTCCGCGACGGGACTCAGCATTTTCGCTTCCACGCGGATGGTTCGGTGGAGGGGCAACCCGAGCCGCACATCCAATTTGGTCCCACCTGCGGCCTTTGCGGGTAATGCTCGCAGAGCCAATGGCAGCGAGCCAGCCACATCAGCCAGCCCGCCAACTTTAATGAATGGTTCCGCCTCTGCAGCGAGGAATAGGACTTTAATGGGGTCAGACATTGATTCAATTGTACATTACTTTCAGTTTTAGAAAGATCATCCATCCCAATTTGCCAGTGGAGGCTCACTTAATTGTCGGAATCAACTTCGCCCCATGCTTATACCATGGCGATAAATACTGCATAGTGCCTGGATCCAAGAAAAGGAACAGGGTGAATATGGCTTTAAGCCATTCGCGAATTCCCCATATTCTTGCTGCTCGTCTCCCATGGGAAAACTCTCCAGCAGATCCCACCCTGATGGATATCCCCCAAATCTGAAATCCTGTGCAATCATTCACCCGGTCAGATGCACGGGAAGTCCAGTCCAAACCAATTCAATAAACGATATTGCGTCTCCAACGCTTTTGCCCTATACTATAGGTACGGAGAGAGAATGACTATGGAAAAGATTAGCACCAACGATCGCCGGAAGCTGAAACGACAAAGCATCGCATACTACATGCTGGTCATGGATGCCACCACGAATAAAACCATCGGGCATCTCGTAGATATCACCTCCAAAGGTTTCATGATGGATACCCAGTACGAATTCCCTATGAACAAGATATATCGACTTCGATTGGACACCACAGCGGATGTCGCCGATAAAAGTTTTATTGAGTTCACGGCCATGAGCAAATGGACTGCGTCTGATGCAGTGGAACTTGGCTTGTTCGATATTGGTTTTCAAATCATGAAGATTTCCCCGTCTGACGCTGATATTGTCAATCGCATCATTAACAAATACGGAACGCGTGATAAAACCCTCCCTGGATAATTCTTCAAGCTTTTGATCGACCCCACTCTTCCCCTCGTAGAATTGCATCGCCACTTGGACGGCAATGTACGTCTCCAGACCATCCTTGACCTGGGTCGGGAAAACGACGTTTTCCTCCCCGCTTGGGACCTGGAAGGTCTGCGTCCATATGTCCAGGTCACCAGTCCCCAGCCAGGGGTGATGGCCTTCATCGAAAAGTTCCACTGGCCCATGGCTGTTCTGGTAAATGCCGAGGCGTGCCGTCGTGTAGCCCGTGAAAATGTGTCGGATGCCGGGAACGAAGGACTGGATTACATTGAATTGCGCTTCAGCCCCTGGTTCATGGCTGAGTCCAACCACCTGGACCCGGCAGCGGTTGTGGAGGCAGTGGTGGATGGCATCGCTGCCGGACAGCGGGATTATGGGGTGAAAGTGAACCTGATCGGCATTCTCAGCCGTACGTTCGGTCCGGATATAGCAGCAAAGGAACTTGAGGCCCTGCTGACCAAGCGGGACCGGATCACTGCCCTCGACCTGGCCGGGGACGAAGCCCTTTTTCCGGCCCGCCTGTTCCAGGACCATTTCCACCGCGCCAGAGATGCCGGCTGGCATGTCACCATCCATGCGGGTGAAGGTGCCGGTCCGGAATCCATCTGGGAGGCCATAAACCTTCTGGGTGCCGAACGGATCGGTCACGGCATCCACGCCATCCAGGACCCTGCCCTGCTGGATGTACTGGCTGACCGGCGCATCGGTGTTGAATCCTGTCTCACCAGCAATGTACAATCCTCCTGTGTTGCCAGCTATCCTGCCCACCCGTTAAAAATATTCCTTGAGCGCGGAATTCGTGCTTCCATTAACACCGATGACACCAGTATCAGCGGCATTAACCTGTCTTACGAGTACAACCATGCTGCCCCTCTAGCCGGGTTGACCCCGGACCAGATCCGGCAGGCACAACTGAATGCTCTGGACACCTGCTTCCTTTCAGAGGAAGAAAAAGAAAGCCTCCAAAAAGATAAATTATCCTGAATATCCACTTCCCATCCCGGGAAGGATAAAAATACAGGGGGAAAAGGGGGGGCACCTTGTCCTGTTCCTTAGACCAATTCAGCCCCGCCATACGGGAAATGTTTGAGGGTGGTGTCATCCATACTCTAACAAAATTTTTACCTGCATCCAGCCCAATATGCGTTAGAATTATTAGGGAAAATGGTGGGGATAGTTGCCTGCCTGCTGATACTGGCGTTTCCAGCTGATGTAACCCGCTTGGCATCCAGATTATCCTGAGTGGATGCCCTGATCTGGAGAAAAACCACACCGACCATGACCACCCGTCCTCACATCCTCATTAATATAGCCATGACCGCTGATGGGAAGATTGACAGCATCCTGCGCAAGGGCGCCGCCATCTCCTCCACTGCAGATAAAAACCGCGTTGACCAGTTACGTGCCGATTCGGATGCTGTCCTCGTCGGTGGGCGTACGCTGGTCAACGAGGACCCCCGCCTGACGGTCAAATCGGCCCACCTGCGCCTTGGGCGCATATCCCGCGGCCTGGATGAGAACCCCATCAAGGTGGGCATCGTCTCGGTGGCTGACCTGGAACTGGACGGGCGCTTCCTTAACGATGGGCCTGCCCGTCGCTTCATCTACACCACCCGGCGCACTCCTGCAGAGATGATCACCCGCCTCAGGCAGACCGGTGCAGAGGTTTTCATCCTTGGGAAACAGGTGGTTGACCTGCGTCGGGTGATGAAGTCCCTATATACCCACGGCATCCGCTCGCTGATGGTGGAAGGGGGTGGCACGCTCATTGCCGCGTTGTTCCGACTTGGGCTGGTGGATGAATTGACCATCTATATCGCCCCCCGCCTCCTGGGCGGAGCCAGCGCGCCTACCATGGTCGATGGTCCCGGCTTCCGGCCGGCCCGCGCTCCAGGTTTGCAACTGGTCTCGGTCGAAAAATTCGATGAGGGGGGCGGTGTCCTCATCCATTATTCTGTTGAACAGAAGGAGTAACAGATGGCTCTCACACACATGCACATCAAGGAATTACTGGATGCCAGCCGTGCACATGCCTGTGATGGCGTCGGCCCCGACCATGTTTGCGTTAAGATCGCAGCGATCGCCGAGCTCCCGAGCCGTTTTGGACAGTTCCACATCGTGGCATTCTATAACAACAAGGACGACAAGGAACATGTCGCCATTGTGCGGGGTGATGTGACCAATGCCGAGAACGTGCCGGTACGTGTCCATTCCGAATGCCTTACCGGAGATGTAATGGCTTCCCTGCGCTGTGACTGCCGCGATCAGCTGGAAACAGCCCTGCGCATGATCGGTAAGCTGGACAAGGGAATCCTTCTTTACATGCGCCAGGAAGGGCGCGGCATTGGCCTGATCAACAAGATCCGCGCCTACGGTCTGCAGGAGCAAGGTTACGATACCGTTGAAGCGAATATTGCCCTTGGTTTCCGTGATGATGAACGCGATTACAGCGTCGCCGCTCACATGCTTGAATCGCTGATGGTCAAGTCGATCAAGCTCATCACCAACAATCCCAAGAAAATTGACGATCTGGTCAAGAATGGGATCAAGGTTACTGGCCGCATTCCGCACATCATGGAACCCAACCAGTACAATCGATTCTATCTGGAGACCAAGGCTGCCAAATCTGGCCACCTGATCGATTTTTCCGGAAAGGAACACCTTCCCGAGCAGGCTGACCCGCCGATGGTGGAAGGCATGGACCCCGAACAGCTGGAACTCATCAACAAGTTGTACCTGGCTTGAGCGGAGGCTTAAATGGCTCTTGAAGAACGCCTCGCGATCATCACTGGCGCCACCGGGGGGTTGGGGTCAAGGGTAACGCAAACACTGGCCAGTCTTGGGGTAAATTTGGCCCTGCTGGACCGCGAGTCTGACAGGCTGGCCGCCCTCGCTGCCAGCCTGGATCTCCCTGGATCCCGCATCCTGATCCGAACGATCGACCTGCTGGACCCATCGGCGACCACCTCCGCAGCTGCAGCAGTGGCTGCCAAATTCGGTAGGGCAGATATCCTTCTCCACCTGGTTGGCGGCTGGACCGGCGGGAAAACCCTGCTGGAAGCTGGCGCGGACCAACTGACCTTCATGCTCAACCAGCACATCTGGACCAGCTTCAATGTCATTCAGGCTTTCGTCCCCCTGCTGGTCAAAAATGGTTGGGGACGTATCGTGATGATCAGCTCACCTTTCGCCTCCCGTCCGGTTGCCAAGGGGGGTCCGTACGCGATCGGCAAAGCGGGCCAGGAAGCGCTTTTGCTGGCCCTTTCGCAGGAACTCAAGGGTACGGGTGTCACTGCCAACCTGCTGCAGGCAAAGACGATCGATACCAAGCGCGAAAAAGTCTCCACCCCCTCCGCCGAGAACAGCTCCTGGACAACACCCGAAGAACTGACCGCCTCCATTCTTTACTTGCTCTCCGATGAGGCTACCACCGTCAACGGCGCTAAAATTCCCCTTTACGGTTCAAGCTGAAACAACCAGACACCCGGGAGCCTGTCCATTGCCAGGCTCCCGGGTTATTTTAGGATCAATTTACATGGAATTTACACAGCGGTAATCCTCGCCTGGTATAACTATCTTCGAGGAATTTATACAAGGAGAAAACCATGTTCCGACGTTTTCGCAACCCCGCTCTGCAGTCCAATCCGCTCGGTCCGATCCAGCTGCGGACACTCAACCAGGCCAACCAGCTGGTGGCTGGGGGCCAGCCCTCCCAAGCCGCTCCACTTTATGCTGAACTGGCAGCGGAACTGGAAGCGACAAATCACCCTCGCCGTGCCGCCAATCTGCACGCCCAGGCAGCCCATGCCTTCGCTGATAGCCAGAACGGCCAGGCGGCTCTTACCCATGCCCGCGCAGCGTTAGCCCTGTTCCTTCAATACCAAATGGTCAGGAGGACACCTGTCTTTTACGTCAACATCACCCGCAAATTGAACAGTAAGGGGATGAAAAATGAAGCCGAGGTCCTGGAGAAGGAATTTGGCTCCCGGGTGGGACCCATGCCTGCACCGGTCGCTCCACCCGCCGGACAGCACGGTCTACTGCCAACCAATTGTCCCAAGTGTGGGGCACCCATCCACGAGAAGGAAGCCAACTGGGTCGACACTTCCACGGTAGAATGTGATTTTTGTGGTTCGCTGATCAGGCCGGAATAGCACTTCAGTCTTCCTATCATAGTTGATCGCAATAATCGGATGGTACCCGCTAGGCTTATAGGTGCCATCCGATTATTCAATACTCTCCCCAGGGAAGATTGGATGGATCAGTTTTTTTACCGGCAATTTACAGTGGCCTAAGCTGGGTTTAATGGTTCGGTAGTATTCTTATCCCAGGTATTGGCAGAAAGGAATTGGATATGACAAGAAATCATTTATCAGCACTTATAGCCATTGCCACATTGCTTGCCGGTTGTACCTTGCCTGGTCCGCAGCCTACTCCTCCCTCTTCCATCGGAGGATCCGGTTGAAATCAAACTTCAGCGGTCCCCCCTGCACTTCCCACAACTCCATCGACGATCCTACCCTCATCCGATGCCAGCCTCATCCAGGCCCGGGCGAAGATCAAGCATATCGTCGTGATCATGCAGGAGAACCGCTCCTTCGACCAGTATTTCGGTACTTATCCAGCCAGGGGCGGAAGGTTTCCCGGTCCAGAACGGTCAGTTCACGGTCTGCATCCATGATCCCCAGACCGGGCAGTGCGTCTATCCATACCATGATCCCTCCGACAAGAACTACGGCGGCCCCCACGGGCAGGCCAATGCCAGCGCCGATATCAACAACGGCAAGATGGACGGTTTCATCGCCCAGGCCGAGAGCGGAAAATCCGGCTGCCAGAGCACCGACGACCCGGCCTGCGGCGGCTCTTCCAACACCGATGTGATG
>Ga0182021_10002880_pt1 | contig 20227 bp, 16 predicted proteins | sample 612E3MmetaG_FD_120493 | JGI IMG/M metagenome (GOLD analysis project Ga0182021, IMG submission 120493) | Permafrost microbial communities from Stordalen Mire, Sweden - 612E3M metaG (Illumina Assembly) | ecosystem: Environmental > Terrestrial > Soil > Wetlands > Permafrost | place: Sweden... | reverse complement strand
GATCAATTGTGGTTGGATGGCACATACATGTCGACGCCATTCCTGATGAAGTATGGAACCTTGTTCAATGACCTCGCGACTTCCAGTGACCTGGTAGCCAAGCAACTGACGGTATATGCAAGTCACCTGAAGGACAGCGCAACCGGATTGCTGTACCACGCCTATGACGAGAAGGGGACGGCGACCTGGGCCGATCCCGTGACCCATCATTCGTCCGAATTCTGGGGACGATCGATGGGCTGGTTTGGCATGGCCCTGGTTGACGATCTGGACACCATTCCAGCCGATCATCCTCAAAGGGATGCCCTACTCACGCTGCTGAAGGATCTGATAGCTGGCTTGGCCAAGTATCAAGATGCTTCAACCGGATTGTGGTATCAGGTGGTGAACAAAGGCACCGTGGCTGGCAACTGGCTTGAGACCTCGTGCTCCAGTATGTACACGTACATCATCTCCAAAGCCGTGGAGAAGGGCTATGTTGACAGCACATATCTTGACGTTGCCAACAAGGGATATCAGGGAGTGCTCACGCAGATATCTCTTGGAACCGATGGCGTGACGACGAGCATCAAGAACATTTGTGTGGGAACGGATGTTGGAGACTACGCCTATTACATTGCTCGAACGAAAGCGACCAATGACTTGCACGGATTGGGCGCGTTCTTGATTATGAGTGAGCAGATGATCAAGACGGCCTCTGCCCACTAGTGGAGGGGCGTGGCTGGCAGCAGTTCGTAGCGCATGTTGCGACGGCGCGGGATGAAACCCGCGCCGCGCACAGTGCGTTCGATGTCGCCGGCGGAGATCCTGAACACCGTGCCCGCGGTGGCAACCACGTTCTCTTCGATCATGGCCGAGCCGAAGTCGTTGCCGCCGAAGCGCAGGGCCACCTGTCCCACCGCCGGTCCCATGGTGACCCAGGAGACCTGCAGGTTGGGGAAGTTGTCGAGGTAGAGGCGAGCCAGGGCCAGGACGCGCAGGTAGCGGAGGGCTCCGGTGTCGTCTTGCAGCGGTAGGCGCGTGCCCTCGGCCTGGAAGCTCCAGCAGATGAAAGCCGTGAAGCCAGCGGTCTGATCCTGCAGGCGGCGCAAACGGTCGAGGTGCCCGACCAGTTGGCGCGGCGACTCACCGAAACCAAAGACCATGGTGGCGCTGGTGCGCAGCCCCAGCCCATGCGCTTCGCGCATCACATCGATCCATGTGTCAGCGGAACATTTCCTGGGCGAGATGCGCCGGCGAATCTCGTCGTCGAGGATTTCCGCCGCGCCGCCCGGCACAGAGTCCAGGCCGGCGGCCACCAGTCGTTCCAGCACAACCCGCACCGGCAAGCTCTCGCGTTCGGACAGATAGCGAATTTCCTCGGGCGAAAGGCCGTGAATGGCCAGGGGGAAGTTCGCCTTCATGAAGCGAAAGAGATCCTCGTAGTAAGCGAGCGACAGCGCCGGGTTGATGCCACCCTGGAGCAACACCTGCACGCCGCCCAGCTCGACCGTCTCACGTAGCTTCTGCGCCAGATCTTCTCGCGACAGGGTGTAGGCCTGGGCGTGGCCGGGGGACCGGTGGAAATTGCAGAACGAACAGCAGGTGGTGCAAGCGTTGGTGTAGTTGATGTTGCGATCGACGATGTAGGTCACAACGCCGTCGGGATGCAGCGTCTGCCGGCGAAGGTCGGCGGCCTGGCCCAAGTCGAACAAGGGCGCCTCTGAATACAGCCGCACTCCCTCCTCAAGAGTCATTCGTTCGCCCGCGGCAGCATCTGTCAGCAAAGCATCCAGCGATCGCGCCGGGCGTGGGGGTGGCGGTGGCGGTGGCGGCACTGGGCAGTGGAAGAGCCGCACGCGCATGGGCTTGGCCAGAAGCCCCGCCTCGTGGCTGCGCGCCAGAAAGGCCGTGGCGCCGGACAGCTCAGCGGAACCGAGTCGGTGGAGGATGTTCTTGCAGAGGTAGTCTTCGCCTACCGCCGGGTTGGCACCATTGTCCACGGCCCAGGCCCGTCCAATCTCTTTCCGGTGCGCTAGGCCCAGCCGTAGGCTCTCCTGCAGGAGTCCCACGTCTTCGGACAAGACCACGCCCGGCCGACCTGCCCAGATGGCGTAGACGAAGGGAAGTCCAACCAGGCTGTGCCATTCTTGGCCGAGGTCGTAGACATGGCGAAAACGGCCGTCAATCTGCAGGCCAAGATCGCCAATGATGAGCGCGCCTCTCGTGCCGCTCGCCGCGTCCGCGATTTGGGCGTGCGGCACTTCGACGAAGTCGGGATGCAGGCCATGCTCGCGGGTCAGAAGGCGGACCAACATCTGCGAGGTGCGCGAGGCCCCGTCGAGGGCGATGGCTGTCATCTCTTGCCTAGGTACCTGGCCCACCAGCACAACTGTGCGCACCGGGCCGCAGCTGGCAATGGCGATGCCGGGTACCACGCGTAGTTCCTCCGTCGAGGCCGCGTAGCTGGCGATGGGCATGAGTCCCAAGTCTGCCTCGCCCGCGGCCACTGCGGCCGCACAGCTTGAAGGCTCAGCAAATCGCAGGTCGAAGCGGTCGGCACCTACCAGGCCCCGCTCGATGCCGTAGGTGATGGGGCGTGCGTTCAAGAAGGAAACCGCGGCCAAACGCAGCGGCTGGCTCATCTTGGTCCTCCCACGGGCAGCGCGCAGGTGCGGGCCTGCAACGCCTCGCCTTCTGCAACCACGTTGTAGAGCGTGTCACGTTCCACCGGCGTACGGCCGGCGGCGCGGATGAGGCGCACGATCTCGGCCGGGGCCAGGGCCTGTGGGGTATCCGAGCCCGCAAGATGATAGATTCTTTCTTCCTGCACGGTGCCGTCCAAATCGTCGGCGCCGAACCACAGCGCGGTCTGTGCGGTCTTGATTCCCAGCGAGACCCAGTAGGCCTTGATGTGCGGGATGTTATGCAGCAGAAGTCGCGCCACCGCGCACACGCGTAGATCATCGACGACGGAGGGTGCAGGAAGATGAGAGAGGGCGTTGTTGTCGGGGTGAAAGGCCAGGGGAATGAAAGCCTGGAACCCGCTGGTTTCATCCTGTAGCGCCCGCAGGCGCAGCAGATGATCGAGCCGCTCTTCCGGCGTCTCCACGGTGCCGTAGAGCATGGTGCAGTTGGAGCGCAAGCCCATGTGGTGGGCCGTGCGGTGCACATCCAACCATTCTTCCGCGTTGCACTTGTTTGGGCAGATGTGCTGGCGCACGCGGGGCGCGAAGATCTCGGCTCCGCCCCCGGGCAGCGAGTCGAGCCCAGCCGCGCGCAAGCGCTGCAATACCTCGCGCACCTCCAATCGGAAGTGCTTGTGAAAGTGGAAGATCTCGACCGCGCTGAACGCCTTGATGTGAAGCGTGGGCTGCAGTTGCTTTATACCTGCCACAAGATCGAGGTAGTAATTGAAAGGCAGATTGTCACTGAGTCCGCCCACCACGTGGACTTCGGTTACGGGATCGCCTGCGTCCAGTCTCGCCTTCACCTTGTCCCACGCCTGCGCCAGGGTCAGGGTGTAGGCTCCCGACTGTTCAGGACTGCGGCGCGAGAATGAGCACAGCTTGCAGCTCGCCACGCAGAGGTTGGTCGGGTTGATGTGCAGGTTGCGGTTGAAGGTGGTGCGATCGCGGTAGCGTCGTTCGCGTACCTGGTTGGCCAAGGACCCCAGCTTCAGCAGATCGGGCTCGCGGAAAAGGGCAAGCCCGTCGTCGAGAGAGAGCGGGACCCCGGCGTTCACCTTCTCGGAAATGGAGGCGAGGGTCACGGCGCGAACTCCTCCAGCCCACCTCCTGCCACGCGCTCGAAGGCGCACAGCCCGGCCCTGCGCAGAAGCTGAGCCGCCTCGGCGCGCGTGATCGCGCGGCTGCCGGCGTTGTCGCCCAGGCGCAGGGCCCGCTCGTTGACGATTGGCCCGCAAAGCTCGTCAGCGCCGAATCCCAGGCCCAGTTGGCTCAGCTTGGGGCCGAGGCAATCCAGATCGACGAGCACGTGGGGCACCCCGGCCAGCGCCAGCCGGCAGCGGGCGACAAAAAGCAAGGTTGCCAGACCCATGCAATCCTCTTCCGGCGTGGGCACGACGCCGTCAAGCACCAGACCCTTGCGAACTCGGTCCTCCAGCTCGGCCAAGCGTCGCGCTTGTTCCTGCGCGGGTTCGTCGGTCGGCAGAAAGAGCCGGAGCAAGCCGCGCAGCCCGCAGCCGGTGGCCTCTGTCAGCATGGGAAGCGACGTCGCGATGAAGGTGTTGGCGCCCGCGGCGCACGCCGTCGCAAGCCCGCCCAGTGCCGCCAGATCGGCTTCGTCCACAAAGGCCGCTGCTGAAGACGCGGGCCCCTGCCAGAGCCCGGTTGGAAGCAGACGGCGCCAGCAGGCGAAGAAGCCGCATCCACCGGTCGCGGCCCAGGCCGCAGCCTGGGCCGCGCGGCCCAGCACGAAGAGGTCAGGGGATTGGCTCGCCGCCGCCGCGACGTCGGCACTCATCGCCGCGCGTGCTCCTCGGCCCAGCCGGGTTGCAGCGAATGGACAATACCCAGTTGGTCAAGCACGCGCGCCACCACCGTGTCGGCCAGCTCCTCGACCGTAACCGGCCGAAAGTAGAACGACGGCGTCGCTGGCAGGACCACGGCCCCGGCGCGCGTCACCGCCAGCATGTTTTCCAGGTGGATCTGCGATAGCGGGGTTTCGCGTACGACCAGTACGAGCTTGCGCCGTTCCTTCAAGGCCACATCCGCGGCCCGGCTGATAAGATCGTCGCCCACACCGTGGGCGATGCGTGCCAGCCGTCCCATCGAACAAGGAATGGCAACCACGGCATCCCACAGTGCCGAGCCCGAGGCGAAGGGCGAGGCAAAGTCGTCAACCGCATAGCGGCGAAATGGGAAACTGGGTTCGCCGCCGATCTCGTGCCGCCAAACCTCGAGGCCGCGCACAGAGAAACACAGGCCTACTTCTGCCGCGTCCGGCGCCGCAGCCAGCGTTTCGAGCAGCCGGCGCGCGTACAGCGATCCGGAAGCGCCCCCGACCGCGACCATGAGCTTCATCGCGCCTCCACCAACGAGGCCACGCCGCCGGGAAAAAGGTCCCGACCGCGCACATCGGCGAACCCGGCTGCCCTGAGCCTGTTTTCGAACTCGGCCCGGGTGTCGAAATCATGGATGGACTGCGGCAGATAGCGGTAGGCCGCGCGATCGCCGCCTACCGCCCATCCCACGAGGGGCAACACGCGGCCAGTGCAAAGCCCATCCCAGAAAGGGCGCGGCCGCGCGGATCGGAAGAATTCAAGGATGACGAGACGGCCGGCGGGGCGCACCACCCGGCGCAGCTCGGCCAATGCGGGTGCCAGGTCGCGCAGGTTGCGCACGCAGAAACCCGAGAAGGCCGCGACGAACCCGCCGTCCCGATAGGGCAGCCGGTTGCCATCGGCGACGTGCAGGGCCGCTGCAGCGGCGCCCGGCTTGCGCCGACCCGCCGCCAGCATGGTGCGAGAGAAGTCCGCCGCGACCACATGGGCGTCCGGCCGCCGGCGCAGAATCTCTACCGAACCGTCGAGCGTTCCCGCGCCCAAGTCCAGAACCCAGGGAGACCGCCCCAGGCCATCGAGCAAGAGGCGCATGGCCCGGCGCCGCCAGAGTACGTCGAATCCGGCGGACATGACCCGGTTGGCGGCATCGTAACGACCGGCGATGCGGTCGAACAGGGCGCGTACGTCGGTTGCGGCCCGGGCCATCACGCCACCCGCTCGACCGACAGGTGCGCGAGCGCGGCCAGCGCATCCCGAAAGGACGAGGGGGGCACGGCTTGGAGCTCGGCAACGGCGTTGCGGGCCAGCGCCATGGCCTCGGCGCGGGCGCGGTCGAGGCCGCCCTCGGCGCGCGTCGCCTGCATGATGCGGGCGGCATCTTCCGGCGATACGCCCGAGGGGCCCATGGCAGAACGGATGTCGTCGCGCAGGGCCGGGCGGGCCTGGCAGGCCAGCAACACAGGCAGGGTCAACTTGCCCTCTTGCAGATCACGCCCCGGCGACTTGCCACTGGACGTCTCGTCGCCTGCGCAGTCGAGCACATCGTCGGTAATCTGGAACGCGCGGCCCAGCAGGCGGCCGTAGCGAGCCATGCACGCATCGAGCGGTCCGGACAGCAACCCGCCCACCCGCGCACACCACGCCATCAGTGCTCCGGTCTTGCGGTCGATAACGTCGAAGTAGCCGTCGGCAGTGGCCTCGGGATCACCGGCGCCTTCCAATTGCGCCACTTCGCCCTCGGCCATCTCAGTCACGGCCGCGGCCAGGGCTTCGACCGCCGCCAGCGATCCAGTGGCTGCGACCGCCTCCAGCCCGCGCGCAAAACAGAAATCGCCCACCAGTACGGCGATCCCGTTGCCGTACACCATGCGCGCCGCCGGCCGCCCACGCCGAACCGCCCCGCCGTCCACCACATCGTCGTGAAAGAGCGTGGCGGTATGGATGAACTCGGCGGCGCAACCGACCGCTATGGCTGCGTCCAGCGGCGCGTTGGTCGCTCGGCTGGCGAGGACGGCCAAGAGCGGGCGCAGCCGTTTGCCGCCCGCACCGAGCAGGTGGCCTCCCACATCGGGGATGCGCCCGATGGGGCTGTCCATCTGAGCCAGCAGGCGCGTCTCCACCGTCTGCATCGGCTCACTGACCAAGGCCAGCACCTGGGCCGCAGAAAGTCGCCTCCCGCCTGGGGCAGGGCTTCCGCGCCAGTGGAGCGCGGCCCCGCTCATGAAGCGCGTCCCGTCTTGGCCACGGCGGCCAGTTCACATTTCTGCAAGGGTTCGTCCGCGCGCGCAGCCAGTTGCCCGCACGCCGCCGCCACGTCGGAGCCGCGCGAGGTGCGGATGTAGACCGGAATGTCCGCCAGCCGGACCGCGTTTTGGAAGGCCAGGGCCCGCTCTGCGCTGGGGCGCTCGAAGGGCAGGCCCGGCACGGGGTTGTACGGGATGATGTTCACCTTGCTCGGAATACCACGCAAGAGGCGCGGCAGGCGAGCCGCATCCATGTCACTGTCATTGACGCCGGCGAGCAGGACGTATTCGAAGGTGATGCAGCGGTGGTGGGCAAGCGGGAAGCGGCGAGCCGCAGCCAGCAGCGCGGCGATATTCCACTTCCGATTGACGGGCATGATCCGGTCACGCACTTCATCCGTGGTGGCATTAAGCGAGATGGCCAGGTTCGGCGCTGGTCGGATCTTCGCCAGGGCATCAATCCCGGGTACGACCCCGGCGGTAGAGACTGTCAGGCGTCGGGGCGACAGGCCGGCACCCCAAGGATGCTCGAAGATTCTGAGAGCGCGGACCACCGCGTCCAGATTGTGCAGAGGCTCGCCCATGCCCATGAAGACCACGTTGCTCGGCTTGCACTGCGCCAGTTCCATACCCCAGTAGAGTTGTTCGATCATCTCGCCGGCAGAGAGGTGCCGGCCGAATCCGAGGGTGGCGGTGGCGCAGAAGGCGCAGCCCCAGGCGCAGCCGGTCTGGCACGACAGGCACAAGGTCAGCTTGGCCCGCTCGGGCTTGTCGTCTGGGATCAGCACCGACTCGATGGCGCAGCCGTCGTTGGTGCGGAAACGGAACTTGCGCGTGCCATCGGCCGCGGCTACCGCACCGTCCAAGCGGATGGGTTGCAGGGGCGCCTCAGCCAGCAGCGCGTCGTGCAGGGAGCGGGGAATGTTGCTGACAGCGTCGAGTGCGCGCACGCTGCCCACGCCGCCCGGCCCAGGGCCGTGCAGCCATCGGAAGACCTGCTCGGCGCGAAACGCGGGTTCACCCTGGCGCGCCACGCGCTCGCGCAGCTCCTCGATGGTGAGCGATCGGAGGTCCAACGGCGGGGATTATAGCCGCGGATGGGCGCAACGCCGGACTGTTATTTGGCCTGCACCGTCAGCCCCAGGTCCGCACCGGCGAAGAACCAGCCGAGTTCGAAGCGGGCCGTGTCCGGGCCGTCGCTGCCGTGCACGGCGTTGCGTTCGATGTTGGTGCCGAAGCCTGCACGGATGGTGCCGGCCGGCGCCTTGGAAGAATCTGTCGGGCCCATCAGCCCTCGCCAGCGTTGGATGGCGTTGTCGCCCTCCAGAGCCATGACCACGCAGGGACCTGAAGTCATGAAGGTCACCAGGTCGCGGAAGAACGGGCGCTCTCGGTGAACGCCATAGAATCCCTCAGCTTGTGCCTGGCTGAGCTGCAGCCTGCGCAGGCCGATGATCCGCAGTCCGGCCTGTTCGATGGCAGCGATGATGGCTCCGATGGCGTTCTTTGCGACCGCGTCGGGTTTGATGATAGCGAAGGTGCGTTCAATGGCCATGGGAACTCCTAGGCGCAAGAGACTATGCGCCCACGCACGTGACTGCAACAGAGTTGCGCTTGCGCCGCAGTTGAGCCGGCATCGGTCGCTGGCGTGGCTCTTCACATGCCCGCAGCATATTGCGCGTCTCCGACCAAATCACAGGCATAGCTTCGATCCGTGCCAGCCGGGAGCGGGAGTTGGCTGCGAACCCCACCTAGACAACACACCCGATGGCAAACTTCAGGTAGTCGCCTTCGGGGAAAGCGGGCAGGGCAGGGTGGTCGAATCCGGCGCCGGTCACGGATTCCAGCCTGAACCTGCGGCCGGCGGCGGCCGCGCCTTGCTCCACGCTCGCCAGGAATTCGTCGCGTGGAAAATGGCTGGAACAGGAAGCCGCGCAGAGCAACCCCCCCGGTGCAACGACGGTCGCGGCCAGCCGATGCAGGCGAAAGTAGGCGCGCCGGGCTGTGGGCAAGGCTCGCCGTGACGGTGCGAAGCTGGGCGGGTCTGCGATCACGATGTCCCATCGCTTTGCACGGTGAACCGCTTCGTCGAGAAAGGCCAGCGCATCCGTGGCGTGGAAACCGGCATGGTCCAGCGACAGGCGGTTGAGCTGGAAATTGCGGCGCGCGGTGGCCAGCGCCGGCTGGGCAATGTCAACCGTGTCGGTCCGGTTTGCACCCGCTGCTGCAGCGTAGAGCGAAAATCCGCCGGTATAGCCGTAGAGATTCAGCACCGATTGGCCAGCGGCGCGACCCGCGACCAGCACGCGGTTCTCGCGCTGGTCGAGAAACAGCCCACCCTTCTGGCCCCGGCCCAAATCCACGATGAAGCGAATGCCGTTCTCTCGTACCTCGATCTCTCCCAGGTTGGCCCCGCGCTGCTCGCGATCAACGACTTGTGACAGGGCAAGCGGGGTCGAGCAGTCGGCCAGCATGCGATCGATATCTCGATAGAACGCCCGCGCGCCCGCGCCGTCGAAGCGAACCACAGCCACGTGGTCGTACAGGTCGACATGGATTCCCGGCAGGCCGTCAGCTTCGCCGTGGGCCCAGCGAAAGGCGTTGGTTTTCTCGCGGTCGATGCGCGCTAGCCGCCGGGCCAGGGCTTGGCGCAGGCGATCGCAGGCCAGCCCCCGCGCGTCGCGCACGGGCAGCAGGTCCAGAACGCGTACCGCGATGGGCCCGGTTGCATCCCAGTAGCCATGGGCCAGGGTCCTGCCGTCTCGCCCAGCTACCGCAACCAGGGTCCCGCCTGGAATAGTGGGTGTTTGTGCCAGGGCATCGCGGAAGATCCAGGGGTGTCCCTGGAGTAGGGCACGCCCCAGGTTCTTGCGCAGGATGACCTTGGGAGAAGCGGCGGGCATCAGGAGTGGATCTTCAGCTTGGAACGAAAGGAAGGCACGCGCAAAACCTGGCCAGGTTGGGAGGGGGCGGTGTTCTCCTCAAGGGGCAGCGCCATCTGTCGATGTTGGCTGTCGCGGATGAGGATCGGGCAGCGGCCGGGGCTGCGGGAGGGACGGAAGATAGACAGTGGGTTGTGGGGACTTTTCCGTCTGGGTGTCGACGGTGGGATGGGGAAATTCGCAAGCCGGGTCAGGGGGATCCGGCGGTGTCGCAACTCCGCGGGGGCAGGGCCTAGGAAGGTACGTGCGGCGCCGCCGGATCGGTTCTGTGGGGCCAGCAGATGGTACAAGATGTCCGCCGCGCCGGCAGTGATTCGCTTTCAGCGACGAGATGGCTGGCAGATGGGGAAGGTCTTGCTTGTCCGATCGCGGCATCGGTTGGGAGGACCCCACGGGATGATACTGCGTCAGCGGCGTCGTGCTTTGCGAGGCACCAGGGCCTCTCGACGCCGAGTGGGGTGTCGAGGTGCATGACCTCGCCCCTTTGCTTGCGGCCGCGGGGCCGCCCTGTGATAGATGTAGGCCTTCCCTAGTCGCAGGCCGCCACGTGACCACCCCAGAGAAACCCTCGATAGTCTCTTCCCCGGCTTCCGCGGGTCCGGTCGCGGGCCTGGGCAGTTGGTTTGACCGTTTGAGCGAGCGGCAGATGACGCTGCTTGTGATCGTGGTCGGCCTCTTGCTCTACATCCCGTTCGCCGGTACCTACGGCCTGTGGGATCCGTGGGAAACGCACTACTCCGAGGTCGCGCGCCAGATGACCAAGCGGGGCGACTTCATCAGCTTGTGGTGGCCAGGATCGCCACGCGACGCCGACGTGTTCTGGTCCAAGCCGGTGCTGACCTTCTGGCTGATGAGCATCGGCATGCACATCGCGCGCATCGGCCTGCCCGGGAACGACCCGGGTGAGATGGCCCTGCTCTCACGCACCGAGTGGGCGGTGCGCGTGCCCTTCTGTCTGTTCGGCGTTCTGGCCCTGTGGGGCGTCTATCTGGTGGTGTCGCGCTTTGTGAACCGCCGCGCCGGCTTCCTCGCCGCTCTGGTGACCGGGACCTGCCCGATGTTCAGCCTGATCGCTCGTCAGGCCATGACCGACATGGCCTTCGTGGGGCCCATGACCATGGCCCTGGCGCTGGGAGCGCTCGCCCTGCTCGATGACCGCGACGAGGTGCTTGTGCGGCGTGGTCGCGGCTGGCTGAGCTGGCCCCATCATCCGATTTTCTACACCACCATCGGCGTCTTCCTGCTCATCGTCCTGCCGCAACTACTCGTCGATTCGGTCCAACTCAAGGTGAAGGTTCCCTGGGGCGGCGGGGAAACCCTGATGTACGGAGCGATCTTCATGATCCCCTACTACCTCGGCGCAGCCGTTTTTCTGTTCTTCGCGGCACGCGCGCGCTACCGCGCCCCCCTTTACCTCTATATTGCAGCCATGCTGTGCGGCCTGGCGGTGTTGGCCAAGGGCTTCGCCGGTCTGGGCCTACCCCTGATCATTTTCATTGCCTACCTTCTCTTCACCTGGAACTGGAAGCGGCTGCGGCGCGCGCAACTTCTGCCCGCGGTCCTGCTATCGATCGTCGTCGTGGCTGTGGTCGCGGCGCCCTGGCACCACGCCATGATCGCGCGCCACGGGTGGGCCTTCTGGAATGAGCTCTTCGGCGACAACCACTGGCGGCGCATGATGCTGGGACGTCACGGCGATCGGGGCTCGTTCGAGTACTTCCTGCGCGAGCTGGGCTACGGCACCTTGCCCTGGGTGGCCCTGGCCCCCGCTGCCCTCGCAACCATGGTCATGCGCAAGTCGGCCGATGTGCGCCGGCAATCGGTGTACTGGCTGGGCGCCATTTGGTTCGTGGCGGGCTACGCCGTGGTGTCCATGTCCATGACGAAGTTCCACCACTACGTCATGCCCGCCATTCCTGGGCTGGGCATCGTCATCGGGTGCTTCCTCGACGACCTCCTCACCCGGCGGGATGCCCGACGGGGTTTCTTGGCGGTTCTTCCAGGGGTGCCGCTCCTGCTGCTGGTGATGACGGATCTGGTGAACGCAAAGGATGCCAGTGAGCGCTTCCTATGGTTGTTCTCGTACGACTACGTCCACAGCCCGACGGGGCGGCCTTGGCCTGCCGAGTTGGACTTTCGCGCGCCGATTATCGTTTTTGCAGTGTTGTTCGGCCTTGCCTTGCTGGCGCTGGCGTGGCGCAAATCGCTGCGCGCCGCCGTGGTGGGGCTGTGCGGGGTGGCCGTACTCTTCACTTGGTTCCTGCTCGACGTGTTCATGCGCGACGTGGCGCCGTACTGGTCGCAGAAGGAAACCGTGGCCGAATACTACAAGCGCCGCCGCTCGCCCGACGAGCGGCTCATAGCCTACGCCATGTACTGGCGGGGCGAGACCTTCTACACGAAGAACGAGATCTACGAAGGCCCGCAGGATGAACGCACGGTCTTCGACACCGACAACGGCGACGAGAAGATGGAGGAGTGGGTGAAGACCCACCGCGGCCGCCGCGTGTTCGTTCTCTTCGAACGGGGCCGACAGGAGAAGGTGAAGCGGCTTCTGCCCGCGGAGTCGCGCGACACATTCCGGGTCCTGTACGAGAAGAACAACAAGTTCTCGCTCGCGCAGGCCGACATCTAGTCCCAGGTGCCGCGGGCGGCGTTGTGGCGGTTGGCAACAGGGGTTACTCTCATGGGCAAGGAGCCTTGCCCATGATGCCTCACACTTACGCGCAGACTTTCTTTTCGGTCAGTGTTGTCCTTGGTTTGGCGCTCTCCGGTTGCGGCCGCGCTGTGCCCAACCAGGGGCAGACCCCGCAGACCGGCGCTGGCGTTGGCGGCACCTGCCGAAGCCTCGCCGACTGTCGTAGCGGGCTTTCCTGCGACTCCACCACCCACGCCTGCCGGCCCGCCGGCTCCACCATTCCGGATGCGGCCTGCGTTCTTTCGGCCGAATGCATGCAGGGTTACTACTGCTCGCTGGCGGGCACCTGCGCGCCCGTGGGCACCGGGGTGGCGGGTGCCACGTGTACCGACGACGCCCAATGTGGCGCCGGGCTGGCCTGTGTGCGCCAAGGGCTGACCGGCGCTTGCGCACAGCCGGGCGCGGGCGATCTTTCCTCCAGTTGCACGCAACCCGCGGGCTGCATGGCGGGGCTGCAATGCCTATCCGGAATCTGCAGCAAGATGACGCTCTCGGCACCTTGGGCCGGGGCAATCTGCGACGGGCAGGAGGCTGTCACAGCGACGGTGTTGTTTCACGTTCCCCGCGCGGACGACCCAAACAGCGACGACTTCTACAGCCTGCCCTTCCCCAACGACATCCGCCGACCAAAGGGCAAGCTGAACCTGAAGGGCCATCCACGCCCGGGCGCGCGGCTGCTTCCCTTCGACCTGGTGGATCGCTACCTCGGCGCCATGGAACAGGACTCGACCGGTTTCGGTGTGAATCAGGCGGTGTATTTCCGCTTCTCGCGCATGCCGGACAGCAATAGCTTTTTCCAGCCCGGGACGGTGGCCTTGCTCAACATCACGCCCACCTCCCCGGAGTATGGCTTCTCCTCAAGCTTGGTTTGGTACCTTGACGGGGGACGGACCCGCTACATATGTGACCGCTACCTGATGATTCGTCCCCAGTTCGGCCAACCGCTGCGGCCAGGGACCACCTATGCGGCCATTGTGAGGCGCATCGCGACGGATGAGTCGGGAAACGTGTTCGGTCCGGACAGCGACTTTACGGCCATGCTGGCCGCCGGGGCGCCCGCCGATCCTGATCTGGCGGCTGCTTGGGCCGCCTACGCTCCCTTGCGGGCCTTTCTCGCGGACGACAAGGCACCGGTCAAGCTGACCGCCGCCGAGTTGGCCGCGGTGGCCGTGTTCACGACCGAGAAGATCGAGGACCCTTTGGCTGCGATCCACGCCGCTATTGCAGCGGCGCCCGCACCCGCCCTCGGCAACCTGGTGAATTGCAGCGATGCGGGCGCGCTTTCTGCTTGCGACGATGGCCTGACCGGCGCGGATCACAAGCGGGGCTGCTTTCCCGATCAACTGGCCGGCGCCAGTTTCGACGAGTATCAGGGCACCATCAGCCTTCCCGTGTTCCAGCAAGGAACGCGTCCCTATCTGAACCCGGAGGATGGCGGGGGCATAATGTTGGCGAGCGACGGGACGGCAAGCATCGTGCGCAGCGAGCCGGTTTGCATCTCGCTCGCCGTTCCTCACGGCACGCCTCCCGCCGCAGGCTGGCCGCTTGTCGTTTACAGTCACGGCACGGGCGGCTCCTACCGCTCTGCCGTCGAGTTGGACCTTGCCGCGGACTTCGCCACGGGTGCGGCGCCCGGCGGGCTAGCTGTTCCCATGGCAACCCTGGGATACGAAGGCGTCCTGCACGGGAAGCGCAAGGGAGACTCCAGCAAGGACGTCGGGGAGTTGTTCTACAACTTCCTCAATCCCCGCGCGGCACGCGACAATTCCTTGCAGGCCGCGGCCGATCTGTTGGCGATCCCGCGCGCGCTCGACGCCTTTCTCGCCCAGCCCAGCTACCCCATCAGAATCGATCCCGCACATGTGGCGCTCTACGGACATTCGCAGGGTGGAAACGCCGCTTCTCTGGCGCTGGCCTTCCCGGCCGGATATGGCGCGGGGGTGATGAGCGGCACGGGCGGGACCCTTATCTTCACCCTCTTGCAGAAGCGCCGGCCGGTTGACATTAGCGTCCTTCTTCCCTTCATTCTCGGCGAAGATGCGGTTGGATCGAACGACCCGGTGTTGAACCTGATGCAGATGTACTTCGAGCGTTCGGACTCGGTGAATTTCGGCCGGCGCCTCTTCCGCGAACCCTACGAGGGGGTCAGCCCGAGCCACGTCCTGCATGTGTACGGCACCAACGATAGCTATGCTCCAGTCGAGACGCAGCGGCGCTACGCCCAGGCGGCAGGCTTCCCGGTTGCAACTCCCCTGGTCGACGACTATCCGACCAGTCCAGAGTACGGCATGGCCACGCTCGCTCCACCCATCAAGGCCAACTTGCCTCTTGCAGGCCTGGCCCCCATCACGGCGGCGCAGATTCAGTACCAGGGCACCGAGCCTGACGGTAACCCCGAAAATGACGGTCACTTCGTATCCACCGACAAGCATCTCACCGCGCGGGCTGCCATCCAGAAGTTCCTGGTGACTTTCATGCGCGACGACGCGCCCACCGTTGAACCCTAGTTCCGCCTTTCGAGAATTCGTAGCTGGTAGACCACCAGGCGGAAAGCGGCTGGGCGCTACAGACCTTCGGCCGCGGCGATGAGGTCGCGGACTCCCTGGACCGAATTCTCCAACATCTGGCGCTCGGTAGCGTCGAGTTCGATAACCACCACCTTCTCCACACCCTGGCCGCCGATAACCGCGGGCACACCCATGTAGACGTCGTGCACGCCATACTCGCCCCGCAGGTACACCGCGCAGGGAAGCAGGCGCTTCTCGTCGTAGAGGTACGAACGCGCCATTTGAACGGCTGCCGAAGCGGGGGCGTAGTAGGCGCTCGAACCCATGAGCTTGACCACCTCGGCGCCGCTGTCGCGCGTGCGCTGGATGATGGCATCCAGGCGGTTCTGCGGGATGAGCTGGCGAACTGGAATACCGTTGATGGTGCAATAGGTGAGCACCGGAACCATGGTTTCACCGTGCCCCCCCAGCACCATGGCGCGCACGTCCTTGACCGCCACGCCTGCCTCGCGCGCCAGGAAAAGCTGAAAACGTGCCGAATCGAGCACGCCTGCCATGCCCACCACACGTTCGGGGGCAAATTCGGTGACCCGCTTCATCTCGTGCACCATGGCGTCGAGCGGATTGGAAACCACGATGACGAAGCAATCGGGGGCTTGCACCTTGAGATTCTCGGCCACGCTGCGAATGATCCGTAGGTTGACCCCCAACAGATCGTTGCGCGACATGCCGGGCTTGCGGGGGATGCCCGCGGTCACGATCGCCACGTGGCTGCCCGCCAGGTCGTCCCAGTTGGACGTGCCCTGTATGCGCACGTCGTAGCCCAGGATGCAGCCATTCTGCTCCAGGTCCAAAGCCTTGCCCTGGGCTATCCCCAGCTTGTCCGGGATGTCGAACAAATAGACGTCGCCCAACTCAAGTCGGGCCGCCTGGGCGGCGATTTCGCCGCCAATATTTCCCGCTCCGATGAGTGCCAGCTTCTTCCTGTGCATCGAAAAGAGGCCTCCGCCAGTCCTGTTTCGCTCTCCTAGTGATAGCGCGTTGGGGCGCACAAGCCAACCGAAAACGCCCACATCCAGCGACAAGGGCAGCCGCGGCCTGCCGTGGCAGAAAGAAATCGGGACAGTAACCGACCGATCACACCCGTTCGCGCCGGTCGCCGATATCCCCGGGGTGCCAGGTTTCCATGCTGGAAAGGTCGCCCTCATCCTGGCCCAGGAAGCGCGCGCGCAGGACCCGCCGCATGATCTTGCCGCTGCGGTTTCTGGGCAGGCTGGCCACGAACACCACATCCTGGGGGCTGGCGATGGACGACACGCGGTTCGCCACGTGCAGGCGGATGCGGCTCTCCAACTCGCGCGAGGGGGAATGGCCTGAGCGCAGGCACACGAAGACCACGACTTTCTCGAAGCGGATGGGGTCGGGCGCACTCACCGCGGCTGCTTCGACCACCTCGGGCAGTTCCAGCAAGACGCTTTCGATCTCGAAAGGGCCCACCAAGTGCCCCGAGGTGTTGATCACGTCGTCGCTGCGGCCGACGAACCAGAAGTAGCCATCCGCATCCTGCACCGCCATGTCGCCCGAGTCGTAGTATTCGCCGTGGAACCGACTGGCGTAGGCCTCGGGGCGATTGATGTACTGGCTGAACATGGAGGGCCAGCCTCGCCGCAGGCACAGCCGGCCCTGCTGCCCGATAGGCAGGGGTTGGCCCGAGCTGTCCAGGACGACGGCCTCGACACCGTCGACCACCCTGCCCATGGAACCGGGGCGCACGGCAAGCCCGGGCCGGTTGGCAATCATGATGGCGCCGGTCTCGGTTTGGAACCAGGTATCGTGAATCTCCTTGCCCAGGGTGCGGCGGGCCCAGAAAGTGATTTCAGGGTTGAGCGGCTCGCCCACGCTGGCCACGCAGCGCAGCGCTCCGAGGCGCCGGCCTGCATAGAGTGACGCCTCTTCACGCATCAGCATGCGCAGGGCGGTCGGCGCTGTGTACCAGATGTTGACCTTCTCCTGCTCGAGGATGGTCATCCACGCGCCGGCATCGAAGCTGCCGCCGTAGTGGACTTGGGTGGCGCCGACAGCCCAGGGCCCGATGATCCCGTAGGATGTCCCCGTCACCCAGCCCGGGTCGGCCGTACACCAGAGAACGTCGCCAGGTCCCACCTGCAGGACATTGCGGGTCGTCGCCACTATGCTGGGCAAAGCCCCGTGTACGTGCAGCACGCCCTTGGGTTTGCCCGTCGAACCTGAGGTGTAGTGCAGGATCGACGGCGTTTCCGGCGAAGTGGGCGCCACCGTGAAGTCAGCCGAGGCTTCGCGCATCAGGCGGCGGTAGCTCAGGATGTCGGCGGTCAGATGATCGTCGGCGTCCACCAAGAGGACGTGGCGCAGGTTGGGCAGCCGATCACGGATGCGCTGAACTTTCTTGAGCAAGCTGTGCTTGGTCAGCAAGACACACGCGCTCGCATCACCCAGCCGATCCAAGAGGGCTTCGTCGCCGAAGTTGGCGAACAGAGGACCCACCACCGCGCGTGCCTTCAGGCCACCCAGGACGGCGATGAACATCTCGGGCAGCTTGGGCAGCATGAAAGAGACGCGCGCGCCGGGCACCACGCCTAGCCCGGCCAGCACGGCGGCAAACCGGGAACTCTCGGCGGCGAGTTGTCCGAACGTGAACTCCTTTCGCTCGCCATCCGAACCCAACCAACGCATGGCCACCGCTGGCTCGCGTCCCAGCCTGCACTGCAGGTCGGTGCAGGCAAAACCAATATTGACTTCGGGGCGGGCGGGTGCGCTCACGGTACTACAGCGTTGGACGTGGGAGCTTGGCCTTCTCTTCTTTCTTGCGAAGGGTTCGTCTGCCCGCGCCGGCGCGGGCGCGGGCGCTAGAAAATCGCGCCCAGGTTGGCGCCGATTGCGAGGCCGCCCTGGTAGCCCAGGTAGGGGCTGGCTGCGTACACGATCTTCTCCCCCTTGAAAGCCAGGTTGGCGCGAAAGAATGCGCGCGGCTTGTTGTCGTAGTTCGTTTCCTGGCCCGGGCGAGCCGCGGCGTTGCCCTCTCTTGTCGTGCTGTGCCAGGTGGTGGCCTGCAGATCGTACGCGACAAACACCTCGGGAATGCCGGCGAAGCTGTTGCTGAACTCGATGCGTCGGAAGACCGAGGCGCCGAGCAGCATGCCCCATTCGTCAGGATTGGGCGCGCCCCCGTTGCCCCTGAAGAGCCGTTTCTGGAACGCGAAGGTGCCCGAAAGCGAGACTGGCAGCCGGCCATCCTCGGCGCGAGTGAAGTAGATGTTTGTGAACGGCATCAGGCCAATGGCTGAGAGACGCTTTGCGTCCCCGTTGCTGTAGCTATAGTTAGTCACGTCCAGACCCACGTCGAACACGCCCCGGTAGGTGTAGCTGGGCACGACGGATGCGCTCCACCCGGTCCCTATCACGGCGGCGCCAGCCACGGCGCTAATGCCGGGCTGTCCTTTTTCAAGGAAAACACCTTGTGCATGCGCCGTTCCGGCGATCAGTGTGAGGGAAAGGAAGCAGAAACCGAGAGTCTTTCGCATCGTGGGTTCCTCCAGCGCGGATGCCATATTTGCACGGCTGGGCGTGCGCTCCAAGCCCTGAAGTGGTCCCGGCTTCCCAAGCAAGAAGAGTCATGAAGACCCACCGTGACAACTCGATGCGGCGTGCGACGGTGACTCCGCTATGGGAAACAGACCTGGCCGCAGTTTTTCGAGCCGAAAGGAGCGCGAGGCGCCGCAACTGCAGACGCAAAGGAACCAAAGGAAGCTACGCAGACTCGCGATGGGATCCAACAGCCCACGCCGCCCTTGCGATTCCAACAGAGCCGCGGCAAGATCCTTCCGCGCAAAGCGATGCGCCAGGGAACTAGCCTTCCATGAAACGCACCATTCACATCCTCTTCTGGTTTTCGTTGGTCACGGCGTTGGTTGTTTTCTTGTTGCGCTGGGGAAAGAAGGACGAAGTGCCGTCCGCGACGCAGCCGCAACCGTACTCTGTTGGCGCCGCCGCTGTTCCAGCTCTGGTCCCCCAGGTTCGACCGCCCAAGTTCGTCACGCCCGATGCGGGCTCTCCCCCGCCTGCTGATCCTGAGATCACGGCCGAGGCTTTGTTGATGAAGCAGATCCGGGACCAGTACAGGACCAACCCGGCCCAGGCCGTCGAAGCGGCCCGCGAGGCGCGCCAGAAATTCGGCGATTCGCGCGATTCCGACGAGCGCGACAGCCTGCTGATTCAAGCACACCTCAACTTGCGCGACATGGCGTCCGCGCGCGCCGAGATGCCATACTACTACCGCCATCATCCGCACGGTCGCTGGGGGGACTATCTGTTCGCTTTAACCAACGTTGGCCCCGAGCCCTCGGAACCACCGAAATAGCGGCAACTGCAACCGCCGAGTTGGGCAGGGCTCGACGTGCGTGGGGGGCGGCCTCGTTCACCGACTGCGAAAGTCGCTGTCCAAGGCACGCAGTGGCCTCTCGTCATGCTCGAGCAGCGCCGTCCCGGTGGACGCCATTCCGCCCATAATGAACCGACGACGGCGCGGGGCGGACGTTGTCGAACTCTGGGCTCAGGGCGCGACGTATGTCCCGCCGATGCCGGTGCAGATCGCCAGGACGTTGGCCGTCGTGCCGATCCCGCCTACGCTGGAGTACCACATGGTCACGGTCATGCCGCCGCTCGTGATCCTGCAGCCTCCGAGGGCGCTCGCACGGGAACAGGGGCCGTCGGTGAAGTTCGAGTTGGCGCCCACACTCGCCAGACCGGCATCCGCCGCGCTCTCGCAAAGCGACTTGATCTGCGATTTGAAGCTAATCGGAGCCTCTGCACAGATCTTGATCCCCACGATCGGGCCTTCGGCCATGGTGCACGAAACCAGGCCGCTGGTGTTGGAACTGCCGCCGCCACAAGCTCCGCCGCCGCCAACTAGAGCCGCGGCGATGAGACAGAGGATCGACCACGCTTTTGCCGTCATTGAGCCCTCCTTTTGATTCACGCCACCCGCCTCGTGTCTTCGCGATCACCGATAGCCTGCGCCAGATCGTAGCAAATCTAGCCGCTGTCGCCGACATTTTGCCGCCATCGAAGCTTGGAGCCTGTTGCGGATAGCCGGTTTGGGGGGAAGGCCGCCCTGCGGACATTATCCTAGCCCGACGTGCGCTTGCTGTGCCAGACTACCCATCCCCCGTGAGCCCCGCCGAGAAAAACGCGAGCCCCGTTGCGCCTCCTGCGGATGCGCCGACGCCCAGCAAGCCGCCCGTGCTTCTGCGGGCCACCCTCGCTGAGGTGGTGGGTTCGTCCATGCGCGTGGCCGG
>Ga0182021_10002879_pt1 | contig 20235 bp, 14 predicted proteins | sample 612E3MmetaG_FD_120493 | JGI IMG/M metagenome (GOLD analysis project Ga0182021, IMG submission 120493) | Permafrost microbial communities from Stordalen Mire, Sweden - 612E3M metaG (Illumina Assembly) | ecosystem: Environmental > Terrestrial > Soil > Wetlands > Permafrost | place: Sweden... | reverse complement strand
GTTGCCGGCGGCATCCAAAGCCAGGCCCTGCGGCGCATTGAGCTGCGCGCTGACGGCCGGGCCGCCATCGCCCGAGAATCCGGCACGGGAATTGCCCGCGATCAGCGTGAGCGTGCCGGAGCCATCGATCTTAAAGACCGAGTTTCCGCTGCTGAAATAGACATTGGAGCCGGAGACGGCGAGCTTCCTCGGCTGACCGATGGAAGCATTCAAGGCCGTCACCGGAGTGGCCGGGGGTGCGCCGCCGGCGACGGTGGAAATGGTGTATTGTTGCGCGCAGGCAGTAACGCCCGCCAACAGCAGGATGGAGAATCTCAGCATGCGAGTCGTAAGTCCAGGTGATATCCCATTATGACGGTTTGGCGGCGGTCATGCCAGCGGCCACGCTCTCGGCGACCATTTCCACCGCCTGGGCGCACTGCGCCCGGTCCACATCGTAGTGCGTAACGGCGCGCAGACAACGCTGGTTGATGGGGTTGATGAGGACGCCGCGCCCGCGTAGGCCGGCGCTGACATCGGCGGCCGCCAGGCCGGTGGCCGAAATATCGAATACCACGATGTTGGTTTCCACCAACCCAGCGTCCACCTGAATGCCGGGGATGCGCGCCAGTCCCTCGGCCAGAAATCGCGCGTTGGCATGGTCCATCGGGAGCCCGGCGGGGCTGTTTTCGAGCGCGATGAGACCGGCGGCGGCCAGTATGCCGGCCTGCCGCATGCCGCCGCCCAGGCGCTTGCGGTAGAGGCGCCCTTTGGCAATCAGGTCGGCCGGCCCGGCCAGCATGGAACCGGCGGGCGCACCCAACGCTTTGGACAGGCAGAACATGACGGTATCGGCGCGAGAGGCAATTTCATGCACGGGAATGCCCAGAGCGGCCGAGGCGTTGAAGATACGGGCTCCATCCATGTGGACGGGCACTCCACGCTGGTGCGCGGCGTCGTAAATCTCGCACAGTGTGCGCATGGGGTACACCGTTCCGCCCCCCATATTGTGGGTCTGCTCGATCTCCACCGCCCCGGTGGCCGCGGCATTGGGGCTCACCGGACGGATGTTCCGGACCACCTCTTCGGCGGAGAGCAATCCGCGAGCGGTGGGGATGGCGCGGACCACGCAGCCGCTGAACCAGGCCACCATGGCGAGCTCATAATCCAGCACGTGGGCGCGCGAATCGCAAATGACTTCCTGCCCATGCTCGGTGAGCAGCTTGATGGCGATGGTGTTCCCCATGGTACCGGTGGGGACGAACAGCGCGGCCGGTTTGCCGGCGATTTCGGCCGCCCGCTCCTCGAGGCGGTTGACGGTAGGGTCTTCGCCATACACGTCGTCGCCCACTTCGGCCTCGAACATGGCGCGCCGCATGGCGGGCGTGGGCCTGGTGACGGTGTCGCTTCGCAGGTCGATCATAGGTTCAGGAACTCCTGGAAAACTTCGTTGGAGAGCAGGACGCCGCGCCCGGTGAGGCGGAGCGTGGCGCCATCGGTTTCGAGCAGGCCGGCATCCAGGAACCGGTGGATGGGCGCGTCGAAACGGCGCCACTCTTCGGCGTCGGGGCGGATGCCCGCGGAGAGGCGCAGGCCGATGAAGAAGCGCTCGTCGGGTTGGTGCGGGACGTCGGGGATCTGGCCGCCGCCGGACAAATAATCCTCGATGGACTCGGCGTTCTGGTGGCGCGTCCGGCCGTCGAAGGAGTGCGCGTCGGCGCCGAAACCGCGGTACGGCTCCAGCTTCCAATACTTCAGATTGTGGCGCGATTCGAAGCCGGGCCGGGCGAAATTGGAGATCTCGTAGCGCGCGATTCCCAGTGCCGCCAGGCGTTCCACGGCCAGCTCGTAAAAGTCGGCCGTGGCGTCGCCGGAAGGCGTGTCGAGGGCGCCGTAGCGAGCCCCGCCGAGCAGCATTTCCTTGCCGAGGCGGCTGTCCTCATCCACTTCGAGCATATAGACGGAGACGTGTTCCGGCGCAAGGCGCTCCACCCAGTCGAGCGTTTCGCGCCATGACGCGGCCGTCTGCGCGGAGAGCCCGGCGATCAGGTCGATATTGATGTTGCGGATGCCACCGGCGCGCAGCACGGCGATTTCGACGGCCACGGTCTGCGCCGTGTGGGTGCGGCCGGTGCGGCGGAGTTCCTTCTCGACGAACGATTGCACGCCGAGGGAGACGCGGTTGATGCCGGCGTCGGCCCAGGCGCGGGCGGCATCGGGGGTGATGTTGCCGGGAGCGGCTTCGATAGTGGCTTCCTCCCAGGGACGTCCGGGGATCGCGCCCAGCAGGGTGCGCAGGTCCTCGGGAGCGAGGTTGCCCGGGCTGCCGCCGCCCAGGTAGACGGTATCGGGAGTCCAGTCCCAGGCGTGGGCGCCGATCTCGCACGCCAGCGCCTGGCGGTAGCGCACCTCGATTTCGCGCGGGAAAACGCCGCTCGAGAAATTGCAGTAGGTACACTTCTGGGCGCAAAAGGGGTATGAGATGTAGACGCCGGGCACGGTAATATTCAATGATAACGCGGGATCTGGGCTAGGTCTCGGCGGCCCCCTGTTGTGATAACTTTAGTGTTATCCATGATACGCGGACTTATTCTGGCTTTGACTTTCTGCTCTGCCTTAGTGCATTCGGCCGTCGCGAGCGGGCCTGTGGAGAAGATGCTCGGTTTCTTCGACAGTCTGCGTAGTGCCGAGGCGGCGCATCGACCGGTGCCCCACGTGGAAACGCGATTCTCCGATGGCGAAGTGAATGAGTACCTGGTCTACGCACTAAGGACGGCGCCGCGACCCGGGGTCAAATCGATTCACATCGAGTGCGCGGACGGGAATTACATCGCGACCACCGTGGTGGCGGACCTGGACGCACTGGAACGCTGGAAGCCGGGGACCATTCCCGGTGCGCTGCGCTGGGCGTTGAGCGGGACGAAAACGCTGCGCGTGGACCTGCGGTTCCGGCAGACCACGGACAAGCTCGTCGGTCTCTCCGTGGAGAAGGCGTACTATCAGGATCTGCGCATCCCCGCGCTGGTAGTGTACGAGATGATGAAGATTCTGGCGGCGCGCCAGCCCGAGCACTACGATGTAAACCGCCTGATGCTGCCCATGGGGCTGCGGCGAATGTGGACCACCGGCCACACCATCAGCGCCATGAACTGAGGGGCGCGCGGCGGGGATTCGGGCGGGCTCGCGGCGATGTATAATATACACTGTGCGGCGAACCCAACTGTACCTTGACGAACACCTCTGGAATGCCCTTCACACTCGCGCACGGAGTCGCAAGACTTCCATCTCGGAACTCGTGCGGGAAGCCGTTCGGGAGCGTTACCTCGGCGGGCGGGACGAGCAGATGAAGGCAATGCAGGAATTCGTCGGGATTCGCAAGGAACGCTCCGAACCCCCCGATGCGGTGGAGTATGTTCAGAACCTTCGCCGTGGTGACCGTCTCGACCGGCTCCACAGCAAATGACCGTTCTCGTCGATTCCGACATCCTGATTGAGGTTGCTCGCGGCAGAAATGCGTCCATTGTCGCCAAATGGGTTGACCTGAGCAACTCCGACGCCGCGGTCCTGTATTCGCCCGTCAGTGTGGCCGAACTCTGGGCCGGCGCCCGGCCGAATGAGCACGACGCCCTGACGAATCTCTTCCGGGCGTTGAAATGTGCTCCGATCGACGAGGAAGCCGGCCGCCAGGCGGGTGACTACCTGCGGCAGTACAGACGGAGCCATGGAATCGAGGTAGCCGATGCGTTGATCGCCGCCAGCGCCGCAGGCAACAGGGCGGAGTTGTGGACGCGAAACCGCAAGCACTACCCGATGAAGGAAGTCGCCTTCTTCGAATGAGCCGTTCTGGCGCAGCGCTTCTCAGCCGACCAGTTCGGGTTGTTCGATGCCGGCGCCCTTCTTGCCTTGCAGCTTGAGCACCTTCATGGCGGGCTGCTGCTCGAACGGGATGGAGAATTCGCGTTCGATGCGCTCGCGGTACACCGGTCCCGAGTTATAGGCGCAGAAGGGGTAGATCTTGCCGTTGGGAGCGGCATAGTGGATGACGCAGCGCTTGACCCGCTCCACGTCGTAGTTATAGGAATCCATGAAGTGCATGCCGGCCAGCATCAGGGTCTTGTAAGTGAAGCCCTTGGCCTCGTTCTCGCCGCGGCCGTAACTCTTGTCGGTCATGCCTTGCAGCGTCTGCAGGAACAGGTTGAAGTCCAGGCCTTGGGGCGCCTTCTCCTCGTGGAAGAACTTGCGCAGGCTGTTCCAGGCCTCGAACTTGGTGAAGAACTGGAAGCGGCGCTTACCGGCCTTGCGGGAGAGTTCATCCATCTCGCGGAGCATGGGGCCCACTTCGATGAACCGCGTCACCGGGACGGCTTTGCGGTTCTGGTCGACGAACAGATAGGTTCCCAGCGAGCAATGCGGGTGGCAGCTCAGGGTAGTGGTCTCCTCGCCGCGCAGGGCGCTGAGCAGCTTGGAGAAGGGCGTCACGCAGGAGAGCGGGAACCAGTCCTCGTACGGGTCGGCGATGCCGGTCTGCTGCTGCACGGCGTGGGCGAAATCGGAGAGCGTGAAGCGCTTGGCCTCCAGTTCGTGTCTGGCGATGCGCCCGGTGAAGGCCACCGGCTGGAAGCTGATGCCGCTGGTGCAATCGATGTACTCGAGCGCCAGGCGGATAATGTCGCCGATTTCGTGATCGTTGAGGCCTTTCACGATGGTGGGGACGAAGACGATCTTGAGTCCGGCCTTCTTGACGTTCTCGATGCACTGGAGCTTTTTCTCCCACAGCGACTCGCCGCGCGTGCGGCGGTAGATATCGTCGCAGACGCCGTCGAATTGCAGGTAGAGGGCGTGCAGGCCGGCTTCCTTGCACTGTTCGGCGAATGCCAGGTCGGTGAATTTCAGGCCGTTGGTGGCCGCCTGGGTGTGCGAAAAGCCCATTTCCTTGGCCAGGCGGAGCACATCCAGGAAGCGCGGGTAAATGGTGGGCTCGCCGCCGGAAAACTGTACGATGCGGCAGGCGACGGGGCGCTCGTCGCGGAGCGCCTGAAGCATTTTGCGGACGGTCTCGAAATCCGGTTCGTAAAGGTAACCCGCGGCGTTGGCGTTGGCGAAGCAGACCGGGCAGGTGAGGTTGCAGCGGTTGGTCAGATCTACGTTGGCCAGGCCCGTATGGCTGGTGTGGAGGTTGCACAGGCCGCAATCGTCCGGGCAGCGGGTGGCGTCCTTGACGATGGGGTTTTCCAGGCCGCGGTTGTCGCCGAAGCTCCACTCCTCCATCTTCAGATACAGCCTGGCGTCGCCGTACACGATGTCGCGGAAGTCGCCGTGGTTGGGGCAGTGCTTCTCCATGACCACCTTGCCGCCGTCTTCAAAGATCCTGGCATCAATCATTTGCGAGCAATCCGGGCACAGCGACTGGGTCTGCCTGGGCAGGCCCCTCCGCAGGGCCTGAATGGGCGAGCCCGTATACGTAGTTGCGGGTTGTATTACCTGGAATTGTGCCATGATGGGCCATTGTAAGGCGAAAGCGGCGGCGTCCCATATAATCAGGGATTAAACGGTCGATATCCGAAGTCGTACGGCGGATTTTCCAGGGCGAACGGGACCGTCCGGAAGCGAAGAAAGTACCGGTACCTATCCTGGCGGGTGGGTAGGATTTACCGGTACTAGAGCATTCTTTCTAATCTCTTCCGTCACGTCCGGGCGCTAACTTCGCACAGTGCACGCTCGGCATGGCGGCGGCCGTCAACTGACGGGAGCAGACTGTCGATAGCAATTCAGCAGTTCCGCTTCGTTGACTTCGACGGCCTGGGCATACTGGCGAATATAGCTGACGCTATAAATGCCGCCGGGCAACCTGGCAAACTTGCCGTCCTCGATGGCTTCGAGATAGTGAACGCCGATCTTGGTGGTTTCGGCGATCTGGTGTAGGGAGATTCCCTTTTGGTGGCGCAATGCGGCCAAGTCCTGTGGTGTGGTCACGGAGACTCTCATGCCCGTGTCTCTTGCATTTCAAGGGCAAAACTCCGGGAACCCAGGGGGCGGGTTAGAATTGCATACTTGGACCTCACACATGCGGCGATAGCCTTCGGCGCGGCGTTTCTGGCCGGTGCCATCAACTCGGTAGCCGGCGGCGGGACGCTGGTCTCCTTTCCGGCGCTGATCTGGCTGGGCCTGAGTTCGGTGACGGCGAACGCCACCAGCACGGTCGCCATCTGGCCGGGGACGGTGGGCAGCACCTGGGGCTACCGGCGCGAGTTGCGCGACGCCGAACCGCGGTTCCGTATCCTGATCGTGCCCAGCCTGGTGGGTGGGATCGCCGGGGCGCTGCTGTTGCGCTGGACGCCGCCCGCGTTCTTCGACAAGCTGGTGCCGTACCTGATTCTGTTCGCGACGCTGCTGTTCATGGCGCAGGAGCCGGTGCAGAGGAAGCTGAAAAACACGGACGGACGACAGGCCACAAAAGGCGATGGCCTGTCCCACTCTTCACACGAATCCACCCGGTGGATGGTGGGGGCGTTGCTGTTTCAACTCGCGGTGGGTCTCTACGGCGGCTACTTCGGGGCGGGCATCGGCATCCTCATGCTGGCCGCGCTGAGCATCATGGGGCTGCACGACATCCATGAGATGAACAGCCTTAAGGTGGTGTTCGGGGGGAGCATCAACGGAGTGGCGGCGCTGTACTTCATTTGGGCGCGCATGGTGTACTGGCCGGACGTGCTGGTCATGGCCGTGGGGGCCATTCTGGGCGGGATCGGCGGGGCGGGTACGGCGCGCAAGATCGGGCGCACGGCGGTGCGGCGGATCGTGATCGCCATCGGATTTGGGATGGCGGTGTCGCTTTTCATAAAAAAGTAGGTACCTTTTTGCACGGCGCGCCGTATAAAGAAGAGATATGGCACGACTACGTTTCGCCTGGCGCAGTCTTGCGAAGGCCCCGCTGCTCAGCCTGGTGGTCATCCTTTCGGTGGGGCTCGGCATCGGCGCCAACACGGCGATCTTCTCCCTACTCCATCAGATTCTGTTGAATAGGCTGCCGGTGGAACGGCCGGAAGAACTGGTGTCGGTGACTTCCCCGGCCGATTTCAAGGGTGGACGCAATTCCACCAACGATTCCGGCGGCATGGAGTTCATCTTCAGCTACCCCATGTTCCGCGAACTGGAGAAGCGGCCGCAGGGGATGAGCGGGATCGCCGCCTTCCGCTCGCTGGGCGCCAACCTCTCCTTCCGTAAGCAGACCGTTTCGGCGGAGATCCTGGTGGTGTCGGGCGGATATTTCCCCACGCTGGGCGTGCGCCCCCTGCTGGGAAGAACGTTGACGCCCGAGGACGATACCGGCGCCGGCAACCGGGTGGCGGTGCTCAGCTACGGCTACTGGACCGACCGCCTGGGCGGGGAGAGCGACGTGCTCAATCAGCCTCTCCGCATCAACGGGCAGATATTCACCGTGGTTGGCGTGACACCGAAGAGCTTTTTGGGCACGACGCTAGGGGAGCAGCCCAGCGTCTACGTGCCACTGGTCCTCAAACCGCTGTTGACGCCCAACTGGAACGGCACGGACCGCTGGAACGACTACTGGCTGTACCTGTTCGCGCGCCCTGCGCGGGGCTTCTCGCGGACGCAGGCGGAGGCGGCGCTCAACAGCGTCTATGCCGGCCTCGTGGAACGGCAGTCGAAGATGCCGAATTTCTACTACCAGAAGCAGATCGACCGATTCCTGCACTCCCGGCTGACGTTTAAGGACGGCAGCCACGGGCAGAGCGCCATGCGCGAGGGGAGCCGGACGCCGCTGATCACGCTGATGTGCGCCACCGTGCTGGTGCTGTTGATCGCCATGGCGAACGCGGCCAACCTGCTGTTGGCGCGCTCGGCCGAGCGGCGGCGGGAGATGGCGATCCGCGCCGCCATGGGCGCGGGACGCGGCGAGTTGATGGGCCAGATGCTCACCGAAGCCCTGCTGCTGGCGGCCGCGGGCGGGGTCGCGGGACTCGTCTTAGCGGTGGTCACGCTGAAACTGCTGGTGGCCGAAATGACGGCCGATGAGCCGATCCGGTTCCTGGATTCGCAACTGGAGTGGCCGGTGCTGCTGTTCGGGCTGGGTCTGGCGGTGGTGACGGGCCTGCTGTTCGGACTGTACCCGGCGTGGGAGGCGGCGCGGAATTCGTCGGCGGCCACCCTGAAGAACGAATCGGGCCAGAGCTCGGGAACGGCGGCGTCGGCGCGCGCGCGCAAGGTGCTGGTGTGCGCCCAGGTGATGGTGTCGGCGGTGCTGTTGATTCCGACGGGGCTGTTTCTGAAGAGCCTGGTGAACGTGCTGCGCGTGGACCTGGGGATGAAGACGGAAAACGTGATCGGGTTCTCGGTGTCGCCGGCGCTGAACGGATACAAGCAGGCGCAGACGCACGCCTTGTTCGAGCGCATCGAAGCCGAAATGGCGGCCATCCCTGGCGCCAGGGGCGTGGCGGCGGCGCTGGTGCCGCTGATCGCGGGCAACAACTGGGGTAACGACATCAAGATCGTCGGCGCCAAGGAAAAGCCCGACGGCGACAATTCGCGCTTCAACGAAATCGGTCCGGGATTCTTCGGCAAGATGGCGATCCCGCTGCTTACCGGGCGCGAATTTACGGAGAGCGATTCCGCGGCCGCGCCGGATGTGGCGGTGGTCAATGAGACGTTTGTGCGGCGCTTCCTGGACGGGCGGAGCCCCCTGACTACGCAGTTTACGGCCGGGGGCGGCCCCATCACCATCGTGGGAGTAGTCAAGGACAGCCACTATTCGAGCGTGAAGGATCCGCCGCCGCCCGTGTATTACCGGCCCTGGAGGCAGGACAAGCAGATCAACGGCCTGTTTTTCTACGTGCGAACGGCGCTCCCGGAAAAGCAGATGGTGCCGCAGATCCGGCGTGTAATGGCGTCGCTCGACCGCGACCTGCCGCTGGAGAACCTGCGCACGCTTGAGGAGACGATCCGGTTCAACATCATGGAGGACCGGATCGTGCTGCAACTGGCGGCCGTTTTCGCCGGGCTGGCGACCGCGCTCGCCATGCTCGGACTCTACGGCGTGATGGCGCACTCGGTGACGCGGCGGACGCGCGAGATCGGCATCCGCATGGCGCTGGGCGCGGAGCCGGGACGGATTCGCGGCATGGTGATGCGCGAGTTGCTGTGGATTCTGATCGCGGGTTTGGCGACGGGAGTTCCGGCAGCGATGCTGTTGGCGCACTATACCGAGTCGCAGTTATTCGGCGTCAAGGCGCGCGACCTGATGGTGGTGGCGGGCGCGGTGTTGTCGTTGACGGTGACGGCGATTGCGGCCGGGTACCTGCCGGCGCGGAGGGCGTCGAGGGTGAATCCGCTGGAAGCGCTGAGGTACGAGTGAAGGGCGGCGGACCGCGGGCCGTCCCTTGCCATTCGGCGGATCACATCGCGTTTCCAGATAGACTGCGTCATCGGCAGTGTATGCCGCTTCGAACGGCCGCCGTCCGGCCGCGCGCCAGGCGGTGTCGTCATGGGAGGCGCCCCACTGGAGGACGGCCCGAATCGCCTCCCCGACATTGCCAACGCGCTGGCCGGTCGATATGCTGGTGCATTAGTGCCAAGACCCACTCTCAAAATGGCCGCCGCGGCCGCGGCGTTTGCACTACTGGGCGCGTCGGCGGTCCTGGCGCAATCCGAACCACAGCGCCCGGCGAAAGAGAAACCGCCGGCGCCGGCGGCCGCCGATCAGTCCGCGACGGGTTCCACGCCGGCATCCACCGGAGGCGAAGAACTTTCCAGCCGCCAGGTAGCGGCCCTGCCACTCAACAGGCGCGACTTCAGCCAGTTGCTGCTGCTCGCCGCCGGTACGCAGACCGACACCAACGGAGCGGCCAACTTTACCCAGCAATTCACCGTCAACGGACAACGCGGCATCACCACCGTGTTCGCCATGGATGGCATCGACATCACCGACCCTGAAATGGGCGGCGCGACATTTTCCAACTTTAACGTGGATGCGATTCAGGAGATCAAATCCAGCGCGGGCGTGATGCCCGCCGAAATCGGGCACGGGGCGGCGGGATTCACCGAGATCGTAACCAAGCCGGGGACCAACGATCCGCATGGCAGCGTGTTCGAGTTCGTCCGCAACGCCGCCTTCGACGCGCGCAACTTCTTCGACCGCCGGTCCATCGCCCAGCCCGGGCGGATTCCGCCGTTCGTGCGCAACGAATTCGGGTTCACAAACGGCGGACCCGTCATCCTGCCGGGCTGGTACAACGGGCGCAACCGCACCTTCTTTTTCGGCCAGTACCAGGGCTTCCGGCAGGTGCTGGGAACCACTCAGGTGATCCCCGTGCCGACGGCGGACGAACGCCAGGGCCGCGACACGACGGCGTTCCCCGGCGACACGCTCTACGTTCCGGTGGATCCGCGCATGGCGCCGATTCTGGCGCGCTACCCAACGCCGAACGATCCTCAAGGCCCGTACGGCGCGCGGACTTACGCGACCTCTTCGAAGGTGCGCACGGTGACGGACCAGTTCTCCATTCGCATCGATCACAAGTTCTCGGGCAAGGCGTCGTTATCCGGGCGGTTCAGTCTCAACCAGGTGGAAGGACCGCTGACGAACCCCAGCCAGACGGCCATCGATCCGAGCTTCGCGGTGCGCTTTTTCGACCACCAGCGCAACGCGGGCATCTCGTATATCGCGACGCCTTCGGCCGCGTTCACTTCGGAAACCTCCATTGGCTTCGACCGCTCGACGCCGAACTTCCTCTCGCAGAACCACACCCAGCCGGGCATCGCGTTCGCCGACGGCCTGTACGAAGGATTCAACACGGCATCGGGGTCCGTCATGGGATCGTACGGCAATCTCTTTCAGGTCCGGCAGAACTTCACCTGGGTTCGGGGCAGGCACTCATGGAAAGCCGGAGCCGAGGCGCGTTTCAACCGCGACTCGACCATTTTCGGCACCAATCCCACCGGGACCTACACCTTCGGCGGTGGGGCTGCCTAGCGCCGGTGGCGATCCGCTCGCGGAGCGGCTTGCACGACATCGCCGGTGGCGCGCAACTGCCGGATTCGCTGACCGGATTGCTCACGGCGACGCCGTTTTCCTACACCATCACCGCGGCGCCCGCCCTGTTTCCGCAAGGCGAGCGAATGGACGACGCGGCGGTGCGGCGCAACGCGTACAACGTCTTCATTCAGGATACGTGGAAGTTATCCAGCCGCCTGACGCTCAATTACGGGCTTCGCTACGAGGTGGAATCGCGGATCGGCGAGGCGGCGCATCTCACCTCCGGAGTGGAGTTCCGCCCCGACGGCGCGCACATGATCGTCAACAACCGGCCTCCGTACCCGATGTCCTGGAAAGGGCTGGCACCGCGCCTGGCGGCGGACTGGAAGGTGGACGAGAAGACGGTAGTCCGGGCCGGCGCCGGCATCACCACGCTTCTGCTGAACCTGTGGCAGCAGAATTTCGTTACCGGCGGCATCCCGTTTGTGGTGGCGCCGTTCAGCACCGCCGCGCCGGGTTCGCCGGTTCCGTTCTCAAACAGCGTCACGGCCGTTCCGCTGCCCCGGATGTACACCACCAGCGGTTCCGTGCTTTACCCGACCGGCCGGTCCATGGATCTGGCGTCCAACACCGAGATGGACCTGCTGCGTTTCGAGCGGGACCTGGCCGCGCTCAGCACGGACAAACTGCAGCGGCCGATCTCGGCGCAGGCGTTCGGCCAATCCTTCCACAATGGGTATATCGGTAGCTGGACGGCCTCCATGGAGCGGCGCGTATCCGACGTGACGCTGAATGCGGCTTACGTTGGGACCGCGGGAGTCAAGCTGCCGCGGATGGGTTTTTCAAACGGGTACGCCGGCGCGGACCCGGCGTTTGCGCCGTACACGAACTTCGACGCATCGGGCCGGGCCGAGAGCGGATTCGCCTCCATCGTCACCATGGAGAACGCGTCGCACTCCACCTACCATTCGCTGCAGGCATCGGTGAGCAAGAACTCCCTGCGCGCGGGACTCGGCTTCCAGGCGAGCTACACCTTCAGCAAGTCCATCGACGACACCAGTTCCGTGCTGGGGGGCTTTCTATCCGGCTCCTCCGGGACGATTCTGCAAACGGCTCCGCAGAACCCGCGCGACCTGCGCGCCGAGAAGGGACCGTCCACTTTCGACATCGCGCACGGCTTCTCCTGCAGCGCGATTCAGGAACTGCGGCTGCAACGCACGCCCCTCCGGGCCCTGGGGAAACGCGCGGCGGGCGGGTGGCAGTTGGTAGGCCTGGGAAGCATGATGACGGGCGCTCCGTTTACGGTGTACTCGGGGATCCAGCAGACCGGAGTGGGTTCGAACGGCGCGGACCGTCCGGACCAGATTGGGACTCCCGCGCTCTCCACCAGCCGCACGGTCCGCGAGGACTATTTCGGGTTGGGCGCCAACAACGCGTCCTTCTTTCCCATTCCGCTTGGAGTAGCCGGCGGCACGGGACCCAACCATGGACGGTTCGGCACGCTGGGCCGCAACACGTTGCGCGGGCCGGCGTTTCACCAATTCGACGTTTCACTCGTCAAAGACACTCCCATCGGACCGGCTGCCAACCCGGAACGGGTCGTCATGCAGTTTCGGGCGGAGTGCTTCAACATTTTCAACCTCGTGAATTTCGGACTGCCGGCGAACATCGTACTGGGACCCGGTTTCGGCATGATTAGCCGCACCGCCGGGCCGTCCCGTCAGGTCCAGTTCTCGCTCAAGGTTGTTTACTAGTACTATGACCGGAAAGGTTCGATTTCTGTGGGGCAGGATGGCATCCTGCGCGGCGATTGGAAATCGCCGCGCGTGCCGGTTGGCAACCGGCACGCAGCTTGCCAAGCTGCCCCACAATAAAGACAGTTCGATGCGGTCAAGGTACTAGGGCGCCGCTAGTTCACCGTCAAAGTGACCGGAAGGGCCGCTCCGACGGTCGCTCCTCCAGGGATGGAAATTTGAATCGTTCCCGAATAGACGCCCGCGCTGAGCCCGGCGGGGTTCACCGAGACCGTCAGCCAATCGCCCGTCTGCCCGGTTACCCGATTCGCGCTCAGCCACGCGCCGCCGCCGCTCTTGACTTGCACTGCGAATGGCAGCGGTTCGGCGACGTTGGTGGCCACCCGAATGGACTGAGCCGCGGGCGAAGCACCTTGAAAATCGACACGATCCCTGGAAAGCAGAGCCGTTACCAGACCCGGCATCACCTCACGAATGCGATTGGCTCCCGACTGCGGCAGGAACATGTCGCCGGCCGCATCGAAGGCTACACTGGCGGGTGAATAGTAGTTGGCGCTTTTCAGACTGGCCAGCAGTGGAGGGCCGCCGTCACCCAGGGAATTGTTCGTGCTGCTCCCCACGATGCGGTGTATGGTTCCATCCGGCGAGACCTTCAACACCGCGCCATAGAACGATTCGGGAATGTACATCGCCCCTTGCGCGTCGAACGCAAGTCCCACGATCACGCACAACGGAGCCTGCGCGGCTTGTGCTCCATCGGAAGTGAACGCGGGGAACGGCGTTAGCGCCAGGCTGGCGCAGTTCTGCGCATTTCCGGCCACCGGCGTGAGCGTTCCATCGGGATTGACGCGGTCCACCACGCTGTAAGTGAAGTAATGGATGGCGTCCGAGTGGGTAATGGCGACATATAACTTACCTTGCGGACCGAACGCCACGGCATTCCAATAGTCCGTGCCCAGAATCCCCGGACCCGCGATCGTGGTGATAACTCCGTTAGTATCCACTTTGCGTAGACGCGCGTTTGAGGTATCGCCGATGTACACATTGCCCTGCGCATCGATGGCGAGGCCTTTCGGCTCATTCAGGGTGGCATTCACGGCCGGCCCGCCATCGCCTGCCGACCGGATCAGCCCGCTGCCGGTGCCGGTTCCGGCCACCAGGTGAATGATGCCATCGGGTGTAACCTTGCGCACGCGGCTGTCCAGGCCATCGAAATAGACCGTGCCGGAGTGATCCACCACCACGGTGATGGGAAGGGCGATCTCCGCTTGGGTAGCCGGACCGCCGTCACCGGAATAGCCAAATACTCCAGTGCCCGCGAGGGTCGTAACGGTGCCATCCGGCGCGATCTTGCGGATGCGGCTGCCCAACATCTCCGCAACATACAGATCGCCGGACGGACCAAAAGCGACGCTGATGGGGATATTGAAGACCGCGTTGAGCGCCGGCCCGCCATCGCCGACCGACGTCGATGGGGTCGGCACGAGTTCCGGTACGCCGCTTCCAGCGACGGTCGAAACGATGCCGGCGGGCGATACCACGCGCACGCGGCGATTGCCGTAATCGGAGACGTATAAGTTGCCGGCAGAGTCGAATACCGTCTGAGCCGGAAGGGAGAGCTGCGCGGCGGCGGCCGGACCTCCGTCTCCACCAAAGCCGGAAACGCCCGTACCCGCGAAGGTGGAGATGGTCCCGTCCCTCGCGATCCGCCGCACGCGCTGATTCAGGGTGTCGGCGATATAGATGCTGCCGCCCGAATCGAGCGTCACCCCGCTGGGCCCGTTCAATTGCGCGGCGGTGGCCGGGCCGCCATCTCCGGAGAAGCCCGCGACTCCCGTCCCCGCGATCGTTGCCGCCGATCCGTCCGCGGCGATCTTCCACACAGCGCTCCCGCGGTACTCGGTGGCATAGAGGTTGTCCTGCTTATCGATGGCCAAGCCCTCAAAATACTGAAAGTACCCCGGTTGCTGCGGCAGCGTGAAGACGGTGGAAATAACTCCTGCCGGAGAGACCTGGCGAATGCAGTAACAATAAGCCTCGGCGATGTCGAGATTTCCGTGAGAGTCGAACACCAGGCCGCGCGGAGATCCAACATCGGCATTGGTTGCGAGCCCACCATCGCTCTGTGGGCCTGGAGGATTGCTGCCCCCGCCGGCGAAGGTCGTCACCACTCCGTCCAACCCGACACGGTATACGCGCCCGGCATAGGCCTCGGCGAGATACAGCGCGCCGGTGGCATCCTGCGCCATGCCGCGGAATGCCAGCGCATAGAGTCCGCTGGCGAGCGTTCCGTCCTCGATGGCGCCGTCATTCCCCCGTCCCATCCCCACCATTGCCAGGAGCGTGCCATCCGGCTCGAACCGGAAGAGCGTGCCCTCATCGTGAAGCAGGAGCCGGCCCGTGAGCTTGTCGAAAAGGATGCCGTAAACGGAATTGAGAGGGGCACTGAGGGCGGGTTTGCCATCGACCGCGTCGCGATGACTGTATGGCAGACCGGCCACAGTAACAATGGACTGCGCACTGGCAAGGCCCAGCGACACCCAGGTCAACGCATACGGCAGGCTGCGCATGTCCTTACGGTATCATCAACCGGCAGCAACGAAAGTAGTTCGCAACTGGGCTTCTCGTGGTCAGAAGATTGGCCGGTCAAGCGCGGCTCTGCCTGGCTTGCGGCGCGGGAACACTGCCCGGATTCGGACATTCCGATCCCCAATGTGGGACGAAGATGGCTTTCGCGCGGCGCCAACCGCCCCCTTGCCAAAGCCACGGCAGGAGATGGCGCGGCACGGGAATTGCTCATGGGCCTGGTATGCGTACCGCCTGGAGCGATCTCCGCTATGCGGCAAGAGCGCTGCGGCACAGCCCCGGCCTGGTTCTGGTGGCGGCAGTATCGCTCGGCTTGGGAATGAGCGTCAATACAGCCCTCTTCAGCGCGGTGCGGGCGCTGCTGTTTGAAGAGGCGACGGTGGCGGCGCCGGACCGCCTGATTCGCATTTGGATGGGGGGCGCGAGTTCGGTCTCGTACCCTAACCTGCGCGACCTCGAACGCAGCGGCATCCTGGCCGAAACGGCCGGGTCGCAGTTCGCCTTCTTCAGCACCCGGACGGGCGAGGACGCGGAAAAAACCATGGGAGAAGTGGTCACCCCGAACTACTTCGACGTCCTGGGCGTGCGCCCGGCCATGGGAAGAACGTTTTCTCCCGGCGAAGCCGGCGGCGGCCAACCGCGCACGGCGGTGCTGAGCTTTGGGTATTGGCGGCGTCACTTTGGCCCGGACCCGGCCACGCTCGGCCGCAGCCTGAGCATCAACGGTCAAACATACACGATCATCGGGATTCTGCCGCGGGGATTCCGGCCGATTGAAGGATTTGGCCTGGCGCCGGAAATCTACGTACCTTTGGATGCAGCCGTCGGCAAAGGGTTCGAAAAGCGGGAGGGCCGCGGGTTGAGCCCGATCGGGAGGCTGAAGGAAGGCCGCACGCGGCAACAGACGCAGTACGCGCTGGCGGGCGTGGCTCGGCAACTGGAAAGCGCCTATCCCCGGGAGAACCGGGGGTTCGCGCGTGCGGGAGCGCGGGTTTTCGGAATCTCAGCCACCGAGAGGCTTCGCGAAGCGCAAGCGGGCGCTCCGGTGATGGCGGTGACGGTCCTGTTGAGCGTGCTCTCCGGGATTGTGCTGCTGATTGCATGCGGCAACGTGGCGGGACTGCTGCTGGCGCGAGGCGCCAACCGGGGGCGGGAGATCGCGGTGCGGCTCGCGCTGGGCGCCAGCCGGCGCCAGTTGGTGCAACAACTGCTGGCCGAAAGCCTGTTGCTGGCGATACTGGGAGCCGGCTGCGGATGGCTTCTGAATCTCTGGACGACCGGCCTGCTGAGCAATCTCAAGAGTCCGCTGCCGCTGCCCATACCGATCGAATTCCGGGTGGATCTGGGATTGGGCCTGCTGCCGTTTGAGGTGTTGCTGGTGGCGGCAACCATGCTCCTGTGCGGCCTGGCGCCAGCCCTGGAATCGACGCGCGTGGCACTGATTCCGGCGTTGAAGGGGGAACCCCGGCAACTCGGGACGCGGCGCACGCCACGACGGAATCTGCGGGTGGTGGTGCAGGTAGCGAATTCCATGGTGCTGCTGGCAGCCGCCTGGTTGTCAATGCGCGGCCTCCAGCAAACTGTCCACCTGGCCCCGGGATTCGATGCCGGCCGCCTGCTGACGGCGGAGGTCAATCTGGACAGCGGCCGTTTCAACAAGGCGCGAGGCCTGAGATACGTGGACGAAGCCGTGCGCCAGATTGGCGCCCTGCCCGGCGTGGAAACGGCGAGCGCGGCAACGGTGGTGGTGCCGGCGAGATTCATGTGGCTGGGCACCACGATTCAGGTGGAGGGCCGGACCGCGGCGCGCGATCCGCGGGTCGGCATGAACCTGGTCACGCCAGGGTACTTCCGCACCATGGGGATCGCGCTCTTGCGCGGCCGCGATTTCGCCCCGTCGGACGCGGCGGATGCGCCTCCCGTGGCGATTGTGAACGAGACGTTGGTCAAGCGATTCTTCCCCGCGGGTGAGGCGATCGGCAAGCGCGTGCGCACCGGCGAAAACGAGACGCTCGAACTGGTCGGGGTAGTACGCGACAGCACCTACCGGGCGATCGGCGAGGCGCCGCAACCGGTACTGTATCAGCCGCTGGCGCAGGAATACGGAATGGGGATCGTGCTGCACATACGCAAGGTGGGAGATCCCGCGGGGATGGCGGCCGCGGTGAAGTGGAAGCTGGGCGCGATCGAAAAGGACGTTCCGGTCCGGATCGTGCCGATGAGGGACATTATCGAGTTGTCGCTGGTGTCGAACCGCGCGGTCGCCGCCACCATGGGGGTGGTGGGCGCGATCGGGATGCTGTTGGCGGCCATCGGGCTTTACGGCGTCGTCTCCTACAACGTCAGCCGCCGGACGCCGGAGATCGGCATCCGCCTGGCGCTGGGCGCGGCGCCGGACCGGGTGCTCTGGGGCGTGCTGAGGGACGGGCTGGTACTGGTGGGGTGGGGCGTGGGAGTTGGATTGGCCGTCACCCTGGCGCTGATGCCGCCGGTGTCGGCATTCCTGGGAAGTGGAAAGCCCTACGACCCGCTGGGTCTGGCGGCGCCAGCGGCGCTGCTACTTGCCGCCGGTCTGGCGGCGAGCTATGTGCCGGCGCGCCGCGCCACCCGGGTGGACCCGTTGGCGGCGCTGCGGAACGAGTGAGTTCGCTGGGCGCCCCACCTGCTACTCCGGCAGCGCCGCGATCCCGGCGCCGGAGAGCGCCGCCTCCACCTCGGCGGGGCGCAGGCGGGTGGCGTCGTATTCCACCGTCAAGGCATCCAGCGAATCCGCCACTATGATCTTCTGGATGCCGTACCTGGCGTGAATCGCGGCGATCCCAGCCAGCGCCGCCTCGTCGAGGGGCTGCCGCAGGCGGAACCGCAACTGCACCTTGGTCATGTTTCCACGCTTGTCAGTGCGGCGGCAGCGCCAGATAGTTGCCGTAGCCCACCACCATGGTGGAGAGCACCAGCACGGCCAGAGAGACCGCCAGCCAGCTCTTGGTGCGGAAACTCGCGCCGCGCCATTCGTGCAGCCCGATGCCCCACAGGCTGCTGAAGATGATGATGCTGGCCATGTGGAGCGTCCAACTGGAAAACTTGAAGCGGCCCATCTGCGTCTCGCCCATGGTGTAGAAGAAGAACTGGAAGTACCAGGTGGTGCCGGCCAGGGCGCAGAGCAGGTAGTTGGAGATCATAGGCGCCTGGGTCTGGCGCGCGCTCAGGTATTCGTGGCCGGAGCGGTTCTTGATATTCAGCGCCACGCACCAGATGAAATTGGTGGTGAAGCCGCCCAATAGCACGGGGACCAGCACGGGCAACCCCTGCCACAGCGCACTGGTCCCGTGGGCCTGGGTGATCAATTTGATGGGATCGCCGGCGCGCAGACCGTAGGAGAAGCAGGCGCTCATCACGCCCGAAAAGGTGGCCACCGCGACGCCCTTTTTCAGGTTGAATTCCTTGATGACCGACCGCTTCTGTTCGGTCGACATCTCGCGTTCCTTGGACATGCCCGCCTTGCCGGCGAAGGCGATGCCGCTGAGGCAAACGGCGACTCCGAGCAGGATGACCTGTCCCGACGTGGTGTGCAGTACCTCGTTGACGAATTTGCCGTCGAAGATGGGTGGCATGAGGGTACCGAAGGCGGCACAGTATCCGAGCACCATCGCCATGCCGAGCGACATCCCCAGGTAGCGCATGGTGAGGCCGAAGGTAAGGCCTCCGAATCCCCACATCACGCCCCAGAAGTAGCACCAGAATATCGTGTGATCGCCTGGAGTCTGCCATACTTGCCGCAGGACGGCGGGCAGATCGCTGGTCAGGATCATGCCCAGCGTAATGGGAGCGATGATCCAACTGAAGAAGCCGCCGATCAACCAGTACGTCTCCCAGCTCCAGCGCTTTACGCCGCGGTAGGGAACGTAGAAACTGCCGGATGCCAGACCGCCCAGCCAGTGAAAGATTACGCCCAAAAAGGGATTCGGTGTCATATTGTCGAATGGAATGCGAACAACGATTGTACACGGGTGCGGCACGGGCTTGGGAAGCGGGATCGTCCGGGAGCACGGCTTTTCGCGGTGCGGAACGTTTGCAAACCGGCGCAAATGGTGTATTCTGCAATAAACAACGCGGTTGACGCGGGAAGCCGCGATCCCGAAAGGTGGCAACGCCGGAACGCTTGCGTTTCGAGCATCAAAACCTATGACAGACGGAGTCCACGTTAAGACTTCCAACCACAACCGGTATCTGGTCAAGAGCCTGGTGCATGCTTCGCGCGTGCTGGAGGCATTTCAATCGGCCGGCGACGTGTTGCGATTGCGCGATGTGGTAACGCGCACGGGCTTCAACAAGGGCATGTGTTTCCGGCTGCTGTACACGCTCCACCAGTGCGGTTTCCTGGACAAGGTGGGAGAGAACCACTACCGACTGGCGAGCGAAGTGAGGCGGCGGCGGCTGTTCCGCATCGGCTACGCGGCGCAGGGACAGGACACCTCGTTCGACCGCGAGGTGCGCGATGGCCTGGTGCGCGCCGCCGAGAGAGAGCACATCGAGCTGATCGTGGTGGACAACCGCTACCAGCCGAAAATCGCCTTGCGCAGCGCGGACTACCTGATCAAAGAGCAGGTGGACCTGGTGATCGAATTCCAGACCGACGAGCTGATTGCGTCGGCCATCGCCACCAAGTACCTGGAGGCCAACATTCCGTTCATCGCCATCGACATTCCACACCCCGGAGCCACCTATTATGGGGCCAACAACTACCAGGCCGGACTGATGGCGGGGCACTACCTGGGGCGCTGGGCGAAGCGGCACTGGAACGGCGAGCCGGATGAGATTCTGCTGGTGGAGTTGCACCGCGCCGGATCGCTGCCGCAGGCGCGCATCCGCGGCGTGCAGAGCGGGATCGGCGAGGTGCTGCGGGTTCCGGAGCGCTGCCGGATCGTC
>Ga0182021_10002878_pt1 | contig 20237 bp, 14 predicted proteins | sample 612E3MmetaG_FD_120493 | JGI IMG/M metagenome (GOLD analysis project Ga0182021, IMG submission 120493) | Permafrost microbial communities from Stordalen Mire, Sweden - 612E3M metaG (Illumina Assembly) | ecosystem: Environmental > Terrestrial > Soil > Wetlands > Permafrost | place: Sweden... | reverse complement strand
CAGCAGCCCACCAACCAAACACGCCCTCGTCCAGAGCCTCAGACGCCAGTGCATCCAAACTCACATGAGAGTCCAGGGCAAACTCCACGTGGGCCGGGACAAAGCAAACCGCAGGACGATCGGAAAAGGCCGGGCGATGTCATAAAGAGCAGCGACAATTTAGTTCGTCGTGGTGGTGACGCGGTGCCGAAACCCGAGCCAAAGTCGCCATCCAAGTCCCAGGCGAGTTCGAAACCCGCAGCCGGTGGCGAATCTGAAAAGGCAACCTCGCTGGGCCATGGGAATGGCGGGATCCAGAGAGGCGACGACGGCAAGCCTGCGCCTCACTCCGCCCCTTCAGCCGGAACGCACAGCGAAGAGGCAGTCAAGACAGACGGCACGATTTACAAAACGACTCGTGATCTTTCCGGCAGGGTCAGCCGTGAAGAAGTCATCAACAAGGACGGCAGCAGAGAAGTCAGCAATCAACTGCGCGGACGCGATGGACAAGTTCGAGCCACGGAGACAATCAAGTTCGACACGAACCACAAACCGTTTTCCAGAACAGTGGAAAAGAGCCTCACCATCAACAAGACGGTGATCAAGACCGAGGTACGCTACGATCGTGGCCGCTATGGCTTTGTGTATCATCCGGTTTATGAAGCACATCCCTTGGTGTTCACCTCGTGGTACGATCCATACTGGTATGCGCCGGATGGCGCCGTGATTGTTCACCCTTTCCACTACGCCTGGGATTGGGATTCTTCCGACTGGTATCACCGTTATCACAGCGGTTACTGGGCAACATATGACGTGTATCCGGCACCGTCCTATTGGGTGACCGATTGGATGGTCGCCGGCTATCTCGCAGACCGCTATGATGCCCGAATCAGCGCGGCCCAGGCGCAGGAGGAAGCCCGCCTCGCCCGGGAAGATGTTGAGAATGCCCGGCACGCTGCCGAAGAGGCGAAGGATGAGGCGCAAATCGCCCAAGCCCAAGCCGCCCAGGCCCAAGCTGAACTCAAGGCAAAGCAGGCTGAGGAAAACGCAACCAAGGTCGTACGCGAAGAAGCCAGGATGAAAGAGCTCGCTGGCAAAGCGAACCCAAACGCAACCCCCATCGATAATGAAACAAAGGAAACACTAAGAAATCAGATTGAGAAAACCATCACCGAAGAAAAGGATCTCGCTGAGCAATCCAAGAACGGCGAAAACTCTCCGCTTCCCGACGTGTCGAAAGCTCTGGCCGATCCTAAGCATATTTATCCGGTTTCCAAGACCATCAGTGTTTCTTCGGTCAAGGACTCAAGTCACGCCGGCAACCTGAGTGAAGGCGATTTACTGAAACTGGAACCCGGTCAAGAAGACGCATTGAAATCCCCTACGGAAACCACCCTCCTGCAAATGCGCGTGATGACCTCCAGTGGCGAGGAAGGTGAAGTGGCGGCTGGCGAGTTGGTCAACGTCTCCATCAAGGATCTGCAGGAATTTGATAGTGAGTTTCGCAGCAAGCTCGACCTTGGTCTCGCCGAGGCTGAGAAAAACCAGGACCAGTTCAAGCAGGGAGTGATTGCCCGGTAAAACACAACTGACTGTCCCGTGTGAACTACAGCACGAGAACGCGATGGAAAAAGATAACAATATGAAAACTCTGATTCGTGGACTGGTTTTTTGTGCAGGTTCCATCTGGCTTCTGCACCCCCAAAACGAGCTGGCTGCACCGGTATCCGAGCTGCAGGCAAGCAACGCAGTGCTGCATGCTGCGGCCATTCACTATCCAGCGTCGAGTACCAGCCCCCAGCGATTCAACACGCAATCTGGCTGGTCGCGGCGGTCGATCAAACGGCTTAACCATGTGACATCCGGCGGCGAGACAATTGGCTATTCAGTGGCTCTTGAACCATCGGGATACTACCTGGTTCCATCCGATGATGAACTTCCTCCATGGAAGCTTCGTGCTGAGGAAGGCACGTTCGAGGATTTGCCGCCGGGCCTAATCTCCGTCCTAAAGCTGGAACTCGCAGAGGATCGACAGGCTCTTCTAAACCTCAAGAAGGCGAATCGATCGCCGAATGCAAAATTCCACGAACAGTGGAAAGCGCTGCAAGGCGTGGGCGACTCGACCGGCACAAACCCGCTGCCAACGGGAACATCGGGGGTTTATCTGCTCACCACAACGTGGGACCAGGGCGACCCTTACAATTTATATTGCCCAACGGCGAGTGGTGGACCCGGAGGACGAGCTTGGGCAGGGTGCACGGCATGTGCCCTGTCACAGGTGTTGAGATACCGTGCTCAGCCAAGTGCTGTGGCCCAGGATTATACGTACACGGACAGCTCCGGAGCATGCCAGGGAACGCACTCAATCAGCGATGCTGGAATGGGACCATACGATTGGGGTGATATGCCGACTTCCGCCAGCACCGGCAGCACGATCGCGCAGGAACAGGCGATTGGCCAGCTCATGTACCATGCAGCCGTAGCATTGAATTCGGATTTTGAATACAACGGCACGTCAGCTTCCCCCAGCTATGTGCCTTTCGTGCTGCGGACATACTTCGGCTACACATGTGCGGATTACCAGTCAAAGTCCTCCTACACGAGTTCCCAATGGTACAATATGATTGCTTCGGACATCGACTCGAATAAGCCGGTTTTTTACGCCATGTGGCAAGCTGACGGGAGCGACGGGCACGCGGTCGTTTGTGATGGGTATCAAAACGGCAATGAAATTCACCTTAACCTTGGTTGGTCTGGTTCCTACAATGCCTGGTACAACATTGATAGCGTTCTTGTGGGTGGGTACACGTGGACAATTCATGGGGCAGTGTTTGGGATCACACCGCCAGTTTCGACGACTCAATACACGATCAATTCGTCAGCGGGTGTTAACGGCTCCATCGATCCAAGCGGGGTATTGACGAACAACGCCGGGGAGAACCGGACGTTCACAGCCTACCCGAATGCCAACTACGTGGTTAATGAGTGGCTATTGGATGGTGGCGTCACACAAATGGGAAATAGCAGCTACACGCTAACCAACATCCAGACCAACCACAGCGTCGGCGTGACGTTCAAAGTGACGCCTCCACAATTAAGTGGAATGACGATGAGCAATGGTGTGTTCCGATTCATTCTGAACGGCCCGATGGGGAGCAACTACGTCATCCAAGCTTCGTCAAACCTGTTCAATTGGAGCGTCCTCCTAACGAACACCATTCCTTCCGGTGGTATGCGTGTGATTGAGTTTCCAATCCAGACAAATCAACCAAAGATGTTTTATCGTGCGCTGCCTGTGTTCCAAGGTCCGTTAGTACTTCAGCCTGGCCCTGTTGACGGCAATGATATTTGGACGACTTCCTGGTATTCTTATGCGACGTGCGCGGGTACCGGTACTGGCGGTGGCTTGAATGACGATCGTCTGCGCGTGGGTGGGTGGTCCGATTGGTATTACTCCCTATTGCAATTCAATCTTACCGGTTTGCCGACGAAAGCCACATCGGCAGCGCTTTATCTCTACTGTTACAATCTCTCGGGTGGAGGCACGCCGCTGTACCTCGACCGCATTACGACGACATGGGATTGGCGCACGTCGGGGACAGGTTGCGACCGTGATAGGTTGTGGTGGGCGGACAAACCTTCGGCAATACAGTGGGTAGCGGGCCAACTCTCTACCCCGACCCAAGCCTGCTGGTATCGCGTGGACATCACCGATCTCTACAACGCTTGGCAGAACGGCACGTATCCGAATTATGGCGTGCAGCTCCGCCCGGTGTTAAACTCGAATAACAACTTCGATGAATTCTACAGCGCAGACTACACAGGCGATCCGACGTTGCGACCAAAACTGGTCATCACGCCCGCGAATTAGCGGTTGTGGAACAAATGAGTCGGAACATGACCGAGAGCACACCCAAAACTGACAGCCTAGAAAGAAAGAAACAGCTGCATGAACACACGCACACCCTTACGGCTAATCCTGACACTCCTACTTACTTTGGCCGGTCCGTCATTCACGGGGCTCGCCTGGAAGATCGAAAGGTACACGCTCATCGACACGGACACTGTCGAGTATGACATCGGATTTCTGAAAGCCCAGGCATACCCACTCCCTACGCTTTTGGACAACAGGTCCTGCGCGGTTCGTTCAAGCGAAAGTTTAAGACAAGCGTGACGTTGTCGCTTGGTTGTGGTCTAATGGTCACAGGGCTGGGAATCAACGGCGGCGATACAACATGCGATGACGGCAGCGCTCAGAGCAGATGGTCTGGTCAAGCAATTCGGCACGCTAACGGCTGTGGACGGCGTGAGCTTGGAGGTCCGGTCCGGTGAGATCGTCGGTCTGCTCGGCCCGAACGGCGCCGGCAAGACCACGGTGCTCCGGATGCTGGCGGGGATTCTTACTCCTACGCGCGGCTGCGTCGCCGTCAACGGACTGGACCTGCACACGCACACGCTTGAGGCGAAGAGGCGCATCGGCTACCTCTCCGGCGACACTCAGCTCTACCAGAGGCTCACCCCGCGCGAGGTGCTGCGCTATTTTGGGCGGCTGTATGGCATGGTGAACGGCGCCTTGAGCAGCCGGATTGACCAGCTCGTGCTCGAGTTGGAGATGGCTTCCTTCGCGGACCGTCCCTGCCGGACCCTGTCCACCGGGCAGAAACAGCGCGCGAATATCGCGCGAGCCTTTCTTCGCAAACCCGATGTGCTCATGCTGGATGAGCCAACCGCCGCCCTCGACGTGGTCAGCGGACGGTTCATCACCGAAGCCATCCGCCGCGAGCGCGCCGAGGGGCGGGCTGTGTTGTTGTCGACACATATCATGAGCGAGGCGGAATATCTGTGCGACCGGATCTATTTGCTGCACGAAGGGCGGGTTACCGATCACGGCCCGTTGGCGGAGATCTTATCCCGCGCGGCCAGTTCCAACCTCACCGACGCCTTTCTCCATCACGCCCTCCAATTGCCGGGCGCTGCTGCCGCCCGCGAGAGCTGAACCTATGCGACCTGGCATCATTTGGACCATTTTCCGCAAAGAGATCACGGAAGCCTTGCGGGACTGGGTAACCCTGCTCGTGCTGGTCGGTCTGCCGATCGTGATTTATCCGCTGACGGCGGCCGTGATGGTGATGGTGATGGAGCACCAGGTCGCCATGGAGGACCGGCGCATTGTCAACGTCGCTCTCTGGGGCGTTGGGGCGGCACCGCTGGTCGGCTGGCTGACTCCAACCAACAACCAACTGAAATTGGAACGGTGGCGGGGCATCCCGGCCTCGTTACAGGCGGAGTTGGAGGCCGGCCGACTGCAGCCGCCCACGGACACCCATCCGTCTTCTGAACCGTTCGACCTGCGTTTTGGCCTGGGCTCGCTCCCCGCTCTGCCAAATGCCGTGCCGGAAGACGCCGTGCTCCGGGCCGCCAGAGAAGTCGTGACCGGCAGACAGGCGGACGCGGTGCTGATTGTTTGGCCTGGCTTCGATGACGCGTTGCAACAGCAGGCACTGGGTCGTGTGTCCGTTTACTATGACTCCGTCATGCCGGATTCGGCGCTGGCGTGGTCGCGCTTGTCGGACCAGCTCGGCCGGTTTCGTCGTCACCTGATCAAGGAACGACAGCGCGCGCGCGGGCTGCCTGAAGGATTCGTCACGGGGCTGGAAGTTCACGAAGACAATGTGGCGCCAATCCGACGACAGGCTGGCGATGTCATCGGCAAGGTTCTGCCGATTCTGCTCATCCTGCTCTCGGCGGTCGGTGCCATGATGCCGGCCGCGGATATGACCTCAGGGGAGAAGGATCGTGCGACGATGCAGACGTTGCTGTGCGCTCCGGTTCACTCGTTGGAGATTGTGGCCGGAAAGTTCCTCGCTGCATGGGCTATCGGGGTGATTGGCACAGCGTTGAACGTCGCCAGCCTGAGCTTCACCCTCTGGCGTGTCGCGGCGACGGCCCACGTTCATCTGGCGGCGTTTGGAACCCTGGCCGCCGTGCTCGGGCTGCTGCTGCCCGCCACCTGGACGATCGCCGCGGTGTTCATGGCTGTGGGAGCCCTGGCTCGCGACGCAAAGGACGCTGGCAACTTTCACGCCTCGATGCTTCTCGTGGTGATCGGCTTGTTGGCGACGACGCTTCTGCCGCGCGTGGAGTTAAGCTCATGGACCAGCTTCGCGCCCCTGGTCAATCTTGCGCTGCTCATCCGCGCGCTGCTGGTTGGCAACGTCGCTGTTCACTTGATATTCCTCACACTGCTCTCGTCGCTGGCCTACGCCGGGCTGGCCCTGGCTCTGGCGGCTTGGGTGTTCGGCAGGGAGCAAATCCTGTTGGGAAGCCCCGTGTCCTGGCGCATGCTGTTGCGCGGCGATGTTCGGCGTCCGGCGGCACCCACACCGGGACTGGTGCTGACCCTGTTTCCATTCACCCTGGCCGGGTTCCTCTATGCTGGCCTGGCTTTGAGTCAGCAGGGCCTGGTGACTATCCTGATGGCGACGCAGTATGGAGTGCTGTTGTTGCCCGTCGTGCTGGTGGCCGTTGCGCGGAGGTTCCCACTGACGCAGACCTTTTCCCTCCGTTGGCCTCACTGGCGCAGCCTGCTGGGCTCGGTGTTGATCGGTCTAGCCGCGAGCACGGCGGTGGGCGGTCTGGTGTCTCGCTTCGTGCGAATCCCCGATGAGTTCCAAAGCGAATTCCTGAAATTGCTGCAACTCGGCGATAACTCCACCCCGCTCTGGATGCTCTGGCTGGTGTTGGCGTTTACCCCGGCGTTGTGTGAGGAGGCTTTCTTCCGCGGCATGATGCTGTCCGGATTGCGGCGGTGGGGGCCGTGGGCGGCCATCGGCATCTCGGCCTTGCTCTTCAGTCTGCTCCACGGCTTGTTCTCCCAACTCCTGCCGTCGTTCGTCCTGGGGCTGGTGCTGGGGTACACCGTTTGGCGAAGCGGATCGCTCTATTGCAGCATCCTCATTCACATTCTGAACAACGGCCTCATCGCCACGCTGATCTGGAGCAGCCATGGAAAGGACCTGGCGACGAAATCCATCCCATGGAGCCCGACCTTGGCCGCACTCGGCATCATGGCGATCGGCGTGGCCTTGCTGAAGGCGCCGAAGCCGCGCTCCGATGTGTGATCACGGAAATAATAGCCGATGCGCGCTGGGCGATAGGGGCGCTCACGCTCAAGCCACCAAACATCCCTTTTTGTCTGCGATGTCAACGGTGGCTCGCGTGCCAGATCGGAATTCAAGAAAATCCTGCTCAATCCCGTCACTGAAGATGACACCGTTCTCGGGCATCTGCGATACCAGGATCAGAGGCTGGTTGGTAGTGACGCAGCCAAAGACAATTGTCGCCTGAGTTGTCTTGCTGGGAAACGGTTCCCGCACGGTGAAGCACAGATGAGCTGCGTCCCATGGAAACTTACTCCGTACGGAGAATGTTGCGTGAGCGTGTTGATTGCCAAACGGAGGCGGTTTGCCAAACAGTTCATCTTGCGTATCGCGCGCAGTCTGGGTTCCGGCGCCGCGGACGATTCCCGTTGCGCCAGCCAGTAGGCTCTTGAGCCAGCCTATCGAGCCGACCCCGGTCGAGACAATGACGCCGTTGGAAGAGTGGTTCTCGGTGCGCCCACCCACGCTGATGGTTATGGATTTGATTCAGTTCGTTCTCGTAGCCACGGATTTCTCTGATCCAAATGGTCCAGAAAACGGGAGCACGTCACAGTTCCCGGAGTAACTCACGGAGTGGTACAGAAAAGTGAGCCCGGTCACATTTTTAATTAAAGAAACCCTGTTGCAATAAGTGTTGACTATAATAATTAGATAGTGTAAAAACAATAACCTGAATAAACGACACGAAGAACAACTTTGGTCCCGCCTCGATTCCCTGTACGCCAATGGCATGGTGTTTATATCGTACGGCGAGCTCTATCACTGGTACAACGCGCAGAGATTAGCCAAGGCGCCGTGGCGCGACGTTAAATCTCGTTGGGAATCACTGCTGGAGGAGAAGGGAGAACCGTACGTTGATCCTCAAATCGCGGAAGGGCCAGGAGGCATTGCTTTTTTCTTCTCTCGCAACCCGCGGTCACTGAGCAAAATGGCCGAATAACTAGGGAATAACTACGATAGCGAGTGCGAAGTTTTCATCTCCAATCCAGACTTGTGAACGGCATTGGGGACATTTTAATCACGCACTGAATTTTCGCAAATGGATTGTGTGTCCAGGCGAGTCCTTAAAAGTCATATTCTGACATTTGGCATCGTGCACTCGGAAGTTTCCATTTCCGCGTTCGAACGTAAGTCGTCAATGCCAAGCCTGTGCCGGGTCTGTGTCGAACAACTTACTGAACAAATAGTGAAATCGGGTGAATCAAATCCCAGCGGCAGGATGATCGATCGGATGTTGATTAGCATTTGCCCAATATTTGTCTTCTGACCCGCGCATCATCAGGAGGTGCGCTATCACCTCGTCGCTCGGGCACATGACCCCGGCCCAAGTAGCGCCATAGTAGCCGATCGGGTGAAGACATAGGGCGCATAATGGGTAGTATGCCTCCTCATCCTGACGCAGGGCGATTGTCGGGCGGCCTTTGCGAAACAAGTACGTCAGCTTGCTGCGCCTGCTTACTTCAGGAAAATGGCCTGTCAACACGTACAGCTCGAATACGTCAGTGGAAATCAGACTGGCAAGTTTCTTCATCGCCCTTTCCTCTGCCTCCATCGGCCAGGCCGTTGCGGCATCCAAAGTTCGGATCGTGAATGCCAGCCTGTCATCGAATTCCACACCCACATAGGCACGGCCCTCCTTGTTCTTGAGGACAACGATGGTCAACTGATAACTGCTGTTCCACCAGGAGTTGACCCGTTTAAACTCGGACGGCTTTGGCGGAGGAGGCTCTTCAATGGGTTGGCGGACGCCGTGTTCATCATAGCATTCTTTCCACCGAAACTCGCTCAGGGCTTTGTGCTTATAGCGCGGCTCCAACACAAGGTTCAAACCCATCACTGGCATCGGAATACCAGACCAGTCCTGCTGTTCCAGATGTGCTTCTGCAATATGTCGGGAAGCCTGTGCGAGAGTGAGAAGGTCTTTACCGATCTGCGGCTTTGATTTCTCGCCCATGTTCAACCTCCAGCTGAGCGGCCAACAGCCGTCGCCCTCGTTTCAGCCATCGGGACCTCCTCGCCAGGAGTGCTCCCGATGATGTAGACGTTCTTGTTGGCATCGAATTTACGGACGCGGAAGGTTTCGCCGCCCTGCCGGATGAATATGGCATAGCCGCGCTTCAGCATGTCCGTGATCGTCTCTTTAGCCTTTTGAACCTCGTCCGGCTTGTCCGGGTTAAAGTGCATTTCAAAATCCCCGTATCCCGTATTGAGCACGTCGATTCCCGGCGGTGTTTTTTCGTTATTTTTCATGGCGTTTCTGGGAAGACTCGTTGCAGCGACAGTATCAATCAATAGATAATCGCCCCTCCGCAAAAAAGTCAATTGCTGATCGTTCCTGCGGTCACCATATGGGCGAAGATGGTGGTGGTGTGACCCGCAATCAGATGAAACGCATGCGCCGCGGCATGGAAATCAACGACTTCGGCGCCCATGAACCATTAATTGCTTGATGCCCGCTCACTTTTTAGGCGCACTGTCACCCCCTTATAAGCTGGCTGCGCCTGTCCCGAAAACAGGATCGGCTCAAACCCGAGGTCGGAGCGTTACCGATGCCTTCCGCCATTTGGCCTTGTGCCGGTCCCGTAGCTCAATAGCAGAGCATCCGGTCGATAACTGGGAGACCGCGGAGCGTTACCGCGCGGGATTACCAGCCTTCGCCTGCGGCCACGGCGCGGCAGGCCACTTCTCATCCACCCTTGACGAAAGGAACAACCATGAAGCCCCCCATTCGCTTTCAGAGCCGATTGCTCATTCGCCGCAGCTACCGACCCGCGGATACATCATCTGAGCGGGCAAAACGTGTCGAAGCGGCGTCCCGGAAGGCATATGAAGTCTGGGAGTAGCGGGAGTATGCCATGCTCAACCGTGGAGCGTCCGTCTCAAGAAAGTTGCTGGAACTCAACTAGCGAACCCACTACAGTCCATTTGCCGCCTAGAATGGCATATCATGCGAATTCCAGCAGCTTTGTTCGCGAAGCTGCCCGCCCAGACATGAAATGCCTGAATGGCCCGCAGAAAACGCCTAAAGTCACAATGTGGTGTGAAGAGAGAGGGGAGAGTTCAAAAACAATATTTTCGAACTGGGAACAGATGAAGACCCGTCAGGTCTTCTGTTGCCACCCAGCGTGGCAGCCTGGAGAAGTGATTCCCGGGAGGCAAAGCGCGCGTGCCATGATCGTGCATAAATGATTGCCCACGTTCCCGTGCAGGGTGTAGAAGCAGGCATGCATCCTAGAGATTACTTCGATAACTTCTGGACGCCGAATCTGAGGGACGAGGTTTTTGTGGCCATGTCGTTTGAGCCGTCTCTTGCAATTGTCTGGGACAAGATCATACGGCCGGCCATTCAATCGGTGAAGCTGGAGGCGTGTCGCGTGGATGCCTCGCAGATTTCCGGGGACATTCTGAGCCAGATTATGAGTGGCATTGCCGATGCCCGGCTTGTAGTTGGGGATTTGACCGGGGTTTTGACGCACGCAAACGATCCTGGCCGGAGGAGTCCGAGCACGAATGTCATGTATGAGATCGGGCTTGCGCACGCGGTGCGGCAGGAGCCCGAGGTGTTGCTGATTGCCGCCAAGGGCAGCAGCATACCGTTTGATATCTCCGTCGCGCGCATTCATTTCTATGATCCGGATGAGCTCGATGAATCCAGCCGAACACTTGCGCACTGGATACGGGCGGCGCTGGCGGAGGTGGATTTGAGGAAACAGTTGAAGGTGGAGGCGGCGGTGCGCGCCCTGGATCGCGGGTGCCTGCGTTTCCTGAAGTGTTACCGGTCGCAAGAGCGATTTCCGAAGCAGACATTCGCTGAAAAGGTGAGGCAGATCGTCGCGACGCTGCCCGCCGAAGCGCAGCCCGGGGTGATTGAAGCCGAGCGCCGCGATTTTGAATTGCGTGAAGGGGCCTGGTACGAATGGGATAAAGGCCATGCAGTCATCCATCGGCTGTTTGATCTGGGAATTATCACGTCGGTGGGCGACGGCAAAACAGACAATCGCTTTTTCGCCTGGACGCCTTTCGGCCAGGCGGTGCTCGGTAAGATGGGTCTGTGCGATCAGAATATCAAGGACAGGGAAGCCTGCCATCCCGACCCGGACCATGCCCCCGAATCGCCAGGAACGGAACTGTAAATGTAAGATCCGGCAAGGTGCAGCCGGTCCGTGATGCGGATGTCCGGCCCGGCTTGGACTTCAACGCCGAATTTTGATTCGCTGAACACGTAAGGACTTTGAGCAGTCGCAAGGACCTTCAGAATGCCGCGCCACAAATCCATTGAAAAATCAGCCACCGGTGAAACCACGTGCCGATCGTGCGGTGTCCAATACGTCGACCGCGCTTCTTCGTAGCTGAGGTATTCGTATTCGACCCCGACGTGGAGGTCCGGATTGCGCAGGAGTTGATACGCGAGCCGAGGCTTGGCGTCCAGCCATTGATTCCCATCTGTGATCCGCGCGGCTTGAAACGTTCCCTTTAAAAAGAAGCCATTGCCCAGTAACAGGTTACACCCGCCTCCGACGGAATCCTGCCGCAAGCCGGCGGCGACCGTTACGATACTGCTGACAAACGGCTCCTTCGCACCGATGGAGACGTAGAAGTCTTCGTCTGGCACGGGTGAAATCCTTGCGAGCGCCAAGCCTCCATAGGTGGTGTTGCGGTGGTCGTAACTGAAAGCGCCAAACTGGCCTGAGATCGCAAACCATTGCGCGGCATGAATCTCCAGCCCACCAAATCCATCGAGCCGGTCGATGTCCTTAAACCCCGGATTTGTAAACCGCCAGCCCACACCCCTGCCCAGAAAGTAAACTTTGTCCGACAACGGAATCCGGAGTGACCCCTCCACGGAAGACCGTCCGAATTCCGTGTTATCTGTGAAGTGGTAGACGCTGCCCCCGAGGATCCATCCAGCGGCTTCACGCAGGGCGCGTTGTCCCATTTGCGCGTCATAAAAGTCGGGTTCCTGCTGCAACACCTGGGCGTACTCGACCCGCGCCTCCGACAAATCCCAATCCCAACGATGAATATCGGCGAGCAACAATTCCGCTTCGGGGTCGCCCGGCTTTTCGCGGAGCAACTCACGCAGGCTGCTTTCGGCCGGTGCCAGGCGGCCGCGCCACGCCGTCAACTCCGCCTGGCCGAAACGCGCGGAAAAGTTGGTCGGATTCTCCTTCAGAATCTGTGCATAAAGGGCCTCGGCTTCATCTCTCCGATCCAGCCGGGCGAGTGTTCGCGCCTCGTTGAACTGCATCCAGGTGTCCTGCGGATCGCGGGCCAGGACCTTTTTGAAACCGGCGACGGCACGGTGCAGCCGGCCAGTTTGGCTGCACGCCAGCGCGAGGAGCTTTTGAGCGTCCGCATCCTCGGGATGCATTTGAGCCAGGCGCTTGATATGCGGGTAGGCCTTGCGGGGCCAATGCAGCTTGTCCAGGTAAACCCAACCCAGCGTTTTGCGAATCGCGGGATTCTCGGGATCCGATTGCAGAGCAGTTTCGAGTTGGTCGGCGGCATCGGCGAGCGCGATGCGGTTGTTGGCCTGGATTGCCGCCTGGAGTTTGGGGTCGGTTTCCGAGGCCCGTTTGGCTGCATCGATGATATGGGTGATGGCATCGGGTTCTTGTGCTTCCAACGGGGTTTCGGCCATGACGGAGATGGCTTGCTGGTAATTGCCGGTTCGGGCGAGGGCGCTGGCCAGGAGATGTTTGGACTGGATATCGCCGGGGTCGGCTTGGCGGGCGGCTGCGGCGGCGGTGAGAGCCTGGGCTTCGTAATGCTGTTGCAGGCAGAGCGCGGCCAGGCGCCGCTGCAGGTTGGGGTTGTGCGGGTCGTGGATGGCTTGCTGCGCGAGGGAATCCAGCGCGGATGTTTGTGAGGCGATGGAATGAGGCGCAGCGGCCATCATCAGACCGCACCAGATCGCGAACCAAACAATGCTATGTGAGTGGATGCTTTTCATCGGACAAGGCTGTTGAATGAGGGTTTCAGGGTCTAGGTGCCGGAATGAAAATGATTTCGGGTTTATTCAAAGTAGATGTTATCGAGGTAAATCCTGGTCCGAGTGGATTCGCCAGGTTGAGACGAGCGTTCGAGCAGGATGCCGAACCCGTTGCAAATGTGTGAGAGTTCCTCGGGGGGTTCGGCGGAGAGATCGAGTTCGTAGCGTTGCCAGGAAGTGCTCAATTCCAGCAGATCGCTTGCGATGGGCTTGGCCAAGCTATCGCCGAACGGGCGTTGTGCGAGAATTCCCAATTTGACGGTGACTCGTTCTCCGCCTTTATCGCCTCGAAGGTATGCAATGAGTTTCTTCCGGTGCAGTTTTCGGAGATCGTAGTAGGTGCCGCCGTTGGTGTTTCCCCACCACGCGGGCTTGTCCGGGCCGGAGATGAACGAGACGGCTGCCCATGTGGCATTCGTCCAATTGACGGTGAGCCGCAGGCACGTGTTGTCTCCATTGGCTGCGGTTGTGGCGTCCAGGACATGGGGGGAATCGTGGCATTCCAAGTCCAGTTGGATCACATCGGACGGGGCTGCGTCCGACATCCAGCCGTATGGGGAGAAGGGCATGCGGGGGTTGGCGGTGCCGTCGCGATAGACCCAAAAGCGGCCGGCTTTGTCGAGCGGCGGCGGTTCGCCGTGCAATTCGGCGGCCAGCAGCGAACCGGTGGCGAGGCAGCACAGGGCGGTCAGCCAGGCTTGGCAATGAAGTAGGTGCTTTTTCACACGTTATCTGGGTTGTTGTTTTGATCTTTCTTGATGGTTGCCGGTTTGAGAATCACGCGAAGGGCCACATAACCCTGTGACAGCAGGATCAGCAGGAGGAAGATCAACTGGCCCCAAACGGTTTCGAGCTGGAGCCGGTGTGCCGCAGCCCAGGAGATGACGAGGAATGCGGCTGCGGCCAGGACGAGGTGCGGCAGAACCAGGATCCACGGGGCACCGCTTGCCGAAGCCCATTTCATGGCCACTTTCCGCGGTTTCACGCGTCCGGAACTCGATCCCTGGATGAAAGCGCCTAGAAAATCCCACCAGGCCGCAATCCATAGGATACCCGCCCGGTACCAGAATCCGCGCTGGCTGCCGCCTTGAATGAGGTACCGTTGGCCAAGCCAGCGGAGGATCAGCATGTGAGCTATGAGGAACGGAATATATCGAAAGCAGAAGGCGCCCAGGTGCGCGTTGACGGGCGGATTGCCGAGCGCGAGCGCCAGGAACGGCAGGATCAGGAGTCCGACGAACGCAAGTCGCACCATGTAGAAGGCGCAGAGCAGCCCGTGACCGACCCGTGCGGGCCAGGGCACGCGGAACAGTTCGACGGGATAATAGAACCAGAACAGATTGAACATGGATGCGGCCCAGCGGCGTTGCTGCTTGATGAACTCCGCCCAGCTTTCCGGCACCAGACCTTCCGCAAGTACTTCCGGCACATAAACGCCCACCTTCCCCAGCGCCTGCAACCGAAGCGTTGTCAGGATGTCATCCGCATCGTGCACCGCATATCCCTTTTCTCTTGTCGCGAAAAGGTCACTGACACGAATGGTCGTGTGGCTGCCGTTGATGACGCATGCGCCGATTCCAAACAGGCCCATTTGAATCGGGCCGCAGAAGAAGAAGCTTTGCTCGGCGGCGCCGCGAGCGATCCAGTTGGCCAGGCGATTGTGGTAAACGTGGGGCGCCTGGACGAACGCCACCTTGGGATCCGCGAAATAGCCCAGCACACGATTCAGAAAATTTGCATGCGGCGCGTGGTCTGGGTCCAGGAACACCACGAAATCATAGTTGGCGCCGTGTTCGTAGAGCCAGGCATTGAGATTACCGCCTTTGGTGCGTCGTTGAAACAGGCCCCGTTCCTGGTTGTATTTCGGAATGTCTTTGCGTGAGAAATGAATCACGTTGCGCCGTATGCACCAGAATTTTGCCTCGACGCTGTTTTCTTCGTCCAACAGGTAGGAATGATGCGGGTAATTGACGGCGTCAATGCTGTCCAGGGTCGCTTCCACGTCCTCTGCCGGCTCGCTTGCGACGCGCGTTGTCACAATGGCAACTTTGTAATCCGGCCGGGGCGGCAGCCAAACGGGTCGCCGCGCGCTCCAGATCAATATCCAGACCAACTGGTAAAACAGAACGCCGGCGAAACCGATCGCCGACAACGGCCAGAACAGCCATGGCCGAACCGTGTAGAAATGCAGGCGCACGGGATGAAACCACCAGGCTCCAAGCAAGTACAACGACGTCAGTTCGAGTATCAACGCGGCCAGGAAAGCAGCGCGCCCCCGCTTGCTCATCAATGGTGTCGTGTGGATCTTTGTTAATCCCAGGTGACGTCCTGCCAGCCAGGAGATCAGGAGGATCAAGCCGAGTGCGCCGCCAACAAACAGCATGCCGTTGATCCAGGACAGCCGTATGTAGGGCGGGGAGAGCTCCGGGAATCGTGACTGGATGGCGCTATCAAACGATTGATACCGCCCGTCCATGCGTCGCAGTCGGGCGTTTGGATATCGTCCCTGGAGTTCGCGAAAGACGTCGGCTGCGGATCTCATGCAAACACTCGCATTGGTGGAAGGATCGCCGACGACGGATTTGTCGGCGGGTCGAACCACAGCCAAGTCGGCCCATCGCGCGAGACGGTGCACGAACGGCATGCTGATCGTCCTCTCTTTGGGCGTTCGCATTCCTTGTGCACCGGACAAGTCGTAAGCCTGCAGCATCCACCGATAGCCGAGGATGAAATAGCTGGTGCCCACGGCATCCAATGCCCAGGTCGGCTCCTCGGCGCGAGTTGCCAGCGCGGCTTGCTGTTTCGCGGCCTGCGCCTGGTACAGGATAATGACGCGCGTGGCGTAGGCCATGGTGTTGCCGTAGTCGCGCCCATATTTTGCTGCATACGATCCCGTCATGCCCAGGCACCCCCAGGCGGCTTCAATGAGGCTTTCAGGGGCTTCATTCGAGGGAACAATGCCGTCGAAGAAGTCGTCTTGCTGCCGCAAATAGGATCGCAACGCGACTTCGCTGGTCTTCCCCAGCACGCCATAATGCGCGTCCCCCTCGTTGCCGCGTTCGTCTCGTTTCCAAAGCTGGTCGGCAGCCTCGTGAATGAAGACTCCGAGAACCGCACCGGACCGCAAACGCCCGGCGGCATGGGAAAAAATGACGGCGCACGATTGTTTGAGGTAATTGGCCTGCAATCCCTGTTCCGCGGGTGTGCTGGCGGGCCAGCCGACCTCCGAAAAGTAAATCGCGGTTCGCGGAAGATGGTTGGTCGCCGTCGCCACCACCTCCTCGAATTCCTCGGGATCGTTCCGGTAACAGTTGATGCCGACCGCGTCGATGTTCTTCATCGTGGAGATCAGGCGCGCCTCCACCGGGTTCAGGTCGCCTTGCCCCAATGCCACAAACTGCCGTTTATCCATCCGGCCCAGTTCCTCCTTCAGAACACCGGTCAGTTGATCCATGAAAGCGTAATACGCCGCCGGGTCCAGGTTGATTTCCGATCCGAGCCGGCCACCGTGAACGTAGTAATTATTCTCGTTCCCCAGCTGCCACCCCAGCACCCACGGCTCGCTCGCATAAGTGGCTGCCAGCTTTCGCACGTGCGCCTGAAGTTTTGCGCGAGCCTCCAGACTCTGAAAATTGATCTTCGAATGCAGGCCCGCCCAGTCGCCCACCAGCACCCGGATGCGGTGCCGGACGAAGAGCCGCCGGAAGATGCCCTTGACCTGGATGGCGTCATCCTCGTTCTCCACCGGCAACTCGTAAACGCGTATCGCCCGGATCCCCATCAAATCCAGCCGCGCTCCGTCCGACTCACCCCCTTCCGATTCGTCATCCAACGGTTTGAAAACCGCGTGCAAGGAATTTGAATAGGAGAGGATATGCCGCGTGCCGGCGGTGCGTTGATACACAATGCCGGGCCAGGCAGGCGAGCGGGTCCCGTCCAGGAACAACCAGAATCCGTTGGCTTCATGTCGAATTTCAGAGGACGTTGCCAGCGGGAAAGGCCGGATCGAAGTTGGACCATCCGCCCCGAAAGCCCCGGGCAAATTTCCCACCGCCAGCACAGCAAGGGCCAGTGCAGACACTATTGTTGCGCGCGTTTTCACGTACATACCAAACACAACCGAACGCCCGGACGTTCCGGTTCATCCTCTTCACTCGTATTCCCCGTATTGATTAGTTGCCCAGCAATCCTCGCAGCCGCCGGATGACGGATTCAGGAACGCCCTGCCGTTGCCGTTCTGTCTCGCAACAGTCCAGGACTGCTGCCAAAAAACTGATGATGCCCGGGGCCTCGATCCGCCTTCGGTCTGCCTTTTGCAGAAACGCTTCCCATAACGCCCGGTCGCTGCGATAGTCACTCGCGAGCCACAAGCCCGCCAAGTATTCCGCCAGGGGATCGAGCGAGAAACGAACCCGATCGCGGCTCGCCCCATCCACCTTGAGAAGCCGCAGGCGCTTCTCCATATGTTCGATCCATCGGGCCGCCATGGCCCCGTCACCCAGTGCTTCGATGGCTTCCCGCCGATCGAGTGAAGAGGGAACCAGATCGCGGCTGAGACAGGCCCAGGCCACGCGTTTGGCTGCCGGATGGATTTCGTGATCGCGCGGCAAACCCAGGAGATCGGAACCGCGATTCAGATACGACAAATACTGCAGCATCAATTCCGGGACACTCGATACGAGAGTCTCACCCGAACCGCCCGATTCTCCGCGGACAGATTCCCGCCGGGAAACCATCAGGTCGGCATATAACTTGGCCATGAGAACCGTCACGCTTCGTTTTGCCGCGATGCCGCGAAGCTGTCCGCACGCTTCGCTGAGGGAAGTTCCCGGAAAAAGCTGGCGCTTGTTTCGACTTTCGAGATATCCGCTGACGAATGCGTCCACGCTTTCTCCTTCGAGGCGCACGGGTTCGAGCATGGCGGATTGTGTGCCGCGCAAGGCATGTTCGTCTCGGGAGGTCACCACCAGGGCATTTGCATGGCAACCGCCGCCCGTGATGCCCAACACGGATTGCATCGCAGCATCCGCTTCCGCAAGATCATCTGTAATCAGCAGTATCCGCCCCCCCACCAGCAGCCGTTCCACCCAGTCGTCGGACGGTGGCAGAGGCAAATCAGCTAGAACAGCCAATTCATGGGCAATGGCGTTCAGGAACAACTGGTAGCCCGGTGTATTGGGGCTTCGGCCCGCCACTTCCGGCATGCTGAATCCCGCGCGCAAAAAGACCGGGAGCATGACATGCCGCGGACAGAGCCGCGAGTTTGGATCCGGGTTAACCGCCCAGCGGGCGATCTGATAGGCGAGGTTTGTTTTTCCCACCCCGCCTTCACCGTGAATCAACAGTCGAACCCGCAATGCTGAGAATATTTTCTGAAGCGTTTCGACGCCGATTCTTGCCGGCACATCTCCGTCTACCTTGATTGGAACAGCAATACGAATGTGCTGATCTTCGTGCCCGGCGCGTTGGAGGAGGCTTTCTCTGGCCTTGGTCAGGTGCCGCTCGATCCATGCGTCCTGGGTTCGTTCCTGTCCGGCCAGCCAATGCAGACACAACACCCTACGCAGTGGCGTCGCCGAGCGGCCGGTGCTCACCAGCGCCACCGGGTAAAGCCAGTACAACAAGCCCACAGCCACGTAAAGAGCCAGGATACACCCGGCCACAGCGAACAACCCGAGATGCCCCTCGGCTTTGCTTAGCAGCGTGCGCGGCATCGACGCATTCTCGAGTTGCAATCGCAGGAGCAGATACTCGGTGGGACGCCGCACGCGCGCTTCGTATGACGCCGCTTCCTCTTGCGGCAAATTACGAAGGATCGCCTCCCGGCCCCGCTGCAGATCGCGTGCGGCGGAGGCAAGTTCGCCCAAGGTCATGTGCTGCGCGTTGTCCTGGAGCGCCTCGGCGATGGAGTCCAGGGAAGAAGCGGCGCTGCGGCGAATGGAATTATTGGACAATGCCTCCGTCAGGGGGCCGATGGCGGAGCGCGCGGCGCTTCCCAACTCACCCAGAACCTGGACGGCTTGTTCCTGGAGAAACCCGTTCGAGCTTTTGATCAGATCGATGAAGACCGGCACCGCTGGTTTCGCGGCATCCGGGTTGTTGTTGGCCAGGCTCAACAATGCTTCGCCGGCTTGCGGCCGCAGGAGTTCCTCTCGCCAATAGAGGGCCGTGATCGGTTCGACCAGAGACGGCCCTTGCGCCGTGAGGTCTGAAAGCGCCATTGCATGCGTTTCCGCCGCTGCCATCCGTTTCAGAATGGTTTCCGGATCCGGCAACGAATTAGTGGGAGATCCAAGGCTTGCTCCGCTAAAGACGACAAGAGCAGCCGCGCACAACACACAAGTGGGTATTCTGGGTTCAAACAACTGGAAGCTGCGGCACGCCATTCCTGGCGATAACCGTGAAAAGAATTCCCGACAAATGCAAGAGATTTCTGATTTTCGGGGAGAACCACGAGCTCCGTACCGCTCCCCCGCAGCGTTCGGCGCTGCGCCCCGTTGGGGACCCTGGTGGGTCCCGAGGAAATGCCATGGGGAAGCTGAATTTCTGGACACCTGAAGATCCGCGATGGCGAAGGCCTGAGCCCGTAAAGCCACGTCACAGACGCCCCCTCTCTGCCCCGGCTGGGATTGGCCTGCTAGATGCGGCAGACCAGGCCAATCAGGTCACGAGTCACCGGCCGCCTGCCATGCGTGGGCGGGATTTCCAGCGCCGGAACCAGCGGAAACCCGCTCGACACCAATCGACGGGTTGCAAAATGGACTTGTTTGGGTGATAAAGTAGTGTTTGCCATGCATAGGACAAACAATGTGCCGGTTTTCTGAAACTTCGCGCTTTCCGCTTGCGTCTAACTTCTTGATGCAACCGAGGCGGCTCAGAGAGTCCACCGCGCACGTTGTTCTTCTTCTGGTGTTTCTCGTTCTGGGTTCCGCCTGGGGACGAGCGACCTTGCCAACGCCGTATGAAATCAATCCTGCCCCCGTGCCGGCGACCAGGATTGACGAGCTGGTGTTTTCAAAATTGCGGAAGTCGAACATCCCGCCCGCGAATGTCTGCTCGGACGCCGTTTTTGTCCGGCGCGTTTATCTCGACGTGATTGGCACGCT
>Ga0182021_10002877_pt1 | contig 20245 bp, 16 predicted proteins | sample 612E3MmetaG_FD_120493 | JGI IMG/M metagenome (GOLD analysis project Ga0182021, IMG submission 120493) | Permafrost microbial communities from Stordalen Mire, Sweden - 612E3M metaG (Illumina Assembly) | ecosystem: Environmental > Terrestrial > Soil > Wetlands > Permafrost | place: Sweden... | reverse complement strand
TTCGACAAGTACTTTCAGATTGTGCGCTGCTTCCGCGACGAGGATTTCCGCGCCGACCGCCAGGCGGAGTTCACGCAAATCGATCTGGAGATGTCTTTCCCGCAGCAGGAGCGCGTCTTCGAGGTCATCGAGCCGCTGGTCCAGCGCATCTGCGAAGTCGCCGGGTTCGGTGTGGAGGCGCCCTTCCCGCGCCTCACCTACGCCCAGGCCATGCGCCAGTATGGCAGCGACAAGCCCGACCGGCGCATCCCGCCGATGCATCCGGTGGAAGATCTGCTGCCCGAGCTGGCCAATGCCGGGATGCCGCTGGTAGCCATCCACATTCCCTCCACCGGCGCGCCCACTCGCAAGGAGCGCGACGAGTTTAAGGCCTTCGGCCAGGAGCGCGGCCTGCGCGTCTACGACGATTCCAAGCGCCTCGACCGCGACTTTCCCGGCCCCATGGCCCAGGTGCGCGACCGCTGCGGCGCGGGCGAAAACGACCTCCTCTTCCTGGCCACCTGGGCCGGCGAGCCCAAGGGCCATCGTCCCGAGGAAACCGTCTTCCAGGCCTGCGGCCAGTTGCGCCTGCACTGCGCGCAGAAGTTCAACGACCGCCACAAGCTGCTCGACCCCAAGAACTTGCAGTTCCTGTGGGTGGTGGACTTCCCCATGTTCGAATGGGACGAAGAAGAGGGCCGCTGGAACGCCGCGCACCACCCCTTCACCTCGGTGCACGACGAAGACGTCGCCAAGCTGACCGCCGACCCCGCCCGCTGCCGCGCCAAGTCCTACGACCTGGTGCTGAACGGTGTCGAGATGGGCTCCGGCTCCATCCGTATTCACCGTCGGGATGTGCAGACCCAGGTGTTTGCCGCGCTCGGCATGAACGACGAAGAGGCCCACCGCCGCTTCGGCTTCCTGCTGGACGCCCTCGAATACGGCGCCCCGCCCCACGGTGGAATCGCCCTGGGTCTGGACCGCCTGGTGATGATTCTGGCCGGCGAGAGTTCCATTCGCGACGTGATCCCGTTCCCCAAGACGGCGCGCGGCACGGACCTCATGTGCGACGCCCCCTCGGCCGTGCCCGAGCGCCAGTTGCGCGAACTCGGCATCAGCATTCGCGGCCACGCCAAATAAGTAGTCCTGTAAGTGCGGGGCGGGATGGCATCCCATGCCACTCGTTTCTCCCGATACCGATCATTCTGCATTAGTTGTGGGGCGGGCAATCCTGCCCGCAGCCGCCTTTCAGGCGGCCTTTTCGGGTCGTGCGCGAGCCTTCGCACCCGGCAGGCGCCGGCTGAAAGCCGGCGGCAGCCAGGATTGGCTGCCCCACAAGATATGCAGAATCGCATCGCTGGAAAAACGAGTGGCATTGGGATGGCATCCTGCGCGGACCTGCCCCACATTTTCCTCTTGACCTGTCTACAGCTTCAGGGTTGACACTGGTAGCGGAACCATGCCGCTGACTGTTACCAAGCTCGCGCGCGCCTGCCATCTGGCCCGCAGTACGGTGCTCTACTACGAATCCATCGGGCTGCTGGCGCGCCCCCGTCGAACGGCCGGAAACTATCGCATCTACACGGATAAGGACCTCGGCCGCCTGCGCCAGATCCGCGCTTACCGGGATGCCGGGCTGGAGCTCGGCGACATCCGTTCCATCCTCGATGCTCCTCACACCGCCGCCGCCGCCGTGCTGCGCCGGCGCCTGGTCGAATTGAGCGCCGGCATCGAGCGCCTCCAGGAACACCAGCGGGCCATTGCGCGCCTGCTGAAAACCACAGACCGACTCAGGAGAATTCCCATGGTTACGAAAAAGAAGTGGACCGCTATCATGACCGCCGCCGGTTTCACCCGGGACGACATGCGCCGGTGGCACGCCGAGTTCGAAAAATCCGCGCCCCAGGAACACCAGGAGTTCCTCGAGTTCCTGCACATCCCGGAACCGGAAGTGAAATCCATTCGCGAGTGGAGCCGCGGCGGTAAGGAGTAAGCGGCCCCGTGGCGCAGGCACTCTTGCCTGCCGGGCCCGGAGCGCACCCCCGACTCCTCGGGACGCTCCTTGCTCACTGTCCGGCAGGCGTCCCAACTCCTCGGGACGCCCCCCCTGCGCGCCACGCCGCGCGCCACGCCGTGTTTGCGCCCGGGGAACGAAAGGTGTTAAACGTGAGAAGACGTATCCATGTCCGCAAAGCTACAAGGCATCTTCACCCCGACCCTGGTCCCGCTGGACGAGCGCGGCCAGATCAACGAGCCCGAGTTGCGTCGTTTCATCTCCTGGTTGATCGATCACGGCGTCCACGGCCTGTATCCCAACGGCTCCACCGGCGAGTTCACCCGTTTTTCGGAGGCGGAGCGCCGCCGCATCGTGCAGATCGTTTGCGATGAGACCCGCGGCCGCGTTCCCATCCTGGCCGGGGCCGCCGAGGCCAACGTGGCCGAGACCGTCGCCGCCTGCGAGGCCTACGCCGGCATGGGGGCGGCGGCCGTGGCCATCGTCGCGCCGTTCTATTACAAACTCTCTCCGGAATCGGTCTACGCCTATTTCGCCGAGATCGCCCGCAACTCTCCCATCGACCTCACGCTCTACAACATCCCCATGTTCGCCAGCCCCATCGACGTTCCCACCATCCGGCGGCTGGCCGAATTTCCGCGCGTGGTGGGCATCAAGGACTCCTCCGGCGACCTCGCCTTCATGATGCGGATGATCTCCACCATTCGCCCCGTGCGCCCCGATTTCTGCTTCCTCACCGGCTGGGAGGCCGTGCTCGCTCCCATGTTGATGATCGGCTGCGACGGCGGCACCCACGCCAGCGGCAATGCCGTGCCGGAAGTCACCCGCCGCATCTACGATCTCTGCCGCGCCGGCAACTACACGGAGGCCATGAAGTGGCAGTACCGCATCCTCGAGCTGTTCGACGTGATGCTCTACCCCTTCGAGTTTCCCGACGGCTTTCGCGCCGCCGCCGAATTGCGCGGTTTCCGCATGGGCCGCTCGCGCCAGCCCCAGACCGGGGCGCAGCAGGCCGACCGCACCGCGCTTTCTTCCGTGCTCCAGTGTATCCTCGCCGATTTCGAGCTGGTGGACCGCCCCGCCGCCGGCTGTGCGCCGCGCGCCCGGCAGCCGGAGCAGGACAAGGTCGAGCAGGTGATTTTCGAAGTGATGCGCGAGCTTGAAAAACGGGGTGTCATCTGAACGGGGCGCTCGGCTTCATCGAGATTGGTGGATGGTCGCCCGCCATGGTGGTTATCGATGCCATGGAAAAAACCGCCGGCATTCGCATGCTTCAGACGGAGTTGAACGACAGCCCCGGCGTGTGCCTGAAGTTCTACGGCCCCCTGGCCGATGTTCAGGCGGCCATGCAGGCCGCCCAGGAGACCGCCGGCCGCATGGGCGTCGCGGTGACTACCGACATCATCCCGGGACCGTCGCCCCTTTCGCGGCCCGCTTATGAAGCGCCGCGCGACATGAGCCCGCTGATCGATCAGCCAACCGTACAGTATCCGGAGGAAAGTATGAAAGACCAGGGTCAATCGTCCTTCGCCGTGGGTCTCATCGAGACCCAGGGCTTCATCGCCGTGTTCGAGGCCATCGATACCGCGTTGAAAACGTCCGCCGTGGAAGTGCTGGCCCGCGAGAAGCTGGGCGGTGGCTACATCACCGTGCTCATCAAGGGCGACGTGTCGGCCGTGCAGGCCGCGGTGGATGCCGGCAAAGCCAAAGTCGAAGGCCTCGGCCGCCTCATCGCCGCCCACGTGATCCCAGCCCCAGCGAGGGCGTCCTCTCGCTCATCCCGAAATGAGCCGGGCCGTAGCGCCGGGACCGGAGGGCGCCCCCTTCGTCGCCGGTGGTTTTGCCCGGACTGGAGTACTCCGGCGATCAGGGGTTGCCGCCAGGGTCCGGCGCTAGCTGCGTGCTATCATGGTTTCGAAAGCCTGTATGGGAGGAACACAACGATGGGCCCGCTAGGTGTGCCGGAGATGATCTTCATCTTCTTCCTGGCGCTGGTTTTATTCGGCCCCAAGAAGATGCCGGAACTGGGTCGCAGCTTGGGAAAAGCCATGACCGAGTTTCGCCGCGCCCAAGCCGAACTGAAGTCTACGTTCGAACGGGAGATGAAAACCCTGGAACAGGAAACCGAATCGTTAAGGGAAGTTGGCAACCAGGTCACCAACGAAGTCGCCAACCAGTATCCGTACGACACTTACAACTACGACTATTCGTCGTACGATTCCACTCCGGACGCTTCATACCCGTCCGAAACCGGCGATTCCACTGTTGCTACACCATCCATTGCAAGCGCATCCGCACCTGAGGGCGCTGAGTTACCATCAGCCGATGCGCCGGAGGGCACTGTCGCCCACGGCGTCGAAACGGCGGCCGGACACACGGAACACAGTGAGACGGCTTCCCCCACGGCTGAACACGTCGCGTAACGAATGAACTCTTTTGACGAGACCCAGGGGACTGTCGATCCCCAGCCCGGCGCCGGGTCTTCCGCGTCGGCTTCTACTCCGGTGACCGCCGTGGAAAAAGCCGCACCTCGCTCCGGTGGTGGAGGGAAGACTCCGCCGCCGCCCTCCGCGGACGATTCCGACGCCGAGGATGACGGCATGCTGCGCATGTCCTTCCTGCAACACCTGGAAGAGTTGCGGGCGCGAATCATCAAGGCCCTGTGGGGCGTGGCCGCGGCCTTCGTCTTGAGCCTTTCCTTCAGCAACCAGCTCTGGACCTTCGTCTCCCAGCCGGCCGTGCAGGCCCTCAAGACGCTCGGCTACCCGCCAACGCTCAAACAGATCACCCCCATGGAGAGTTTCAACGTGATCTGGTTCAAGCTGCCCGTCCTGTGCGCCATCTTCCTCGGCTCCCCATGGGTCCTCTATCAGGTCTGGGCCTTCATCGCCCCCGGGCTGTACCGCAAAGAGCGGCGATGGGCGGTTCCGTTTGTGCTCACCTCCGCCGGCCTGTTCATTCTCGGCGGCGTCTTCGCCTACTTTGTGGCCTTCCGCTATGGCCTCACATTCCTTTTGAGCATCGGGAGCGGGAACAATGTCGAGCCGATGGTCTCCATCACCGAGTATTTCGACCTGTTTGTGAACGTGATTCTCGGCGTGGGATTGGTTTTCGAACTCCCCGTTCTGATCTTCTTCCTGACATTGCTCAGAATTGCCAGCCCCGGCTTTCTTGTGAGGCACAGCCGGTACGCCATTCTGATCATCTTCATCATCGCCGCTGTCGTCACTCCGACCCCCGACGTCTTCAACATGATGCTGTTTGCCGTGCCCATGTGCCTGCTGTTCTATGTGGGCGTCTTCGCCGGCTACTTACTAGTACTACATCGCGAAAACCGGAGATTCCCGTGGCGTAAGGTCATGACTGTCGTCCTGCCCTTACTAATTCTTCTAGCCGTCTTGGGTTATATCGCTGTTACCAGGCATGTTATCAAACTAGTACCGCATTGGCCGTTTCTAACTCGCTAAGTGTGTTTTTGGTGGAAATCGGGCCGGTAACGGGTGTAACATCTAAATAGTCTGTACTCTGAACTTGTGGGATGAGTCGATAGACTGACATGCCATGGACCTATTCAAAGCGATTCAGGAACTATACGTCGAGAAAGAAAGACTCGAACGTGTAATCGCTTCGCTCGAGGAATTGCAGCGAAGTGCCGGCGCCGTACCGGCTCTCACACAGGGCGCCAAGCGCCGCGGCCGGAAGTTCATGGATCCCAAGGAACGCCAGGAAGTCTCCGAAAGGATGAAGAAGTATTGGGCTGCCCGGCGTAAGGAGAAGCAGAAGCGACCGCAGGGCCACGTCGCCTGAGCCCACGCTCGCGGCTATCGGGGATCGGGTTTCTTAAAGTACCAAAGCCAGTAGTACTGGCTGCCCGCGCCGCGCTGGTAGCGCAGCTCGAAGCCTTGGCGTTGCGCCATTTCGCGCGCGTCCCGCTCGCTGAACGGCACCCCTACCCAGGTATCGTCCGGTTCGGGCTCGACTAGCGAAGATCCCTGTACCTGGAATTTGAACAGTCCGCCCGGCCGCAGCAGGCCGTGGACCTCGCGCACGTAACTCTCGACGATGGCGTGGCTGGGGATGTGCTGGAACACGATGCAGGAAAAGGCGAAATCGATTTGCGGTTTCTCCCCCAGCCCGAAGCGGTTCCACCAGTGTTCGCGCACCGCGCTCAGGTCCATGCCATTGTTCCGGAAGACCCGCACATTCGGGAACCCTTCCACCGCCCGCCGGGCCTGCCGCACCATTTGCCGGCTGATATCCACGGCGTAGACCTGGCCGAAGTAGCCCGCCAGCGCGCGCGTCACCCGCCCGGCGCCGCATCCGATTTCGAGCACCCGCATGTCCCTCGGATCCTTGCCCTGGCAGACATTGCCGAGGTCGTTCAGAATGTCTTCTTCCAGGGTGACCTGCCCGGACTCGTAGAATTCCTCGTCGGACCAGCGGTCCTGGCCGGTAACCACGTAGTAGCGCGCGTTCTCTCTCGCGCGCTGGTCCCAATCCCGCCGCATTCTCCGGATTTGCCTGGTAACTTGCCACACTGCCATTTGCTATATTGTAGTTGTTGCCTGGTGTGGGCGACTAGCTCAATTGGGAGAGCGCTGCGTTCGCAATGCAGAGGTTGGGGGTTCGATCCCCCCGTCGTCCACCATTTCTTTCCAACTTCCCGCCTCTGGCACTACGCCAACCACGGGCTCTACGCCAAAAAAACGCGGGCAAACCCCCATCCCAAACCCGCCCCGCTATTTGATTAGGATCGCGTCCGTCTCGTAGGTGTACGACAGCAACTGGCTATCTTCGCTCGTCCGGCACCGCACCACCACCTGATACGACCTGGGCCAGCGGTTCAGTCCCTCTTTGCGAAACCTCTCCGCCAGGTCTTTCAAGTCGCTGCCCGAGGTGAAGAAGGTGGCCGCGCCATGGGTTCCCGCCGACGTCAGGCCCGCCAAGACGACTATGCTGTGGTCTCCGTCCGATGCGGTATCGTTTGGCAGGACGGTCACCAGTCCGAAAACCTCCTGGTACTCGCCGCGCGGTCCGCGCCGGGGAAGGAACCGCTTCCCCTCTCGGGGCCCCTGCCCGAAGATCCCAACCTGCTCCGTCGCTTCATCGAATCGGGTGGTCCATGGGGTCTTTTCCAGAAGCACCGAAGCCGACCGGCTGTACCACGGTGAACCGAACAACACCGCGCTTCTTCGACTCATGGCAGTCAAAGGAGAAGTGGTTTCCGGAACAATCCGGTATTGCGCATGCAAAACCTGAAGCGTCGCCAGGACTTTGGCCACGCTCTCCACGGTCCCCATCGCCACGGCTTTCTGCACCGGCTCCATATGCAGCCGCGCATCCTTGGGCAGATTCCGGTACCGGCTGAACAAAGCGTACAACTCGCCGGGCGCCGCATACGTCGGAGTCCCTTCCGGCACCGTTCCCAGGTACGGCGTCACCTGCAGGTGCAAGGGACTAGCGATGCAGAGGAGGATTTCGGAGTCCGCGCTGGTCAAGGGATCCCAGGCTTGCTTTAGGGCCGGTTCCACGCCGGGGCCCTGCATTCGATGGATCGCGGCCCAGGCGATCAGCAACGCCACAGCGCACCCCGCCAGGGCCCCAACCGCGCAGCCCGCGGCCCACTGAAGCCTCCGCCGCGACCGCCCTTCTTCCGGAACGGAACGCGCGGCAGGTGGGCTCGCCACAAAACGCGGCGTGTAGGTACCCTTCGGCAGCTCGATCCGGAGCACCGCCTCCGGATTCTCATTGCCGTAGTACTTCTGAAGCCGCTGGCGGAGCTCGTAAGCGCGCGTTCGGACCGAAGAATCCGCCAGCGGTGAAAAGTCCTCCGGACGTCCCAGTGCCTTCGTACCAATGAGGTATTCGGTCAGATCGGACGCCTGACCGGCCATTTCCCGCTCGCACACGAATCGGAGGAAGGCGCGGAGTTGCTCCGATCGCGCGAAGGTCTCGCTTGCGAGGACCGCTTCGAGGGCCGCCCGCTTATTTTCCGAAATCTGGTCCAAACTCCATATTAACAACTATTTGGGGACACTCGTAACGTGCTCATAACGTCATGCGCAACGTCGCCAGACTTTCTTTTGAGGGAGGTGAAAGACCCATAATGGAGCCAGGGTCAACCACCTTTCGTCGGAAAAACGCGCCGGGAGAGTGGTGCGGTCCGTTTCCCACAGGCGAACATGCCATGAATTTAGACGGAGCTATTCAGGAACTATACACCGAGAAGAGGACACTGGAGCGGGTAATCGCTTCGCTCGAGGAATTGCACCGAACTCCCGATGCTTTGCCCACTCTCGTCAGGAGCGTCAAACGTCGCGGCCGGAAATTCATGGGCCCCCAGGAACGCCAGGAAGTCTCGGAACGGATGAGGAAGTATTGGGCCGCCCGCCGTACGAAACTTAGCAGCGTCTTCCCGGCCACGGCCTGAGCTATTGCCCGTCAGGGGCTTCGGCCGTCCCGGCCGGTTTCGCATCCGTCGGCTGGTAGTATAATCGTCTTGTGCGAATCAAGACATCCATCACACTCCCGGAAGACCTCCTGAAGTGCATCGACCGCGTGGATTCGAACCGTTCCGCCTTGATCGAGCGGGCTGCCCGTGCCTACCTCGCGCGGCTCGAGAAAGCCCGGCGCGAAGCTCGGGACGCCGAGATCATCGACGCCAACGCCGATCGTCTGAACCGGGAAGCCATGGACGTCCTCGAATATCAGGGCCTGCCATGCTCACGCACTTCATCGGCCGAATCAACCATGAGAAAACCGAGGAACTGGATCGCGCCCTGGTGATGGCCCTCGATCTTCACGATTACGCCTGGGACCAGCCGGCTATACCCGCGCTCGGCCCCGAACCGCCCGCCTGAGGCCACCCACAGCCCAAACAGAACCTTCCTGTCCTGTTTCGCTATGCGTTACCATGGCCCTTTATGAAGCTTACTTTCTGGGGTGCGGCCGGCGAGGTCACCGGCTCCATGCACCTGGTCGAATCCGGCGGCCGGCGCTTTCTTCTCGATTGCGGGATGCACCAGGGCCGCCGCAAAGACGCCGACCGCAAGAATCGCGATCTTCCGTTCCCGGCTTCCTCCATCGATGCCGTGGTTCTCTCGCATGCTCACATCGACCATTCCGGCAACCTCCCCACCCTGGTCAAGAACGGCTTTTCGGGCCCCATCTTCTCCACTCCGGCCACCGTCGATCTCTGCAACTGGATGCTGCGCGACACCGCCCATATCCAGGAGAAGGACGCCGAGTTCCTCAACCAGCGGCTCGAGCACCGCAAGTCCATTGGCCTCCCGGACGGCCATGTGACGCCCCTCTACACCATGGCGGATGTCGAGCGTACCCTGCCCCTGCTCCAGCCCGTGGCGTACCATTCCCCTCACGTGCTGCTCCCTGGCCTGAACTACGCGAGCTACGACGCCGGCCATATTCTCGGCTCTTCTTTTGTCGTACTTCACGAGGAGTCCAACGGCTCCGGCGTGCGTCTGGGCTTTTCCGGCGATATTGGCCGGCCCAACCTGCCCATCATCCGCGATCCCGAAACCATGCCGCCCGTCGAATACCTGATCATGGAGAGCACCTACGGCGGGCGCTTGCACAAGAATGTCGGCCACGTCGTCGACAAGCTCGCCGATGTCGTGAACCGCACCGCCGCGCGCGGCGGACGCATCATCGTGCCGGCCTTCGCCGTGGGCCGCACCCAGCAGCTCGTGCTCCTGCTTCACCAGCTCTTCAGCGAGAAGCGCATTCCCAACATCCCCATCTTTGTCGATAGCCCGCTGGCCCTGAACGTCACCACGGTCCACCGCGATCACCCCGAATGCTTCGACGATGAGACCAGGGAGTACCTGCTCCACCACGAGGACCCCTTCGGTTTCGATCGCCTCCAGTACATCCGCGAAGCCGCCGACTCCAAAAAGCTGAACGACCTGCACGGCCCCTTCGTGGTCATATCCGCCTCCGGTATGTGCGAGGCGGGCCGCATTCTGCACCACCTCCGCAACAACATCGAAGATCCCCGCAATACCGTGCTCATCACCGGGTTCCAGGCGCAGGATACGCTGGGCCGCAAACTCGTTGAAAAGTGGACGGAAGTGCGGATCTTCGGGGAACCCATGCGCGTCCGGGCCGAGATTTCCAGCCTGGATGAGTTGAGCGCCCACGCCGATCAGGGCGAGTTGATGGAGTGGATCCGGCCGCTGGCGCCCTCTCTGCGCCAGGTCTTTCTCGTCCACGGCGAGCCGCAGCAGTCCCAAACACTCGCCAAACTGCTTCATTCCACGTACAATCTAAATGTCGCGATCCCGGCGCCCGGCCAGTCTTTCGACCTCGCTTAGGCGAAACCGAAATGCACTCTCGGGCCATCTATACTGTAGGTAGTTAAAAGGAGTTCGATAAAGTGAGTCCTACACCGACATATACGGAGCCGCAGCGCTCGCCTCTCCTCACCGCTCTGGTGGCCGGCGCCATTATCGCCCTCGTGGCGGCCAACATCTACCTCTACCTCCAGATCGACCATCTCCGAACCGATCTGGCCAAGCTGGACGAGTCCTTCAAGACGGGGTTGACGAATCTGCGGGACGCCTCCTCGGTAACCACTGCCGCGCAGCAGCGCCACCTGGAAACGTTGAAGGCGGAGCTCGAAGCCTCCCAGTCCCAGCTCCACGATCAGGCTCGGACCATGTCCTCCCAAGCCAAGGCCGAAGCCACCGCCCACGCCGAACAGTTGATGCGCCAGATCCAGGCCGAGCAGGCCAAGGTGCAGCAGCAGGTCAGTGCCGAAATCAGCGACGTCAAGCAGTCCGCCACGGCCGCCAACACCAGGATCGCCGACGTCTCCACCGATGTCGGCAACGTGAAGACCCAGGTGTCCGCCACCCAGGCCGAATTGCAGAAGACCATCGCCGACCTCAAGTCCGTTACCGGCGATCTGGGTGTGCAGAGCGGTCTGGTGGCCACCAATGGCAAGGAACTGGCCGCCCTCAAGCGCCTCGGCGAGCGCAACTACATCGACATCAAGCTCGGCAAGACCAAGGCGCCGCAGCGTTTTGGCGACATCACCCTGCTTCTCAAAAACGCCGACGCCAAGAAGAACCGCTACAGCGTTCAGGTGATGGCGGACGACAAGCCCACCCTCAAGGAGAACAAGAGCATTAACGAGCCCGTTCAGTTCTACACTTCCAAGGGTGGCCGCTTGCCGTACGAGCTGGTCGTCAACACGGTTGGCAAGAACGAGATCGTCGGCTACCTCTCCACCCCCAAGGAAACCGTCGCCAGATAACCACCACCAGTACCACTATCCACTCATTTCTTCGCGCGCCGCGACGAATTGCGGCCCTGCCACCATGTGGGGCAGGCAATTTTGCCTGCGGACTCGCTTTCAGCGGGTCCAGCCGCCTGAAAGGCGGCCTGCTCTTTCGAACCTGCCAACCCGCCGCATTCTTGCCAGGCTTGGCCACGAACGGCGATGGTCTGTTCCGCTACACCGTCCCTTCCGTCTTCTCCACCAGTTTTTCCGCGTGTATGCAGTAAATCGCCGGTTTTCCGTGCCGGTCGCTCTGGAAGTAAATCCGCTGGCTGTCCGGAGCGAACACCGGCGCCACCGCCTCCGGGTGGCTGGCCTTGTGTTCGCACAGCGTCAGTTCCCGCTGCGTCACGCGCAGCAGAATCAGCACGGTCGGCGACGCGGCATTGCGGCTGGCTCCCACGAACACCGAACTGTCGTGGTTGAATCCGAAGTGCGCGAACTGGCTGGTTTTGGCAACCAGTTTGTCGCTGTCCGTATCGGGCGTGTATTCGCGGATGGCGTTTAACCGCGTCCGGTCCTCGGGAATGTTCAAGTACAGCACGGTCTTGCCGTCCGCCGCCCAATTGGCCGCTCCCACCCGCCCGGCCGCCAGTTTGAGCCGGCGGTTCTGTTTCCCGTCGGAATCCACCAGCCACAGCGCCTCGTCCGCCTGCCGGTACAGGATCTGCGCGCGCTTGAACCGCGCGATCGGGTCGCTCATCTCGACCCGCGTCTCCACCACCGTCCGCGCCGCCCCTTGCGCCAGCGCCACCATGCGCAGCCGCCAGCCTTCCCCGCGCCGCTCGGCGAAGGTGGCGTCGGTCCCGTCCGGTCCCACGCTCATTCCCGCGGCCCGCTCCCAACCCTCCGGGACCTCGTACAATTTGCGCTCCCGCGCGGTGCTGAGGTTGGCGATGTGCAAGGAGCGCCCCGCGAAGTAGCAGAACGAGCGGTTGTCCGGCAGCAGCGCGATCGACGCGCCGTCCAGCCCCTCGGCCTCGGTCAACTGCCGCGTCTCACCGCTCTTCAAGTCCATGCGGAACGCCTGAAAAGATCCGCCGCGGTCGCAGCCAAACAGCATCCACCCGCTCGACCGCGCGATGGCGCGGTTGTAATACGCCGGCATGGTGCTGGAATAGACGGGGTCGGTAAGCCGGTAGACCTCCATCTCCGTGGTCGGATCGGAGTACCGCCGCCAGTCCGATGGAAACGTGGCCCCCTTGGGGCCCTGAGCCGCCAGACGGGTTCCCGCCACTCCGGCCATCAGAAACGATCTGCGCGACAAACGGCGCGCCGAACCCGCCATAAGCCTATGGTATCCTCAGGCCGTGTGACCTGCCAACGCCTGGCGCTGGTGGTTTCTCCGTCGGTGCTGCCGCCGGCGGCTCTCCGGGCGCGGGAGAACCGCATCGCCGGCCCCATCGACCGCGGCACTCGGTAGGGGGCGAGGGTCTCATGGCCGTAGTATCCTCAAACAAGCCGGGTTGACCAGAGACGGATCCGGCTTCGGGGCGTACGTTCCCGTCCTCCCCGGATGTGTTGCGACCGGCCGGACGCGCGAAGAGGCCCGGCAACGGATCGCCTATTCCATCCCGTGCCACATCGCATCCTTGCGCGCGCACGGCGAAGCTGTGCCGCCGCCCGCGGCCGAGGCGGAACGGGTTACTGTTGCCGCGTGATTCCCGTGATTTCCGGCCGCCTGCCGCCGCGGGTCGCTCTCCCCCTTTGCTAAACCCCTCTCCGACCGTCCGTCGTCTCTGTAGGGGCCGGGCATGCCCGGCCCCTACCGCGTACAGAGTAAAATGGAATCTGACGCACCTCCCCGCAAAACGAGACCTTATACATGATTGTTGATGTAATCCTGGCGAAGATCTTTGGCACCAAGACCGAGCGCGAGATCAAAGGCATGCTGCCCACCGTGGCCGCCATCGCCGATCTCGAGCCCGCCATGCGCCAACTGTCGGACATCGACCTCGCCGCCAAAACCATCGAATTCAAAGAGCGCATCGCCCAGGGCGCCAGTATCGACGACCTCCTCATCGAAGCCTTCGCCGTGGTCCGTGAGGCCGGCCGCCGCTTCGTCAACATGCGCCATTTCGACGTGCAGTTGATCGGCGGCATGGTCCTGCACCACGGCAAAATCGCCGAGATGAAAACCGGCGAAGGCAAGACCCTGGTTGCCACCTTGCCCTGCTACCTCAACGCCCTCGGCGGCCAGGGCGTCCACGTCGTCACCGTCAACGATTACCTCGCCAAACGCGACTCCGAATGGATGGGCCGCATCTACAAGGCCCTCGGCATGAAGGTCGGCGTCATCGTCCACGACCTCGACGACCAGGAGCGCAAGGACGCCTACAACTCCGACATCACCTACGGCACCAACAACGAATTCGGCTTCGACTACCTGCGCGACAACATGAAGTTCCGCATCGACGATTGCGTCCAGCGCCCCTTCAACTACGCCATCGTCGACGAAGTCGATTCCATCCTCATCGACGAGGCCCGCACCCCGCTCATCATTTCCGGCCCCAGCGAGGAATCCACCGACAAGTACTACCGCGTCAACCGCATCATCCCCAAGCTCGTCCGCGGCGAAGTGATCGAGGGCAAGGAACCGGGCGAGAAATACACCACCGGCGACTACACCATCGACGAAAAACATAAGAGCGCCGCCCTCACCGAGGAGGGCGTGTACAAAGTGGAGAAACTGCTGGGCGTCGGCAACCTCTACGACCCCGCCAACATCGAGTTCAACCACCACGTGCAGCAGGCCCTGCGCGCCCACGTCATCTACCAGCGCGACCGCGACTACCTGGTGAAGGACGGCGACGAAGGCCCCGAAGTCATCATCGTCGACGAGTTCACCGGGCGCATCATGCCCGGCCGCCGCTGGTCCGACGGCCTCCACCAGGCCGTGGAAGCCAAGGAAAACGTCAAAATCCAGCGCGAGAACCAGACCCTCGCCACCATCACCTTCCAGAACTATTTCCGCATGTACAAGAAGCTCGCCGGCATGACCGGCACGGCGGAAACCGAAGCGGCCGAATTCCAGAAGATCTACAACCTCGACGTCACCGTCATTCCCACCAACCGTGCCATGATCCGCAAGGAGAATCAGGACATGGTCTATCGCACCGAGGTGGAGAAGTTTCGCAACGCCGCCAAGGAGATCATGGAATTGAACAAGCGCGGCCAGCCCGTGCTGGTGGGCACCATCTCGGTCGAGAAATCCGAGAGGCTCTCCGCCATTCTGAAGCGCATGGGCGTCAAGCACGAGGTCTTGAACGCCAAGAATCACGAGCGCGAAGCCTCCATCGTGGCCCAGGCCGGCCGCAAGAATGCCGTCACCGTCTCCACCAACATGGCCGGCCGCGGCACCGACATTCTGCTCGGCGGAAACCCCGAGTTCATGACCAAGGACGCCTGCCTCAAAGACAAGGTGGCCGAACGCCTTTCCGAAGACGAAGCCCAGTACGTCGCCGACGAGCATTTCTACTTCTTCACTCACCACGACCAGTTCTACCGGGTGCGCCGCGACACATGGGACGAGATCTACGCCAACGCCAAGGCGCATACCGACCTGGAACACGACGAAGTCACCGCTCTCGGCGGCCTCCACATCGTGGCCACCGAGCGCCACGAATCCCGGCGCATCGATAACCAGCTTCGCGGACGTTCCGGCCGCCAGGGCGACCCCGGCAGTTCGCGTTTCTTCCTCTCGCTGCAAGACGATCTGCTCCGCATCTTCGGCGGCGAGCGCATGCAAAACCTCATGCTCCGCCTCGGCATGGAAGAGGACGTGCCCATCGAAAGCAAGATGATCACCAAGCGCATTCTGAAGGCCCAGGAAGCCGTCGAAATGCAGAATTTCGAGGCCCGCAAACACCTCCTCGAATACGACGACGTGATGAACAAGCAGCGCCAGGCCGTCTACGGCATGCGCCGCCAGTTGCTCGAGGGCATCGATCAGAAAGAGCGGGTCATGGAAATGGTGCGCGGCATCGTCGATCAATTCGTCGACCGGCACTGCCCCAATGAAAAGCACCCCGACACCTGGGACATCGGCACCCTGCGCACCGACGTCCTCAGCCAGTTCGGCTACAAGGTGGAGACCACCGAGGTGGCCGACCTCGGCCGCGACGAGATGTCCGACCTCATCTTCGACCGCCTCCAGCAAAAGTATCGCGATAAGGAAGAGATGGTCGGCGCCGACGTCATGCGCCAGACCGAGCGCATCGTCATGCTGCAAGTCATCGACAACCAGTGGAAGGACCACCTGCTGTCGATGGACGAATTGAAGCAGGGCATCGGCAACCGCGCCTACGCCCAGAAGGACCCGCTCGTCGAATACAAGAAGGAGTCCTTCGAGCTGTTCACCGCCATGATGGACCGTATCGAGGACGAGTCCGTCCGCTACCTCTACTTCCTCCAGGTGAGCACCAACGCCGGTCCGGTGCTGCCGTTCCCCGAGGAGGAAGAAGAAGAGGAAGAAGCGCCGCGTCCGGACCCCAGCGAACAGCAACGCCTGGCCGCCAAGAACACCATGGAGGACTTCACGCGCAACATCCAGCGCAAGAAGGAGAAGGAGTTGGCGCAACTGCAATTCGGGGGCGGCGACGGTTCGGGCGGCCCCAAACAGGTGGTGGCCGGGCAAAAGGTCGGCCGCAACGATCCCTGCCCCTGCGGCAGCGGCAAGAAGTACAAAAAATGCCACGGTTCCTGACCCCCCGTGGCGCTCCGGCGTCTAAACTACACATGATCAAGTTCCTCTTCGCCCTCCTCCTTCCCGCGCTGGCCCAGGCCGCCATCTGGCCCGACGCCATCGGCGCCTACCACCGTACCGCCGCCTCCAAGCCGGTCCTCGCCGACGCTCCCATCTGGGACGAGTACGGCCTGCGTGAGTCCGAGACCGCCACCTACCAAAACGGCTCCGCCAAATTCACCGCTACCGCCTGGCGACTCCAGGATCCCACCGGCGCCCTGGCCGCCTACGACTGGCAGCGCCCCGCCAAATCAGAGCCCTCGAAAGAGGCTGCCCTGGCCGCCGAAACCGCCGCCGGCCTGCTGCTGGTCCACGGCAATTACCTGCTCTCGTTCACCGGCTACAAGCCCACTACTCTCGAGCTGGACCCCATCGTCGAATCGCTCCGCAACGTCGACGCCAGCTCCCTTCCCGCGCTCCCCGGCTACCTTCCCTCGCAGGGTCTGGTCCCCGGTAGCGAGCGGTATATCATGGGTCCCACCAGCCTCCGGAAGTTCAATCCCGGTATCCCGCCCTCGGCCGCGGCCTTCCACCTGGGCGCCGAGGCGCAATTGGGGGTTTTCCACAGTCCCAAAGGGGAAACCGCGCTGACCATCTTCAACTACCCCACCCACCAGATCGCCATGCAGCAGGCTGCCAGCCTCGGGAAAATCCCCGGTGCCGAGGTCAAACGCAGCGGCCCTCTGGTGGCCGTCATCCTCTCCCCGCCCGACCCCGACGCCGCCGAGCGCCTGCTCGCCCAAGTGCGTTTTCAGGCCGAAGTGACCCGCGACGAGTACGTTCCCACCCTTCGGGATAACATCGGCAACCTCGTCGTAAATGCTTTTATTCTCACTGGTTTACTGTTGGTGTTCTGCGTTGTGTCCGGTCTCGCGGTGGGCGGTTCCCGGGCCTTCCTTCGCCACTTCCGCAAGGGCGAGGACCCCGACGCCGTAATCACCCTGCATCTCAAATAGCGCTGCCCCCGCTACATAACACCCCGCTTTTGTTTGCCTTAGAGAGAAATCCTCAGCCTGAAAATGCGCCTTTTCCACCGCTCCGTCGCACTGTCGAAAAATGCGCGTTCGCGCAAGTCGGCCCGTACGAGCAGGTTACGGGTCAAAATTTCACGTCTCATTTCTTCTTGACTTGCGAGCCGTTGGGAAATACGATCCAACTACAAGGTTTTGACGGTTGCGATTCCGTCGAGACTGATTCTCCCATCGAACATCACCCTGGTAGAACAGGGCACAGAATGCTCACCCTTCGGGGTGAGCATTTCTATTTTACGGAGAACATTAGAATTACTTCCCAATTCGCCCCCTTTTCCGGCGCTCTGTAGGCCCCCCAGCCCCTCCAGCCCCCTTTCGGACCCACTGGCGGCCCGCATTTCGCCCGGAATCGGCATTCTGGCAGCCGCTACCCCTCGCAATGTCCTATGATGGGCAGTTGGCAGAAAATCACCATGACTGATCTGAAGTTGCAGGTAATCCCCCTAGGCGGGTGCGGCGAGTTCGGCATGAACATGACCGCCATCCGCTACGCCGATGACATCATCGTCATCGATTCCGGAATGATGTTCCCCGAGGCCGAGCTGCTGGGTGTCGACCTGGTAATGCCCGACCTGACCTTCCTCAAGGAAAACCAGCAGTTCGTCCGCGCCCTCATCCTCACCCACGGCCATGAGGACCACATTGGCGCCGTCCCCTATTTCCTTTCCGATATTGGGGTCCCCGTCTACGGAACCGATTTCACCCTGGCCCTGGTCGAGCGCCGCCTGGAAGAGTACGACCTCGACGAAGAGCCCCGCCTCATCCACATCAAGCCCAAACAGATTCTCGAAATCGGCCCCTTCAAAATCGAATTCATCCGCGTGACGCACTCCATCGTGAGCGCCGTGGCCCTGGCTATTACCACGCCTCTCGGCGTCGTCGTTCACACCGGCGATTTCAAGGTGGATCCCACTCCCACCGATAACGAGCTCTTCGACCTCCACACCCTCGCCGAGTACGGCAAGCGCGGCGTCCTCCTGCTGCTCTCCGATTCCACCAACGCCGACCGCCCCGGCTTCACCCAGAGCGAGCGCGCCGTGCGCCCGCGCATGGAAGAGATCTTCAATCGCGCCGAGCGCCGCGTGGTGGTCTCGTGTTTCAGCTCCTCCATCCACCGCATCCAGCTCGTCCTCGATCTGGCGCGGGAGTGCGGCCGCCGCGTGGCGGTCATTGGCAGGAGCATGGTGTCGGTCACCGAGATCGCCCACTCGCTCGGCCTGCTGGATATTCCCGACGGCATTCTGCTGCGCCCCCAGGATGCCATGGGCCTGCCGCCCGATAAGGTGGCCCTCCTCATCTCCGGCACCCAGGGCGAACCCATGTCGGCGCTGGCGCGCGTGGCCGTCGATAACCACAAGCACATCTCCGTGGAAAAGGGCGACACCGTGGTCCTCAGCTCCCGCATCATCCCCGGCAACGACAAGGCCATCTTCCGCATGATCGACCACCTGGCGCGCCGCGGCGCCGACGTCATGTACGGCAGCATGAACCCGCCGCTGCACGTCTCCGGCCATGCCAGCGCTGAGGAACAGAAGCTGGTTCTGAACCTGGTGCGCCCGCGCTACTTCATGCCCATCCACGGCGAGTTCCGCCAGCTTTCGAGCCACGCCCGTCTGGCCGAACACCTGCGCCTCGCCGGCGGCCTCGAGGAGATCTTCATGATGGAATCGGGCGACGTTTTGGAAATCGACAGCCGCGGCGCGCGCAAGGCTGGCCGCGTCGCCGTAGGCCACGTTTGCATCGATTCCGGCTCGGTGGACGACGTGGTGGAGGAGTTGGTCATCCGCGACCGCCGCCACCTTTCCGAAGATGGCATCGTGCTGCCCATCATCGCCATCAACCGCCAGACCGGCCGCGTGGAAAGCCCGCCGGAGATCGTCAGCCGCGGCTTCGCCCTGGCCGGAGACGGCTCGGACTTCATGGAGAACGCGCGTCTGATCGTGACCAAAACGCTGGAGAGTTCCAACCGCGAAGAGAAGACCGATTGGGGCGTCATGAAGGAGAAGATCCGCGCCGATCTGAAGCGCTACATCGCCAAGGAAACCTCTCGCCGCCCCCTCATCATGCCGGTTATCCTGGAAGTGTAAATGCTACGTTGGCTACTCGTCGGAATCGGCGACATCTCGACCAAGCGGGTGCTCCCCGCGATCCTCGCCGAACCGCGCAGCCAACTCGCCGGAATCGTCACCCGCACCCCCGCCAAGGCCGAGCCTTACCAGGTTCCCGCGTGGACCGATCTGGACGCCGCCCTCGCGCACTCCGCGGCCGACGCCGTCTACATCTCGACCCCCGTCTTCCTGCACGCCCCGCAGACCATCGCCGCCCTGCGCGCCGCCAAGCACGTGCTCTGCGAAAAGCCCATGGCGCTCCACTACGCCCAAGCTGTTACCATGCAGCAGGCCGCCATCGAGACCGGTCGCACGTTAGGCGTAGCCTACTACCGCCGCATGTATCCCAAGGTGGCTCGCGCCAGAGAGTTGATGGATTCCGGCGCCATTGGCCGCCCGGTCTTCGCGGAAGCCACCTCCCACGACTGGTTCTACCCCGCCGATGGTTTCCGCGCCTGGCTGGTGGACCCCGCCATGGCCGGCGGAGGCCCGCTCTACGACGTCGCCTCCCACCGCATCGACTTGATGAACTACCTCTTCGGCCAGCCCATGCGCGCCAGCGGCCAACTCTCGACGCTGGTCCATCCCATTCCAGTAGAAGACAACGCCACAGTGATGATCGAACATTCGACCGGCGTCCGCAGCGTGGTGGATGTGCGGTGGCACTCGCGCATTTCCCGCGACGAATTCCGCATTCGCGGCACGGAAGGCGAGCTCGACCTCACCCCGCTCAACGGCCCCGAACTCCTGCATCCCGGCGGCGCCGAGCGCATCCCCGCGCACGCCAATCTGCACTATCCCTGCGTGGAGAATTTCGTGAGTGCCGTGCTGGACAAAACCGATTTGCGCTCATCCGGCGCCACCGCCCTATTCACTGACTGGGTCATCCAACAAACCCGGTGACAACACAAACCCGGTGACAGACGGAACGTTTCCCGGTTTTCCCTACGCCCCCAGCGTCAGGTGCAGCACCCAGAACGAGGCGTACGCAATCATCGCCGCCATCGGTATCGTCAGCACCCACGCCCACACGATGTTTCTCGCGATGCCCCACCGCACCGCCTTCAT
>Ga0182021_10002874_pt1 | contig 20250 bp, 19 predicted proteins | sample 612E3MmetaG_FD_120493 | JGI IMG/M metagenome (GOLD analysis project Ga0182021, IMG submission 120493) | Permafrost microbial communities from Stordalen Mire, Sweden - 612E3M metaG (Illumina Assembly) | ecosystem: Environmental > Terrestrial > Soil > Wetlands > Permafrost | place: Sweden... | reverse complement strand
GGGTGAAAAGCCCCAGAAAGCGAGTGAAAAATCAGTCAAAGTGGGGCATGCTCTGCGATGGTAGAAGAGAGCGATTGCACCCATTTGAATAGCTATCCACGAAGGGCACGAAGATTCACGAAGGAAACTCTTCGTGTTCTTCGTGGATAGAAGTCTGTAAAGCAAATGGATACTGCTGACCAGCAACTGTATTTCGCCAATCGAGGCGAATGGCGCGCGTGGTTGGAAGCGAATCACGCCACCGCCAAAGAAGTTTGGCTCGTGATCTACAAGAAGCACACGGGCCAGCTGGGCCTCTCTTACGAGGAGGCAGTCGAAGAAGCGTTGTGCTTCGGCTGGATCGACGGCCTGCTGCACCGCATCGACGATGAAAAATACGCGCTGAGATATTCGCCGCGCAAGAAGGGCAGCAGCTGGTGGGAGACGAACAAGAGACCAGACACGCAATGGAAAGTCCCTTCCTCTCATCAGAACTGTGAAGGGAAGGGACTGAAGGCGCATCCGCACCGGAACAATTTTCAAGTTAAGCGGCCACCGGCAACGGCGGCCTTTCGACGACGGCAATCGGAACAGTCTCAGTGGGTGAAGAAACGTACATCGATAGCTTGAGGATCTGGTTGATCGGCGGGCGCGTGATGATGTCGATGACCGTCTCTTGCCACTCAGGTTCAAGGTCTTTCAAGCCGCTGAGTGGAAAACTTGATGGGCCAAGTTTGCTCATCTGGGCCAGAACGGAGAAATCCATTAACGTCAGGCCGACGGCTCGCTTTTCGGCCCGATTGAAGCGCAGCAAGATGTTGTCGTTCAACTCAACCGCTGCCGTCGCTTTCTCGCCCGGCGAGAAAGCAATGTACAGGACATCGGCTTCTTTGTCGTAGTCATACGTATAAGTCACAGGTTGAGTCATGCGTCATCACCCTTCGATCGTAGGTGTTTCATAAAGGCCGTTGCAATGTGATTATTGGGGGATGTCTGTCCTTCACTGTCAATATCAAAACCGAATAGCGCAATCGCAACGCTGTGATTGAATTCTTCAGGCAAATCGTCGAAAGGATACAGATAGCGATACTTGCGCGGATTGAGCAGTTCCTGGCGGCGTCGGCCTCGTTGGATGGCAACTTTCAAATGCTCTTCGTAGTTTGCCATTTCAGGATGATGCTCGACGATGTGCGACCATCGTTCCTGCGTCAGATAGAGCGAGTTGCCGTCACGATCTTGAACGTTTCAGCGTCTGCCATGATTCGCCATGACGTTTGCCTCTCTATAAGAGATTATAGTACTGCTTGCGAGGGCAACCAAATCTTTGCGCACTTGGGACATTAGATAAGCAGATGGTCACCATCGGCCAGCAGTTACACTTCACCCATCGAGACAAATGGCGCGCCTGGCTGGAAGCGAATCACGCTACCGCCAAAGAAGCCTGGCCTGTGATCTACAAGAAGCATACGGGCAAGCCGGGCCTCGCGCTTGAAGAGGCAGTCGAAGAGGCGTTGTGCTTCGGCTGGATCGACGGCCTGCTGCACCGCCTCGACGATGAAAAATACGCGCTGAGATATTCGCCGCGCAAGAAGGGCAGCATCTGGTCGGAAGTCAACAAGCGCAGGGTCAGGAAGTTGATCAAGCAAGGACGAATGACCGAGGCAGGCTTAGCCAAGATCAGGGACGCAAAGGCCAACGGCGAATGGCGCGCGGCCAGACTGCGCGAAAACGTAACCAACCTTCCTGACGATCTCGCGCAGGCCCTGAAAACCAACAGGCCAGCGTGGCACAATTTCGAGCGTCTCGCGCCGTCACACAAGAAGCAGTTCATTTACTGGATCACCAGCGCCAAGACGGATGTAACTCGCCGCAAGCGAATTCACGAGACGATCAGGCTGGTTGCCGAGAACAAGAAACTCGGCGCACCATGAAGACGAAAGGAGTTCTTCAACCATGACCATCGGACTCTTCGCCGACAAAGAATACCAACCGACTGAGACGGCAGTCTTCGCAGCGCTTGGTTCGAAGCAGCCGCTGTGGAAAGAACTTACGCAGTTCATTGCCGAAAACTATCCTATGCCCGGCGAGTGGAATTTCGGCGGCAAGAATTACGGCTGGAATCTCTGGTATCGCAAGAGCGGCAAGACCCTGCTTACGTTATATCCACAAGATCGCTACTTCGTAGCTCAAATTGTGCTGGGCAAAGATCAAGTTGAACAAGCGCTCGCGTTGAAGTTGGGAAAAAACGTAGGGACGGTTCTGACCGAGACGCCGCAGCTGCACGATGGGCGCTGGTTATTCATCAAAGTAAAAACCGCCAAAGACGTCAAGGACGTTCAGCAACTGCTGCAGGTCAAGCGGCGACCCAGGCCGCAGCAGTGAAACCGAGTCTGCTCCAAAGGCAATAGACCATGGTTCGCTTAGTTCCGATGACTGGGCCCGAATTTCAAGCGTATCTTGAACAAGACATCGAACGCTTCGCGCAAGAGCGTATTCGTGCAGGAGATTGGCATCCCTCGGAAGCGTTGCAGAAATCGCGTGAAGAACATCAGCAATTACAGCCCGACGGTGTGGCAACCAGGAACCATTACCTCGTTTCGATTGAAGATGAGACGCTCGGCGCAGCGAAAGTGAAAGCATTGGGCCTCGCTAAGATTGCGCTCCATGTGTTTGCACACAATCGTGCTGCCCGGGCTTTGTATGAAAAAACCGGATTTGAGATCACCGGTATCTACCTGACGAAGAAACTGACGAAGTGAGCAACTAAGAAAGGAGATAAAGTCAATGTCTGTCATTACGATATCCAGGGAGTTCGGCAGTGAAGGGAGTTACATCGCCGAGAAGGTCGCCCAGGCGCTGGGCTACCATCTGGCGGATAAGGAGACACTGGAGCACGTGCTCCTTCAGTACGGCTTCGTCGAATTCGAAAAGGAGTACGACGAAGCCCGGAGCTTGTGGGCGCGCCTCGACGCACGAAACACGGAGATGATCAAGATGCTGAATCGGGTCATCCGGGCCGTGGCGCGGCATGGCAATGTGGTGATTCTGGGGCGAGGCAGCTTCGCCGTATTAAACGACTTTGCCGACGTGCTAAACGTGCTCATTCAAGCGCCTTTGTCCGTCCGGCAGGCGCGGGTGATGACACAACAAAAGATTACCGAGCCAGAACAGGCCGAAGCAATCGTGAAAGAAGCCGATCGAGTGCGGGCGACCTTTCTCGAATCATACTACGATGTTCGCTGGGACGCGGCCAGCGCCTTCGACTTGGTGATCGATACCGGCAAGGTCCCGCCGGATTTAGCGATTAGCTGGCTGGTAGAGACCGTTAAGGCCGTGCCGGAAAGAAAAGATGGCGAGGCACGAACGACCAGTGCGATTGAAGAAGATGAGATCCTGGCTTCTGCCGTTTCCGATGTGCTCAAATGCCAGGTTGTTCATCGACCATGAGGTAAATCATGCTTCCCTCTCAGCACTACCGCCAACCCGACGCCGGAGCCGTGTTAAGCGCGCTGCACGACATCAACACGCGACACGGCTATCTGCCTGCCGCTGAAGTGCGCCGCGCCGCGAGTGATCTGGCCGTGCCGTTGAGCGTGATGTACAGCGCGGCCACCTTCTACGCGTTGTTCAGTTTCAAGCCCTGTGGCAAACACAAGTTGCAGGTGTGCGAAGGCACGGCCTGCTACGTCAAAGGCGCAGCGGAATTGTTGACGAAGCTGCAAAGTGAACTGGGCATCCAGATCGATGAAACGACCGAGGATCTGCTCTTCACCCTCAAGCGTGTGCGCTGCGTCGGCTCGTGCGGCCTCGCCCCGATCGTGCGCGTGGACGACGAGACGTTTGGGCGATTGACGCTGGACGATTTGGAATCCGTGTTAGCCAAGTTTCGCAACCAGTAAATCGTGGTGCGTGTTGCGTGGTGCGTGACAGGTCGTTGCAAGTTACGTACCACGCACTACGCAGGGGATAAACAATGAACCTTGAACGCCTACGCACTGTCGGCCAAACCAGTCTCTATCCCGCCAAAATCAAAATCACGGTCGGCCTGGCGACGTGCGGATTGGCGGCCGGGGCCGATGTGATCTTCGAGACATTGAAGCAGCGCCTTGAACAACGCGGCCTCGCAGCGATCTTGACGAAGACCGGCTGCCTGGGTGCGTGCCATCAAGAACCGATCGTCGAAGTGCAGCTGCCCGGTTTCGCGCCCATCCTCTGCACCAGGGTGACACGCGCACGGGCGCGCGCGCTGGTCGACGATCTGGCGCGTGGCTCGCCGCCCGCCAACGCGTGGGCCGTGATCACACACGACGAATCGCCCTTCATCGATCCGCACGTGGAGTGGAGCCGGCCGATCGGGTTTGAGTCCGCCGCGGTCTTCAATGAACAACCCTTCTTCGCCAAGCAGCGCAAAATCGTGCTGCGCAACTGCGGCCTAATCGATCCGACGAACCTCGCAGAATACATCGCGCGCGGCGGCTATCAAGGCCTGCAGCGCACCCTGCGCGACTTCACTCCGCAGCAAGTAATCGATGAAGTGACGCAGGCGGGATTGCGTGGGCGCGGCGGCGGCGGCTTTCCGACCGGACGCAAATGGCACATCGCGCGTGAGGCGCCTGGTGAAACGAAGTACCTCATCTGCAACGGCGATGAAGGCGATCCCGGGGCGTACATGGATCGAACGATGTTGGAAAGCGATCCGCACAGCGTCATCGAAGGCATGATCATCGGCGCGTATGCCGTCGGCGCGCAACAAGGCTACGCGTATATCCGTGATGAATATCCACTCGCGGTCGAGCGCATGACGTTGGCGGTGCAGCAGGCTGAGGTACAGGGCTTGCTGGGCCAGAACATTCTCGATTCAGGGTTCAGTTTCTCGATCAAGATCGTGCGCGGCGCGGGCGCTTTTGTGTGCGGCGAAGAGACGGCGCTGATCGCTTCGATCGAAGGCGGCCTGGGCGAGCCGCGACCGAAACCGCCTTATCCCGCGGTCAGCGGCTTGTGGGGCCAACCGACGATCATCAACAACGTCAAGACTTGGGCCACCGTTCCGGTGATCATGGCGCGCGGCGCGGCGTGGTATGCTGCGCTGGGCACAGTCCACAATGCGGGCACGGTGGTGTTCTCGCTCGTCGGCCAGATTGCCCATACCGGATTGGTGGAAGTCCCGCTCGGCTTGAAACTGCGCGATCTGATTGAAGACATCGGCGGCGGCGGGATCGATGGCCGATCGATCAAGGCCGTGCAAACCGGCGGTCCTTCAGGCGGCTGTCTGCCCGCTCGATTGTTTGATCTCCCGATCGAGTATGAACGCTTGAAGGATGCAGGATCGATCATGGGGTCGGGCGGGTTGGTTGTGCTCGACGAATCGTCGTGCATGGTCGATGTGGCGCGCTACTTCCTCGACTTCACGGCGCTGGAATCGTGCGGCAAATGCACGGCGTGTCGTGAAGGCAACAAACACCTGCACACGATCCTCGATCGCATCACGCACGGCCAGGGCACATTGGACGATCTGGCGCTGCTCGAAGAAGTTGGCCAGGCCGTGCAGATCGGATCGTTGTGCGGCCTCGGACAGACTGCGCCGAATCCGGTGCTGTCTACGCTGCGCTACTTCCGTGACGAATATGAAGCGCATGTGATCGAAAAACGCTGTCCGGCAGGGAAATGTGTGATGACTGAAACGTAAAACGTGATGCGCAAAACGTAACATCACCGCTTACGTTTCACGTTTTACGCTTTACGCAGGAGACCCGTCATGCCTAAGCTCATCATCGATCGTCAAGGGATTGAAGTCTCTGCCGGCTCCACCGTTTTACACGCCATCCAATCGGCTGGCATACCCCTACCGACCTTGTGTTATTGGGAAGGCTTGCCGCCGTATGGCGCGTGCCGCTTGTGTTTGGTGGAAGTCATCGAGCCGTTTCATCAGGTCATCGCGTCGTGTGCTTATCCCGCCGAAGACGGCCTGCTGATCGATACGCACGGATCGCGCGCCGTGGCGCTTCGCAATCTCATGCTCGAATTCATGTTGGCGCGCTGCCCGACCTCGGATGTGATCCGCTCATTGGCCAGTGAAGCCGGCGTCACCTCGACGCGCTTTACGTCCGATGCCCAGCCCAATGAACTGTGCATCTTGTGTGGCTTATGCGTGCGCGTGTGCCGCGAGTTGGTCGGCGCCGCCGCGATCGGGTTTATCGGGCGCGGCGATCAACGCGAAGTGGGATCGCCGTTTCATCTGCAAGCGGAAGCCTGTATCGGGTGCGGCGCGTGTGCGGCCGTGTGCCCCACCGGCGCAGTGAAGATCGAAGATGTCGATGGGCAGCGCATCTTGCATTCATGGAACACGCGTGTGCCGTTGAAGCCGTGTCCCGAATGCGGTCAACCCTTCGCGCCAGAGCCAATGATTTTCCTGCGCGATCTCGTCGAAACGAGTGAGTACTTGTCCCACCAAGAGACGGGGGCTGTTCCGTGGGGCATCTGTCCCGCCTGCCGCCGTAAGCAAGCGGCCGCGCACTTTCAACCGTTGGGGATCATGGTCTGAGGAAGAACGAGTGCGGTCATGATACAACAGCGCCTAACCAGATTGCACACTGCGCCGTCCTTCATTGTTCATCGACGAGTGGTGGATGATGTTGGCGAATCGCCTGTCGTCTGAATCAACCCCAGCCGATTGTCTCCCTATTCCACGCCATCTTCCACTTCGCGGGCGTGATTCAAGGTCCGCGTTTGCGCCGTAACCCGATCGAGCCTGCCCGTCAACCACAACCTCAGATCGATGGCATGAATGGCTTGATTGATCGGCCCCCCACCCTCGCGCGCCTCGCTGCCATGGGTTTGTATTGACTTTTCTCTGAAAATAAATATACTATTTCATGAAATTTATCGCAAGTTTGAGCATATTTTTCAGAAAGACGCAATTATGAGCACAAAGCAGGCTCACCCCAATATTGCTGAAGTAGCGCGGCAAGCCGGTGTATCTCCTTCGACTGTCTCGCGAGTGCTGAACAATACCGTCCCCGTCAGTGAAGATGTGCGCAAGCAGGTGTTGCGCGCTTCGGCGGAGTTGGGCTATCGGCATGTGCCCCACCGCTCGGTGAAAACGCCACAGATCAATTCCATCGCCATGCTCATCCCCGATATTCTCAATCCTTTCTTCGCCGAGATCGTGCGCGGCGTGCAGGACGAAAGCGCCGACGAGTATCTGCCGCTGTTGCTGGACACGGCCGAGGATGTGCAGCGTGAAAAGCAATATTTCCGCCTGTTGACCACTCAATCCATCTGCGGCGTCATCGTCGGTGGATCGCGCATCGCGTCGGAAGAGCTGGCTGCAGCGATCAGCCATCAGAAAATCCCGCTGGTGGTGCTCAATCGGCCGGTACGTCATCCGCACGTGGCTTGTATCATGGTCGATTTTCAGGCGGCAACCTATCGGGCCACTTGTCATTTGCTCAGCCTGAATCATACACGCATCTCCTATCTGGCCGGACCAGTTCAGTCGGAAGCTTCGCAAGCCCGACGGCGTGGCGTTGAGTCAGCGCTGGCCGAAGCCGGTTTGCCGTTTCGGCCTGAACTGTGTCCGGTGAGTTTTCCCAGCGTAGATGGCGGCTTTCAGGCGATGAGCGCCCTGCTCACTCTACCGGCTTCTGAACGCCCGACCGCGGTGGTGGCCTACAACGATCTGATGGCGCTGGGCGCACTGCATGCCATCCGCGTACATCACTTGCGTGTGCCGGAAGACATCTCGGTCATCGGCATCGACGACATCGCGATGGCCGCGCACACCAATCCACCGCTGACGACCATTGCGCAGCCCAAGTATCGCATGGGCCGCGTGGCGATGCAGACTCTGCGGCGCATGATTCAGGGTCAGCCGCCACCCGAGGAAGGTTACATTTTGATGGAAAGCCCGCTGATCGTGCGCGAATCGACCGGCCCGGCTCCCGCCAGTGGCACAAACGGACATCCCTCATGAATCCAGGGGAACGCTTCGCCACTGTAGCGCGCGGAGGAAAAGCCGCACGCGCATCTCTTTCTCGATCGAGAGTCGGCGGCAAAGCTAGCGGCAGCTTCAAAATCTCTATGAGGTCATGACATGCACCCTGATCGCTATTTTGATCCCGATCCGACCCAGCGCAGCATCGCGCGCGAGTTGTACGCGACCGTCGCCACGTTACCGTTGATCTGCCCGCACGGTCACGTCGATCCACAGATGTTTGCGGATCCCGATTATTCTTTCGGCTCGCCGGTCAATCTGCTCATCATCCCCGATCACTACGTCTTTCGCATGTTGTATTCGCAGGGGATTGCGCTGGAGGCGCTGGGTGTCCCTCCCTCGCCCCAGCAGGGAGAGGGGTCGGGGGTGAGGGTCGAAACCGATCACCGCAAAATCTGGCAGACCTTCGCCGATCACTTCTATGTGTTTCGCGGCACGCCCACGGGGGTGTGGCTTAACGACGAATTGAGCAATATCTTCGGGATCGAAGAGAAATTGACCAGCGCATCGGCGCAACGCATCTATGATCAGATCGCGGAGAAGCTAGCCTCGCCCGAATTCAAACCGCGCGCCTTGTTCGAGCGCTTCAACATCGAAGTGTTGTGCACCACCGACGCCGCGACCGATCCGCTGAACCAACATCAGGCCATCCGCGCTTCAGGCTGGACGGGCAATATCCGGCCCACGTTCCGGCCCGATGGCGTAGTGAATCTCGACGCGCCGGGGTGGCGTGAAAACATCGACGCGTTGAGCGCGATCAGCGGCACTCACGTGCACAACTACGCCACCTTCATTCAGGCGCTAGAGAATCGCCGCGCTTTCTTCAAGGCAATGGGAGCCACGGCTACGGATCACGCCGCGCTCACGCCCTACACGCAAGAGCTCTCACCGCACACAGCCGACGCGATCTTCCAACGCGCCTTAAGTGGCGAGGCCACCGCCGACGACGCGGCCCACTTCACCGGCCACCTGCTGCTGGAAATGGCGCGCATGAGTTGCGAAGATGGCCTCGTCATGCAGCTGCATCCCGGCTCGCTGCGCAATCACAACACCACCCTCTTCGATCACTTCGGGCCCGACCAGGGCGCCGACATTCCGATCGGGACGGAGGTCACGCGCAACTTGCGCCCGCTGTTGAACAAGTACGGCAACGATCCGCGCTTGACGCTCATCCTCTTCACGCTCGATGAATCCACCTACTCGCGCGAACTTGCGCCACTGGCCGGACATTATCCCGCGCTGAAACTCGGTCCGCCGTGGTGGTTCTTCGACAGCCTCAACGGCATGGCGCACTACTTCGATCAAGTCATGGAAACGGCAGGACTATACAACACGGTCGGGTTCAACGACGACACGCGCGCGTTTCCGTCGATTCCAGCACGGCACGCTGTGTGGCGGCGGGCCAGCGCGAACTGGCTGGCCGGGCTGGTGGCGCGGCATTTCATCGACAGGCACGAAGCGCACGAGATGATCGCAGCCCTGGCTTATCGACTCGTTAAGCAAGCGTACAAATTATCATAAGGAACCATCGTGAATCTGCAAGAATTGACCACGTTGTATAACTTCAAAGATCGCACCATTGCGATCACGGGCGGTGCGGGGGTGCTGGGCGGCGAGATGGCGTGCGCGCTGGTGGGCTGCGGCGCGAACGTCGTCATCCTCGATCGCGACACGGCTCTGGCCCAGCGGCTGGTTCACCGTTTCGAGCCAACCACCACGGGCCGCGCGATTATCGTATATGGTGACGTGCTCAAGCGCGAAACATTGGAACAGGCGCGCGATGTGATCCTGCACGAGTTTGGCCGTCTCGACGGTTTGATCAACGGCGCGGGTGGCAACAAGCCCGACGCGACCACCGCGCCCGATCGATCGTTTTTCGATCTACCGGAAGAAGCCCTGCGCTTCGTGTTCGATCTCAATTTGATGGGCACGATCATGCCCTCGCAGATTTTTGGCCGGCTGCTGGCGCAGCAAGGCGAAGGGGTGATCCTCAACGTTTCATCAATGAATGCGTTCCGGCCTTTGACGCGCATCGCCGCTTACTCGGCGGCGAAGGCGGGCGTCAGCAACTTTACGCAGTGGCTGGCGGTGCATATGGCGCAAGAGTATTCGCCGCGCATCCGCGTGAACGCCATCGCGCCGGGGTTCTTCATCGGGCAGCAAAACCGGCGTTTGCTCTTAACCGAGGATGATTCGTTGACGCTGCGCGGTCAAGCCATCATCGCCCACACGCCGCTGGGGCGCTTTGGCAATCCCGAAGATTTGCTGGGCGCGGTGCTGTGGTTGCTGTCACCGGCGTCGGCATTTGTGACGGGCGTGGTCATCCCGATCGATGGCGGGTTCTCGGCCTACAGCGGAGTGTAGTGAATGTTGATTGCCGATTGCTGATCGCTGATTGAAAAGTGGTAATCAACAACACTTGCACCGCGCTGCGGATGCACGCCTTGTCCGCGAAGCGGAGGCGCGCTGGGCGTGCAGGTGTCAGAAATGGCTGAACATGTTGACCGAACAAGAGATTGAAAAGTTTGTCGCAGACAGTTTGAACAGCCTGGCGTTGAACGATCAGCGTGTACTGGTGATCATTCCCGATGCCACGCGCACCATGCCGCTGCCGCTGTTCTTTCGCTTGATCGTCCAGCACCTGCGCCCACGCGTGAAGGCGGTGGATTTTCTCGTGGCGCTAGGGACGCATCCAGCGATGAGCGAAGAAGCCTTGCTGAAGTTGGTGGGTCTGACATCTGACGAGAAATCCGCGCAGTATGCCGACGTGCGCCTGCTCAATCACGCGTGGAAAGACCCGCAGGCGTTGATCACGATCGGGGTGATTCCGTCCGACGAGATTGCACAGTTAAGCAACGGCCTGCTGAAGCAAGAGGTACCCGTGCGGCTCAATCGCCTGATCCTCGATTACGATCACTTGTTGATCTGCGGCCCGGTTTTTCCGCACGAGGTAGTGGGCTTTAGCGGCGGCAACAAATATTTCTTTCCTGGCATCGCAGGCGCGGACATCATCGACTTCACGCACTGGTTGGGCGCGCTGATCACGTCGTACGACATCATCGGCACGAAGGATACGCCGGTGCGCCGCGTGATCGATCGGGCGGCGTCGTTCATTCCGCGGCCGCGCCATGCGCTGTGCAGCGTCGTCACCCATGAAGGCGTGGCAGGCGTGTTCTGCGGCACACCTGAGGAAGCCTGGCGCGCGGCGGCCGATCTTTCAGCGCAGGTGCATGTGCGCTACGTCGATTGGCCCTATCGGCAGGTATTGTCGGTGATGCCGGAGATGTACGATGAAATCTGGGTCGGCGCGAAGGGCGTGTACAAGCTGGAGCCGGTGGTGGCCGACGGCGGCGAGTTGATCATCTACGCCCCGCACATCAAAGAGATCAGCGTGGTGCACGGCGCGTTGATCAGGCAGATCGGCTATCATGTGCGTGATTACTTCGTGAAGCAGTGGGAGCAGTTCAAGCACATCCCGTGGGGCGTGCTGGCGCACTCGACGCATCTGCGCGGCGTGGGAACCTATGATGCGGAGCGTGGCATCGAATCACCACGCATTCAAGTGACGTTAGCCACCGGCATTCCTGAAGAGGTGTGCCGCGTGGTCAATCTGGGTTATCGCGATCCGGCGACGATCGATCCACAGGCGTGGCTGCGGGACGCCGATCCCGATCGGTTGGTGGTGCCGCGCGCGGGTGAGTATCTCTATCGGTTACAATCATCGTAAACACAGAGGTGAGACATGGACAAAGCGAATTTTGGATTTATGGGGCTGGGTGTGATGGGGCATATGCTGGCGCTCAACATGGAGCGGCATGGCTTTCGCGTGGCCGGCTACGATATCGACGCCGAAAAGGTGAAGGCCTTTGGCACGAAGTATCCGGGCAAGCATCTGATCGCCTGCGCGACATTGGAGGAGTTTCTTAATGCGTTGGAACGGCCGCGGCGCATCATGATGATGGTTCCGGCGGGCAAGCCGGTGGATGCGGCGCTGGCGAGCATCAAGCCGATCCTGGAACGCGGCGATCTGCTGATCGACGGCGGCAATACTTTCTTCACAGACACAGAACGCCGATCGGCTGAGCTGGAGACGCAGGGCATCGTCTACATCGGTACGGGTGTCAGCGGCGGCGAATCGGGCGCGTTGTGGGGGCCGGCCATCATGCCCGGCGGCCAACCGGAAGCGTGGGAATTGGTGAAGCCCATCTTCGAAGCGATTGCGGCGAAAGTGAATGATGAGCCGTGCGTGGCCTACATGGGGCCGCGCGGCGCAGGCCACTACGTGAAGATGGTGCACAACGGCATCGAGTACGGCGACATGCAGTTGATTGCCGAAGCCTACGCTGTGCTGCATGACGGCCTGGGGCTGAGTAACGCCCGCCTGCAAGAGGTCTTCAGCGAATGGAATCGCGGCGAGTTGGAATCGTATCTGATCGAGATCACGGCGGACATCTTTGCGAAGATGGATGAAGAGAGCGGCCAGAGTGTGATCGATCTGATCCTCGATGAGGCGCAGCAAAAGGGCACGGGAAAATGGGCGTCGCAAAATGCGCTGGATCTGGGCGCGCCCATTCCCACGATCAATGCCGCCGTGGAATCGCGCATCATTTCGGCCTACAAAGACGAACGCGTCGTTGCTTCGCAAATTTTGAGCGGGCCGCAGCCAAAGATCGATCTCGATCCGCAGATCGTGATCGATGCGGTGCGCGATGCGTTGTATGCCGCCAAGATCTGCTCGTACGCGCAGGGCTTTGGACTGATGCGGCTGGCCAGTCAGGAATATAAGTACCAACTCAACTATGGCGAGATCGCGCGCATCTGGCGCGGCGGCTGCATCATTCGCGCACGCTTCCTCAATGACATTCGCCAGGCATTTGCGCGCAACTCCGATCTGCCTAATCTGCTGATCGATCCGGAATTCGCCCAAGCGATGAATGCGCGCCAGGCCGCACTGCGCAAAGTGGTGGCAGTGGCGGCTGAAAACGGGATTCCTGTGTTAGCGTTTAGCTCAGCCCTGGCTTACTACGACGCCTATCGCAGTGCGCACTTGCCCGCGAATCTGACCCAGGCCCAGCGCGATTATTTCGGCGCGCACACCTATCAGCGCGTGGACCAGCCGCGCGGCAAATACTTCCATACCAACTGGACGGGGCAAGGCGGGGATATTACTTCGAACGTGTATTCGGTCAGGACTCTTGCAAAACTGGACTCGAGGCTTCAGCCGGAAACGTGACTCAACACGGAAATCGGCTGAAGCCTAAGTTCCAGACACGAACTTGCAAAATTTCAGCCGGGTCAAACCGAATCAATCTTTGAACATCATCTCACAGAACTTGTCTCTAGGAGAACGTCAATGAAATATGGTCTGAACATCCGCCAGGAGGGCGCGTTGGACTTCCTGGCACTGGGGGCGTTGGTGCATCGGCTCGATCCGGGTATCATCCCCTTTCGCAAAGCCACGCAGTGCCAGATTCATGTCAGCGGCGGCGAGTTCAACTGCGCGGCCAATCTGGCCGATTGCTTTGACCTACAGACAGGCATCGCTACGGCGATGGTCGATTATCCCATCGGCGATTTGATCGCCGAGCGCGTGCGGGCCATGGGCGTCAAGCCGTTTTACAAGCGCTTCACACACAATGGCGTGAACGGCCCCAACATGGCGACGGTCTACAGCGATCGCGGCCAGGGCGTGCGCGCGCCGGTGGTGTTCTACAATCGCTCGAACGAAGCCGCTGCGCAGCTCAAGCCCGGCGACTTTGACTGGCACGCCATCTTCGCCGTAGGCGCAGGCGGCGTGCGCTGGTTTCACAGCGGCGGCATCTTTGCGGCGCTGTCTGAAACGACGGGTGAGGTAATCATCGAAGGGATGAAGGCGGCGAAGGCGGCGGGCGCCATCACCTCGTTCGATCTGAATTATCGCGCCAAGCTGTGGAACATCTGGGGCGGCCACGAACGCGCCCTGTCGGTGGTGAAGCGCATCGTCGAGAACGTGGATGTCATCGTCGGCAATGAAGAGGATCTGCAAATGGGCCTGGGCATTCCGGGGCCGGAGGCGGCCGCCAAATCCAAACTCGATCCGAGCACGTTCTTTGGGATGATCGATCAAGTGGTGCAGAAGTATCCGCAGGTCAAGATTGTCGCGACGACCTTGCGTGAGGTGCACTCGACCAATCGGCATAGCTGGGGCGCGGTAGCCTGGATCGATGGGCAGACCTACGTGTCGCCGACATGTGAACTCGACATACACGATCGCGTCGGCGGCGGCGATGGTTATGCCTCCGGTTTCTTCTACGGTTTGCTCATGGGCGAGGAGCCGCAAGAAGCTGTCAATCTCGGCTGGGCACATGGCGCGCTGCTGACGACCTTCCCCGGCGACACGACGATGGCCACCGCAGATCAAGTGCGCGCTTTTGCCAAAGGCGGATCGGCGCGCATTCAGCGCTGACACTCATCGCGTTATAAGTAACGGCGAGCTATTCCTCATCTTCGTTCTCAGAGGCTCACGCGGAGGCGCGCAGAACGGGGTAGGTTTTCCCAGGGAGACGTTCCGCGTGTTGATGACGCGCAGCGCCCATCGTCTGAGGAAAAGAGTGAAGGAGATAAAGCGATGAACCATCCCGAAGCGACTGCCGCCGCCCTTGCGATCCTACGCAATCCGGCCACCTTTCAATGGGTCGTCATTCCGCTGTTGGCGCTGGTGCTGTACATCTACGCTAACGAATTCGCGCAGCGCAACTGGAAGCCCATCGCGGCTGGCTTAGCGCTCTACGTCGTCCACTGGTTCTACGAAATCCTCAATGCGCTCATTCAGCACTTCAGCGGTCACGCCTTGTGGACGGTTCCAACCGGCACGGCCTTTCTGCTATTGATCGGAGTTGGCATCGAGATCAGTTTGATGTTCTCGGTGGCAGGGTTGATCATGAGCAAGTTCCTGCCCAGCGATCCGAAGATGAAAATCGCCGGCCTCAACAATCGCTTGCTTTTCACGCTGGTGAATGCCGCCTTCTTTGCCCTCGTCGAAATCTTCCTGGTGCAGACGCCGACCTTCGTGTGGGTGTATCCGTGGTGGGGCGCGCTGCCGGTCTTTCTCACGGTGTACATTCCCTTCTTCGCCGCCGCTTTCTACGTCCACGACTGGCCGCCGCGCCGCCAGATCATGTTCATCGGCAGTCTCGGCGCGATCGATGTCGTGCTGCTGATTCTATTTGCGGGCATCCTGCGCTGGATTTGAGAAGTTTGCCTTTCTACTCCATTCTCACTACAATCACCGTATCCTCGCGCGGCGTTTGTAACTGGTCGTCGGATAGGACTTTCTCATGGCATCGATTCCACCTGATTTGATCGAACAATTTGCATGCGGAAATGGAGTGTTGGTGGTGGGCGCCGGCCTGGCACGCATCGCGGGCCGGCCTGGGTGGGCGGAATTGTTTGAGCCGCTTGCCGACCGGATTGGATTGCCGTTGGAGCGACGACAAGATCCGCTCAAGGTGGCACAGTATATTGAAAACGAAATCGGGCGACCGGCGTTGATTGAGCAGGTGCAGGAACAGATCGATCGGCCCGGCCTCGCGCCAACTGAACCTCACCGGCAACTGGCGCGTTTGGGAGCACGGACCTGGGTGGCGACCGGCTTTGATGATCTGGCTGAACGGGCCGTACGCGAACGCGGCGAACGAACAGTCGAGGTCGTGCGCGATCAGAATCTGCCCTATACCAGCAGTGAAGCAGTCATGATCTTGAAGATGTATGGCGATGTCCAACAACCCGACACCTTGGTTCTGACCCGCTCCGATTACGACTCCTACTTCCATCGTTTTCCCCATATCCGCGAGAAACTCGCCAGCCTCCTCCTCGAAAAGACTTGTCTGTTCGTCGGTTACGAAGTGGACGATCCAGATTTCAACCAAACTTTGAAACAGGTTACACCGAATTCAAGATCGGCGTCATCCTGCGGCAGGCGCGAGAAGAAGCCGGCCTGACTCAAGAGGAAGTCGCGCGGCGATTACATACTCAAAAGTCCGCCATCTCGCGTATTGAAAATCACGCCGACGATGTGCGGTTGTCTACCTTGCGGCGTTATGCTGAAGCGGTGGGCGCCAACTTGCAGATCAACCTCGCGCACGGTTGAACGCCACACCGACCGGTCGCAACGCTCGATCAGCCGATCGGGCGTTTTTGTTGCTGGGATCGACTTCCTCTCTATTGATTACGACCGTTTTGCCTCGCCGCCTGCCTCGCAGTATACTGATACCATCCTTTCCGCAGGATGTGCGCCATGCCCGATTCCCGCGCCGATCAAATTGCCAAACTCCAGCAGTCTATCGCGACACTTGAAGAACAACAGCGCACTCTGGGCGTCGATCTATCTGCCTCCATTCAGATTCAGCGCGAAGTACTCTCCCAACTTGAACAGGCCGAGGCCGACGCGTCCGTCACTCTCTCCGGTTCCGGCACGATCGTGCAGGGCGCGGACAACGTCACGGCCAGCGCGAGCGCCATCGCCGTGGGGGGCGATGTGCAAGGCCCGGCCATCACCGGCGACGAGAACATCAGCGCGGGCGGCCACGTCATCATCAACGAAGGCGGCACGGTGATCGTCGAGGCGGGCGGCGAACTGCCCGTGAAGATGACGGCGGTCGATCGGGCTTCGGCGCTGGGCCGCTATTTGCAGCACGTCATCAGCCGTAATCGTTATCTGCAATTGCAGGGCATCCGATCGGGTGGCAAGTTGGTCAGCATCGAACTCGATCAGATCTACGTCACGCTGCGCGCCACGCGCGAGCGGACCGTGCACGAAGAAGACGAGTGGCTGAAAGCCGAAGCCGCCCTCGCGCCGGGCGAACTGCATCGCGGCCGAGAAGGCGCGCTTTCACGCGCCCGCGATGGCGGCCGCGTCAGCACCGAAACCGTCGTTGTCAGTGTGAACGAAGCGCTGAGCGCACATCGTCGATTAGTGGTGTTGGGTGATCCGGGCAGCGGCAAGACGACGCTGCTGCGCTACCTGGCGTTGCTGTACGCGCGCGACATTGCCGAGCGCACGACACTAGTGCGCGACAAGCTGGGCTTGAGTGAAAGCGCCGGTCTGCCGATTCTGTTGCCTTTACGCCAGATCGGTGCGTTTCTGCGAAAACAGGACGACGACGGTACAGACGGCCATGCGCTGCTGCTGAACTTCCTCTTCAAATCGCTGCGTAATGAACGGCTTGATCTTCCTGACGATTTCTTCGATCGTGCCTTGCAGCAGGGCGGCGCGGTGATTCTGCTGGACGGTCTCGATGAAGTGGCCGATCCCGATCTGCGGCGGCGTGTGGCGGGCTTGGTCGAGGATTTCACGCGCGCGTATCCGCAGTGCCGCTACGTGGTGACGAGTCGCATCGTGGGCTACACCGGCGCGGCGCGGCTGGGCGAAGATTACCGCACCACCACCGTGCGCGATTTCACCCTAGCCGACGTGGAGCGCTTCCTCATTCACTGGCATCGCCTCGTGGCCGTGGGGCAAATGGGGCCGGGCGACAGCGCCGAGACTTACGCTGCCGATCAGACCCGCCAGTTGCTCGACGCCATCAAGGGCAACGAGCGCATCCGCGAACTGGCGATCAACCCGCTGATGCTGACGGTCATCGCGATGGTGCACCGCGACCGGGTGAAGCTGCCCGATCGGCGCGCGGAGTTGTACGCCGAAGCAGTGGATGTGCTGCTGGGCAAATGGGAAGAAGCCAAAGGTCTGCACGAGATCGCAATCCTGGAAAATCGCCCGTTCGACACCGGCGACCGGCGCGTGATGCTGCAGCAGATCGCATTGAAGATGCATGAGAGGCAGTTGAAAGAAGTAACGGCGGAAGAGTTGCAGCGCTGGCTGATCGCGCTGTTCCTAGAAGTCACCAAAGAGCAGCGCGCCGCCGAGCGGGCTGTGGAACGTTTCTTGCGCGTCATTGAAGAACGCACTGGCTTGCTGACGGCGCGCGGCGAGGGCGTCTATGCCTTTTCGCATCTGACCTTTCAAGAATACCTGGCGGCGTTGGCGATTGCGACCCGCGACGATTACGTGGCTTACACTTTGCCGCACGTGCCCGATGCCTGGTGGCGCGAAGTGATTTTGCTGGAAGCCGGTTACTTCAGCACGCAGGGGCCGGAACGCACCACGAAGTTGATCCGTGCGATTGCAGAGTTGAAAGACGAGCCGGAACTGTATCACAACCTGGTGCTGGCCGCCGAATGCCTGCGCGACGTGGGCGAGGGCCGCGTGACAGGCGACCTGTTGGGTGAAGTGCAGCGTCGCTTGCGGCAGGCCTTATCCTCGCCGCCGCCCTGGCTGGCGCGTTGGTCGAAGAACAAGAAATCGGGCGGCTGGCTGGAACGGCGCAGTGTTGCGATGGAGGCATTGGCTCAGACTGGTGCCGGCTATTGGACCATGCCTTACGGCGAGCCGGAATGGATTACGATTCCGGCAGGTGAATTCTGGATGGGCGGTGAGGGCGTGTATGATGGCAAACCTGTTCATCGTCTGGCGTTGCCAGCCTTCCAGATTTCCAAAGTGCCCATCACCAATGCTCAATACCTGTTGTTTGTGCAGGCCGCGCAACACGCCGTGCCGAGCGATTGGGAAGAGAGCCGTCCGCCCAAAGGCAAAGAGAGTCATCCCGTAGTGAATGTCTCATGGGATGATGCCATGGCGTATAGCCAGTGGTTGAGTCAGGTAACTGGCAAACCGATCACCTTGCCCAGTGAAGCCGAATGGGAGAAGGCGGCGCGTGGCGATCAAGACCAGCGCGCTTATCCGTGGGGCGATACCTTTGAAGCGACGCGTTGTAATTCAAAAGAATTGGGCTTGGGTGACACAACGCCGGTTGGCATTTTCTTGAATGGGGCCAGTCCCTATGGTGTGTTAGACTTGAGTGGCAATGTGTGGGAATGGACACGGAGCATCTACAAAGATTATCCATACAGTCTGAGTGACGGCCGTGAAGACTTGCAGTCACGAGAGGTCCGGGTGTTGCGCGGCGGCGCGTTCGGCTCTGATGGGAGGTACGTGCGCTGTGCGTACCGCGACAGGGACTTTCCGGGCTACAGGGACAGGCTCGGCGGTTTTCGGATTTGTGTGTCGTCCCCATTCTGACTCTGAAGTCTGAACCCTCTGGACTCTGGGGACTCTGAACTCTTGGGGAGTCCAGAGGGGTCTTTGACCCCTCTGGCTGCGCGCAGTACAGCGCAGTTAGCTAGTTGGTGCTGAGGTATTGAATATGAATTCACTCGAGCTGATCGTTACGGCCCTGTTGGCGGATGATGCGGCCGCACAGGCTCTGCAACAGCGTGTGCAAAACAAATATTCCAGGCAGGCCCCGTTACTCTTTGCCTTGCAACAGGCGACGAAGGATCCTGCTTCCACGGCGTGGCAGGCAGCGTTGCGCGAAGAATTGAACAAGGCCGGCGTCGCCGGCGACGCCGAGATCGCGCAGTTGGCGCAGCGGGCAGTGCCTGCACCGCGTGCGAGCGATGTCTATCACGCCAAAGTGCGTGGCAGCGGAACCATCGTGCAGGGCAGGGGCAACGTCACTGCTGGTAAAGGCGGTGTAGCGGTAGGCGGCAATGTCTCTGCCCCCATCATCACTGGCGGCAATAACTTCATCGCGCAGCAGATTGCGTCTGTTGCGCCAACTCAGCAACGCTCGACTACCAACCCTGAATCGACGGCTTGGCTCGACGTGGAGATCCGTCTGGGCGCACGTGAGGAGCGCGGCTATCCGATGGAGATCACCGCCGGGGGGCAGCAGGAATTCGCGCCGGGTTATGCGGCGGGTGATCTGGCCGATTGGTCGCCCAGCGGCGAAGCGGTGGCCGACGGGCGCGATCTCTTTCAACGCCCCTTTGCTGACACTGCGTTGAAAGAAGCCTGGGCCGAGGTGCGCGGCCGCTCGGCCAAACGGCGCATCCGCCTGCGCATCGATCCTGACGCTCCGGAACTGCATCGCTTGCCGTGGGAATTACTGCGCGATGGATCGACGTGGTTGGCGGCCAGCGGCGACACGCCCTTCTCGCGTTACCTGCCCATGCCCACCGTCTGGCCGGAACCGATCGCTCAGCGTCCGCTGCACGTTCTCGTGGCGATCTCCAATCCGATCGATCTGCAAACGAAGTATGATTTATCCGCGGTGGACATGGCGTTGGAAGAAGGCACGCTGCGCGCGGCCTTTGCAGAAGTGGGAGCCGATCGGGTGCAGGTTGAATTTCTGCCGCCGCCGATCACGATCGAACGCCTGGGGCAGCGTCTGTTAGCAGGC
>Ga0182021_10002872_pt1 | contig 20254 bp, 14 predicted proteins | sample 612E3MmetaG_FD_120493 | JGI IMG/M metagenome (GOLD analysis project Ga0182021, IMG submission 120493) | Permafrost microbial communities from Stordalen Mire, Sweden - 612E3M metaG (Illumina Assembly) | ecosystem: Environmental > Terrestrial > Soil > Wetlands > Permafrost | place: Sweden... | reverse complement strand
TCCACCTCGCGAACCGCGGCTTTTACCGTGGCTGCATCACACAGGTCGCCTTCCAGGATTTCCGGCTTTCCCGGCATCGCTTCCAGGTTTTCGCGCCTCCCACTGGAGAAATTGTCAAGCACGCGCACGCTGTTTCCAGCTCGCAGCAGTTCTTCCACGATGTGGGACCCGATGAAACCAGCACCGCCGGTAACGAGTGTGTGCATCTGTTATCTACCTCTGAAAGCGATCACCTGGGTGAAGGTTCGCAACAGGATCAGCAGGTCCGTCAGCATGTTGCGGTGCTTGATATAGTACAGATCATATTCAAGCTTGATGGCCATTTCTTCGACCGTGGCATAATAACTGTAGTTGACCTGTGCCCAGCCGGTTATACCCGGCTTTACCAGCAGGCGGGCGCGGTAGAAGGGGATTTGCTTTTGGAATTCTTCGATCCATTCCGGACGTTCAGAACGCGGTCCCACCAGGCTGATATCCCCGCGTACCACATTCAGGAACTGAGGCAGTTCATCGAGGTGTGTCCGGCGCAGGAAGTTGCCGATGCGCGTGATGCGAATGTCCTTTTCCCGGGTCAGCTGTACTTTGCCATCTTTTTCTGCATCCTTGCGCATGGTGCGGAACTTGTACATGGTGAACGGTTTGCCCCCCTTACCGGATCGGACCTGCCGGTAGATCACCGGCCATCCACTGTCAAGCAGGATCAGGATGGCAACCAATGGGGTGAAGATAGCGCAAATGACCAGACCGACCAATCCCCCGATGATGTCCAGCAGGCGTTTCCCGGCCTCGTAAAAGCCACCGACGCGGGCTTCATCCACAAAGGAACGAATGAGCCAGTCGGATTCCAGGTGGTGAATGGGAACCCGGCCGAGAAGTTCCTCGTACATGCTGGGCATGGGAACCACTTCTACCCCGCCTTCCTGCGCATCCAGGATGGATTGGAAGGTCGAGCCTTGCATCTTGCCGGAGATGGAAATAACGATCTCGGTGATCCCTTCGGAGGCGATGATCTCCTGAAGGCGGTCATTTCCAGCCAGGATGGGAAAGCTGTCCAATTTTCCCCCAATTTTCTTGGGGTCATCATCGGTCAGGCCCACCAGGAGGAAAGGCTGTGGGCGCAGATCGTGGAAAGCCTGGATGATCGTCTGCGCAGCTTTGCCTGCCCCGATGATCAACACCCGGCGCGTCAGGGCCTGGGTCGTGAATACCTGGATATAAATCAGCCGCCAGATAAAGGTCAATATGGATGCAAGAATAAGGAAAGCCCCGATCCCCAGCCGCGGCAGCGAATTGGACCGCGAGAGCAGGTAGATCAGGGAGTAGAAAAGGATCCCGGCCAGAGCTGCAACGGCGATCCCGGTGACCGTCTTGCGCAGGTTCTTGGCCACATGCAGATCATAGAGTTCCACCAGGAAAGCCATCCAGATCAGCGGCAGGAAATAGAACCAGGTTTCCACTCGCACTCTCAGGAAGTTCAATGAAAAACTCAGCCAGGCGTCTCTTTCCCCCCAGAAATATAACCCACCGATGAGGGCCAGTACTGAGACCAGCAGGTCACCAAGGATCAGGATGGTGCGTTGTTCGCGCGGGCGAACTCGCCAGCCGTTCGGTCTGGGATGGGGACTGGGTTGCATTAGTTCTTCTCCGGGTCGTGTTTCGAGAATACCCCTGTAATCATACTCCATAAAAAGCCGCTTCCCCAGCAGATATGCATGGCGGCGATTGCCAGGGGCAGTCCCAGGATCAGGAAGGTTTGCCTCTTTCGCAGAGCCTCCTGGGCTCCCGCGGCTGCTATTGCAAGAACATACAGGATCAACTCTGCTCCGAGGAGCACCCAAAAGAGGGGTAGAAAGCCTCCCAGAATGCCAAGCCCCACCAGGCTGAGTATGAATGCCGGTGGCAGTGCTTGTCTCCAGCGCAGCGTGTCAGGAAAATGCCGTAGCATGCGCCACTTCCAATAACCGTAGCGAAAATATTGCCTCGCCAACCCGGATAAATGCGCCTGTGAAAAATACACTGACCGGATCGACGGATCGAGCCAGATTTTTCCTCCTGACTTGCGAATCCTGGCGTTAAATTCATAATCCTCGTTGGTGAGAAGATTTTCATCAAAAAAACCGACCGTCGCCAGCAGTTCGCGCTTGAATGCACCGAAAGGAACCGTGTCCACTGTTCCCGCCTTTTTGGCGTGGCGGTAGAGGGCATCGCCTACCCCGATCGGGTGGGCGGCTGCAACCGCGATGGATTGTGCCAGCCAGGTATCCGTTCTGGGGCGGATCTCCCATACGCCCCCCACGTTCTCGCCCAATCCCGCTTCCAGGTCTGCTACACATCGCTCCAGGTAGTCAGCATCAGGCATCGCGTGGGCATCCAGCCGGACGATGATTTCGCCTCTGGCCTCTTTTAGAGCACAGTTCAGGCCGGCAGGGATTGAACGCTTGGGGTTGTCCACCACGCAGATAAGCAGGTCCGGATGGGAATCAGCGAAAACTGCGATCTCGGCTCTGGTCCCGTCTGAGGACAGGCCATCGGCGATGATCACTTCAAGGTCGCTCCGTGGGGTATCTTGCGCATAGATAGAGGCAAGAAGTTTGCGGATCGTGGCTTGTTCGTTATAACATGGGACAATGATTGAAATGGAAGGCATGAGGTTTATTTTTTACGCTTTGAGACCACCGTACCCGCCTCCGGCGTACTCAACGGCAGGATGATGATGAAGGTGCTTCCCAACCCTGGCTCGCTGCGGACGCTTATTTTACCACCATGTGCCTTCACAATTTCCTTGACTATCGCCAGGCCCAGCCCGGCTCCGTGGTGCTTGCCACCAGGGCGGGAAAGATCAGCCTGGTAGAACCGGTCGAAGATATAGGGCAGTGCATCGCCTGGAATTCCGATGCCATTGTCTGCCACTTCTATCTGAACCCCACCTGCAATCTGGCGGGCCCGCAGGTTGATTCGTCCCCCGGCGGGTGTGAACCTGAGCGCATTATCCACCAGATTGGTAAAGACCTGGGCCAGCCGGTCCCCATCGCCCGAAATGACCGGCAGGGCGGTCGTCTCCACCTGGATGGCTACGTTCGCGACCCGGGCCTGGGGGCCGAATTTCTCAGCAATGCTGTTAAGCAGGGTGGTCAGGTCCACTGCGCTGCGCTGAAGGTCGATCGTACCGGCATCCAGCCGTGCCAGGTCAAGCAGATCGAGCACCATGCGGTGCATTCGGCTGGATTCATCAAAGATGACCTGAGCGGCCTGTTTTTGTGCATCCGGAGTGTTCGCTGTCCCATCAAGGATCGCCTGGGCGAACCCCTGCACGGAGGTCAACGGTGTCTTCAATTCGTGGCTGACATTGGCAACAAACTCCCGCTGAGACTTTTGGCTGGTTTGCAGGCGCAGGTTCATTTCATTGAATGCTTGCGCCAGTTCCTGGACTTCATGCGGGCCGTGTGGCGGGACAGATCTGGCCTCTGCGGAGGGCATTTTTCGGGAGGCGCTCACTACCTGCTGCAGCGGTTCACCGATCCAGCGCGCCAGCCAGAATGCAACGATCAGGGAGATGATCAGTGCAACGAAGGCTGCCCCCAACACCGGGACAATCAGTTCATCGCCCAGGATGGTCAGTAATGGGACAGCCGGTCGGGGCACAGCCACCAGCAGCCAGCGGCTATCATTCAAGCGGCGCAGCAGGTATAACCATGCTTTTCCATTTTGGTCCTGGATAGTGGAATAAAGTCGCAAGCGCGGAAAAAGGGGCATCTGAAGTGCAGGACGTGTCGCCGCCTGCGAGTCAAAAACCAGCTGGCGTCTGGCGTTGAAGAGGACGATGCGCGTGCCGTAGTTAGCATCCAGCTGCTTGATTCTCGTCTGGATATCAACCGGGGACAGGTTGGTCCATTCCGCCTGGTTATTCCCAATGAGCGTCGCAACGATCGTCAACCTTGTATCCGCCTGGCGGTAAGTGGAAGGGTTCTGAATAATGTAAATGAGGAGGACGAGTGCAACTACACCCAGGGCAGCCGCGGTGACGAGAGCATAACTCCACCATAAACGGGAACGGATCGAGGCTGTCATTCAGACACCAGTTTATACCCCACACCGGTTACTGTCTCTATGCTGACCAGGCTGCCGGTCAGTTTCTTGCGCAGGTGGGCGATATGCACGTCCACCGTACGGGTTTGTCCATAGAAATCGAAGCCCCAGGCCTGCTGCAGTAATTGCTCGCGGGTGAACACCCGTCCAGGATGGCTGGTAAGGATGAGCAACAACTCGAATTCCTGGGTTCGCAGGTCGAGGCTCCGCGTGCCAATGTGGACCTCACGCCGCACTGAATCCACGGTCATCTGACCCAGATGGATGGGTGCTTCATCTAGCCGGTTTGCCCTTTCTGCCCGGCGCAGGATGGCTTTGACCCGCGCCACCAGTTCGCGCGGGTTGAAAGGCTTGGTGAGGTAGTCGTCTGCACCCAGTTCCAGGCCGATGATCTTGTCAATATCCTCGTCGCGGGCGGTCAGCATGATGATGGCAACCGGGTTATTCTCCGCGCGCAGGCGGCGGCAAACCTCGAACCCATCCATTTTTGGGAGCATCAAATCCAGGACCACCAGCGCCGGGTTCGATCGTTTCACAGCTTCCAGCGCCTGCTCGCCATCCCCGGCCGATTCAATCCGAAAGTTCTCGCGTTCCAGGTACATTTTCGCAAGCTGGACGATGGATGGCTCGTCATCCACCAGGAGGATCAGTTCCGCGGTCATTTCAGGGTTGCAATGACTTCAATTTCAACGGCTCCGCCTTTGGGCAGCGCCGCCACCTGGACGGTGCTGCGGGCAGGTGGGTTTTCCTGGAAGAATTCGCCGTAGATTGCGTTCATTTTTTGAAAATCGGCCATATCTTTCAGGAAGACCGTGGTTTTGATCGCCCGATCCAACCCCGCCCCGGCATCTTCCAGAACATGCTGGAGATTAGTCAAGACCTGGCGGGTTTCTGCCTCCACCCCGCCTGGTGCGAGGTTTCCGCTGGCGGGTTCAAGCCCAAGCTGACCGGAAGTAAAGACCAGGAGGCCGGCCTGGATCGCAACGGAATAGGGTCCGATGGGTTGGGGGGCCCTTTTACTGGTAATGACCACTTTGTCCATAAACACCTCTCCAATTGGTTTTATTGATTTTACTGCAAAAGACGAACAGAGGCACGGCAGGCGGCCGTGTCTCTAAATACCCTGGAAACGGTTGATCAAGGGGTGGTCGATGGATTTCCCTGGCCGGGATGATGCGCATCACGGAAGGCCTGCACCGCTTCGTGCAGTGCCTTACCGGTACTGTTCATCGCGGTCCTGGTATCCTTGAGTACCTGAGCAAGTGCCTTGACCGTCTTGATGGCTGTGGCGCCATCCGTGACCTTGCCAGAGGCATCAAAGCCGTTATGGCTGGAAATGATCGCTGCGCCTGGATCATGGGCTGTCTGGGCGGCCGGGATGACCGCGGTAAAGGCATCCAGTGCGGCTTGCACGGCAGAAGTGTCCCAGCCTTTCTGGCTGGCTTTATCGATCAGGGATTGCACCTTACCAATGAATACGTTGGCTTTTCCCAAGCGGGCACCCTCGCGCTGGTAGCTGGCCTGCAGCCGGGCCCAGGCTTGTTCCAGACCGCTGGTCCCCGGCTGGTTGGCAGGCGGGGTGGATTGAGAGGGCAGACCGGCTGCGGAAGCGCCGACAGCCGGGATGGCAGCCAGGCCAATGGCGAACACCAGGACAGCCAGGGTAATTTTCTTGAAATGTGCGGTGAATTTGGACATGATCTTTTCTCCTTTTTAATTTTGATGAACGTATTGTAGGTCTGCCAGGTAACCTGCGTATGGCGGTCATGTAAAAAGTATGTAAAATGCGTTTAGGCCTTTGCTTGACAATCTTCCTCTCTGCGTGTAAAATCTCACCCGCTCAATTGGGAGAGCTTTCCCCGCCGAGATAGCTCAGTTGGTAGAGCACGCGACTGAAAATTGCGGTGTCGCCAGTTCGATCCTGGCTCTCGGCACTCTCGGCCGAAAGGCTGGCTGATTGCGGGCGTAGTTCAGTGGTAGAACGTCTCCTTGCCAAGGAGAAGGTCGTGGGTTCGAATCCCATCGCCCGCTCAAGTGATTGAGGATTGCAGATTGATGTTATTGCATGGGATCAATCAGCAATCCTTGATTTATAAAGCCTATTGAATGGCGTCGTCGCCAAGTGGCAAGGCAAGGGTCTGCAAAACCCTCATCATGGGTTCAAATCCCATCGACGCCTCAAAAAAACAAGTCCCCGGGACTTGTTTTTTTTTTCAGGCCCCCCTGTCATAACCGGTTCCAAATCCTGGCAGCGGAGGATTGTCCTGGTCTCGACACGGATGAACCAGCTGCCTTTTCCGGCTTACAAAAAAGTAAGCTTCATAAAAGATTACCAAAATCAGCTAAAATAATTTTATTAGCACAAAATGAATAAAAAAGGTTTATCCGACCCCAAACCTTCGAAAAAAACATCTCCAAAAAAACCGGGGGATGTTTCTGCGCGCTCCTTGCCTGGGCCGGCCTTTAATCCCCCCGGAGATGAACTCTATCGGACCCTGGCCGAGGCCGCCCATGATATGATTTTCATCGTTGACCGCCAGGGTATTCTCAGCTATGTGAACAGTTTTGCTGCCGAGCAGGTCGGAAACCAGCCGAAAAAAATGATCGGAAAATCGATTTCGGCATTGTTTTCACCGGATGTTCTGGTCGGTGCGGATAACAATTTTAAAAAGGTTATTAACACCGGTGAACCGGTTTACACGGAAGGGCGGGTCGTTTTTAAGGATCAGGCAAAATGGCTCAGCACCTGGCTGGTTCCATTTCGGGATGGATCTGGTCAGGTTTCTTCCATCATGGGGGTGTCACGCGATATTACCCAACAAAGACTGCTAGAAGACGCGCTCCGACATCGCACGGAAGAAATGGTTGCGTTGCAGGCTACCGTGCTTGACCTGGCCGTTCAACAGGATTTGTTCTCCTTGTTGCACACCATTATTGAACGCTCGATGACACTGCTTAAAGCGCCAAGTGGTTTCATCTACCTGTACCAGGCTGCCACGGACGATCTCGAGCTGGTGGCTGAACTGGGTTACTCGCTTACCCCCGGTGTGCGTCTGAAGCTGGGCGAAGGGATGGCCGGCAGGGTTGCCCAGACCCGGAAGACCCTCATCGTGAACGATTACAGTGCATGGGAAGGCCGCTCGCCGGTTTTTAATAATACTCCCTATCACGGGGTTGTCGAAGCGCCAATGCTTTTCGGCGGCCAGTTGATTGGAGTCCTGGGTGCCAACGATACCAGCGAACAGACGTTTACGTTCACCGAGGAGGACGCTCGCTTGCTGTTGCTCTTTGCGGGACAGGCTGCGAGCGCGGTTCACGAGGCTCGCCTGGTTGAGAATCTCCAGTCGGAGCTGGTCGAGCGGAAGCAGGCGGAGGATTTGCTGCGTTCCGCAGAAATGCGCCATCGAGCCCTGGTGGAACAGATCCCCGCCATCGTTTATACCGATTCTGCGGTGCAGGCTGGTCATACCTCTTACATCAGCCCGCAGATCAGAACAATCTTAGGGTACGACCCGCAAGAGTGGTCGCTGAACAATGCTCTTTGGATCAAGGCGATACACCCGGATGATCGGGAACGTGTGCTGGCTGAATACAATCGAACATTCGAATCCGGTGAATCTTTTACTGCGGAATATCGGGTGATGTCAAATCAGGGGAAGATGCTCTGGATCCAGGATAAAGCCGTCCTGGTTCGGGATCAATCCGGTGGTCCCCTTTTCTGGCAGGGGATCATGCTCGACATTACCGAGCGCAAGCAGGCGGAGGGGGCTTTAAAGGAAAGCGAGGAGCGCTATCGCCGCCTATTTGATCTTTCGCCCGATGCGATCGCGGTTCACAGCGCTGGCAGGATCACCCTGATTAATCAGGCTGCCCTGAATCTGATCGGTGCCAGACATCCGGAAGAAATAATTGGCAAACCGATGATGGATTTTGTCCATCCGGATTTCCGCACAAAGGTCAAAGAGCGTACGCGCCAGCAGGTGCTTAAGGGTAGAGCTGTTCCAACCATCGAAGAAAAATTCATTCGCCTGGATGGAACTACCGTCGATGTGGATGTAACTGCCGCACCGATCCGCTATCAGGATATCCCGGCATCCCTGGTTATTTTCCGTGACATTGCCGAGCGAAAGCGGGCGCAGGCTCTCCAGGAAGCGGTATATCGGATTGCCGTCGCGGCTGAGAAAACAAAGTCTCTGGACGACCTGTATCCGCAGATCCATGAAATCATATCGTCGGTCATGCCTGCCGAGAATTTCTATATCACCTTATATGATGAGGAGAAGGATCTTCTGCATTTCTCCTATTTCAAGGACATCCAGGATGAGCCCTACCTGGGTGAGATCCAGCTTGGGAAGGGGTTGACGGCTTACGTTTTGAGGACCGGCAAATCCCTGCTCTGTACACAGGCGGTTCATAATGAGTTGGAGCGGCAGGGCGCCGTAAAGCTGCTTGGAGTGCCGTCTGCGATCTGGCTGGGTGTCCCGCTGGTCATTGAAGGGAAAACGATCGGTGCAATGGTGGTTCAACATTATTCCGATGCGCACGCGTATAGTGAACGCGAACAGCACATGCTGGAGTTTGTCTCTTCGCAGGTTGCGATTTCCATCGGTCGCAAACAGGCTGAAGCGGCTTTACAGAGGCAGCTAAAGGAAATCACTGTCCTGCATAATATTTCGACGGCAGCTGCGGAGGCTTCAAGCCCTGATCAATTGATCGAGCAGGTCACCCGGATTATTGGTGATACGGTTTATGTGGGTGACTTTGGTATTGCTTTGCTGGACGAGAAGAATGGAGTATTAATCCCTCATCCATCCTATCATGGCAGTTCTTTTGAGGAACTCCACACCTTTTCCCTTTCCGAAGGGATCGTGGGTAAAGTTGCTTCCACAGGCGAACCATGCTGCATCGCGGATGTGAGGAAATACCCTCAGTACCTGAAGATCGTTCCTGAGACCAGGTCGGAGTTATGTGTTCCGATAAAAGTGGGGGAGAAGGTCATTGGCGTCATCAATGCCGAAAGCCATCAGGTCAATTTCTTTAATCAGGATGATGAACGGCTGCTCAAAACCATTGCCGGTACCCTGGCCACGGCCATTGAAAAATTCCGCCTGTTCGATGCGGAGCATACCCGCCGGCAAGAGGCTGAGACCTTGCGTCAGGTTTCAGTAGCAGTATCCTCGACACTGGAATTGAACAAGGTGTTGGAAGCGGTCCTGGCCTCGCTAAATAAGGTGATACCGCATGACAGTGCTTCAGTCCACTTAATCCAACATGGTGGGGAATTGAAGATCGTCGCCGAGCGCGGATTGCCGGAGGAATATGAATGGATCGGCAGGCGTTTTCAACGGTCAAATATCTGGCAGACCTTGGCGGATTCTCGCAAGCCGCTGATCCTGGCGGATGTCCAGGCGGCCCCTGCTTTTGATAAACTGGAAGGAACAACCTATATTCGAGGCTGGATGGGCGTTCCCTTGATCGTGCGCGATGAAGTGATCGGGTACATCACCCTGGATAGCCGCCAGCGCAACGCCTTCACGCAGGAAGATTCCGTTCTTGCCGCAACATTCGCCCATCAGGCAGCGATCGCGGTGGATAACGCCCGTTTGTATGAGGAGGCTATCACGGCAGCCGATCGGCGCAGCATTTTACACCGCGCCAGCCAGGAGATCGCCCAGGCCAGTCGTGACCCCGAGAAGGTTTATTTAGCCGTCCATCGCGCCGCATCTCAATTGATGCCGGCGGAGGCATTTGCCATCACTTTATTGGATGAGCTTCATCAGGAGACGATCGGTGTCTACCTTTGGGATAAGGGCGGACGCAGCCCGGTGGATCGTGCCCAGGCCCAATCCGGGTTGTCCGGGCTGGTCATTTCAACGGGAAAACCCGTCATCACCCATGATCTGAATGTTGAGCCCATTCCCGGCAGTGTTCACTTTGGCGATGTGGATGAAGTTCGCTCAGTCCTGGCAGTTCCTTTGCGCCTCGGGGAAAAAGTGACCGGCATGTTATCGGTTCAAAGCTATCGACCTTATGCTTATTCGGATGATGACCAGACAATCCTGGAGCAGCTGGCAGCCAATGCGGCCGTTGCGATTGATAATGCCCATCTCTATGCTGAAACATTCCAGCGTTTGAGGGAACTGGAAGCTGTCAACCACATTTCTACCACCTTGCGTACCGCCAGGACCGTGGATGAGATGCTGCCTAATCTGTTGAATGAAACCCTGCAGGTGCTGGGTATCGACTCGGGAATGATCTGGTTGTATGACCAGGCTTCTGGTTATTTGAAGCCCGAGGTGGTGCATGGCTGGTTTGTAGGTATTAATGAAAACCCGATCAGACCCGGGGAGGGCATTGCAGGTAAGGTCTTCGAGACCGGGGAGGTGGTTGTCTCGAAGGAATTCGCCACTGACCCGCTTACCCGGGAAAGCACCCGGATCCAACTCCCCCTGGGCTGGGGCGGAGCATGCATACCGATTCGTACGGTCCAGGAAACTTTGGGGGTCCTGTTTGTCTCGGTCCAATTACCCCGTGAACTTCAGCCGGATGAGATCCATTTACTGGTAACCCTGAGCGAAATGGCCGGGAATGCCATCCGCCGTGCCGATCTCCACGAGCAGACCGAACGTCAGGTGCAGCGTCTGGCCTCCCTACGCGCCGTTGATATGGCGATCAATACCATCCTTGACTTGCGTGTGACCCTCGGTATCTTGATTGACCATATTATTTCCCAGTTAAAGGTGGATGCGGTCAACATTCTCCTGATCAACCCGAGCACCCAGACCCTCTACCACGCGGCCAGCTCAGGGTTCCGCTCGGATGCTGTCCGGAATACACAATTGTATATCGGAGATAGTTTGGCCAGTCAGGCTATCCACACACGCAGTACCGTGTACATCCCTGACCTGAACCAGACCAGATTCCTCCCTCAGGTACGGGTGTTGACCGGTGAAGGTTTTGTGACTTACTTTGGCGTTCCGCTCATTGCCAAGGGGCAGATCAAGGGCATCCTCGAGACCTTCCAGCGCAGTTTGCTGGAACCGGATTCAGAATGGCGAAATTTCCTGGAAACCCTGGCCGGGCAGGCTGCCATTGCGATCGACAACTCGATGTTGTTTGAAGAACTCCAGCAGACGAATTTAAACCTCTCCCTGGCGTACGATGCCACCATCGAAGGCTGGTCAAAGGCGCTGGACCTGCGGGACCAGGAAACGGAAGGCCATACCATCCGCGTTACCCAGACGACCTTGCAGTTGGCGGATAAGCTGGGCATAAATACCACGGAAATGGTTCATATCCGCCGTGGTGCGCTCCTGCATGATATCGGCAAAATGGGTGTTCCGGACAGCATTCTGCATAAGGCTGGACCATTGACTGAAGAGGAATGGGTCATCATGCGCCGGCATCCCGAGTTCGCTCATGACATGCTTTCATCCATTTCCTACCTGCGCCAGGCACTTGACATCCCCTACTCGCATCATGAGCGTTGGGACGGATCCGGTTACCCCCGTCACCTGGTCGGTGAACAGATTCCTCAAGCGGCACGTCTATTTGCAGTCGTGGATGTCTGGGATGCCCTGTTATCCGATCGACCCTATCGAAAATCCTGGACCAGAGAAGCCACGATTGAATATATCCGTACGAATAGTGGGATCCTATTCGACCCTCAGGTGGTCGATGTCTTCCTGCATATGGTTGCAGGTTGAATTGGGTGTTAACTAGCTTTTTCTACTGACGGTGTAGCGGGCTATTTCTTCGAGCCCCTGCCGTTCGATGCCGTCCGGCATGGTTTCCAACATCCCCACAGCCTTGTCAATATATTCCGTTGCCTCTTCCAGCGACCGGGCTACACCTTCACTCTTGCGGATGGTTTGTACCAAAGCTTCCATGCGTCTCTGTTCGGTGTAACACCCGCTGGCAAGACAGATGACATCCGGGTCATCGGAATGTTTTTCAGCATAGTAGATCGCGGGCAGCGTGATCAGGCCTTGCAAAAGATCCGAGCCGACCGGTTTGCCTATCTCTGCCTGTTCACCGGTAAAGTCCAACACGTCATCCACGATCTGGAAGGCCATCCCTAGGTAATAACCATACATCCTCATTGACTCGATCACGGTCTCATCCACCGGGCTGATCATCGCGGCGGCCTGCGTGGTCATCTCCAGCAGGGAGGCGGTCTTGGCATGGATGCGCTTGTAGTAATTTTCCCGGCTGATCAGGCCGCGCGCGGTGAACAGTTGGGTCAATTCACCGTTGACAATGATCGCCAGCGTTTCTGCAAAGATCTTCATTAGGGGCAGGTGATCGGTATCGGCAGCCAGTTTGGCAGCCCGGGCAAAGACAAAATCTCCGGTGAGAACCGTGGCTGGCGGTGTCCATTGTGCGTTCAACGTGGGGTTGCCGCGCCGGAGAAGTGCCCCATCGATCAGGTCATCATGCACCAGGGTGGCGGTGTGGAGCAATTCCACGGCTGCTGCCAGGGTGATGAGCCGTTCGCTCGGCGCACCCAGCATCTGGCCGGTCAGCAGCGCGACGGTGGGCCGGAAGCGCTTGCCCCCGGCCTCCAGGAGCTGTTCGAACGCTGCCCGCAGGTCGGGATGCGCGTCGTCAGCCTGGCGGCGCATCAGGTCCTCCACCTGGCGGATTTGTTCCTGAACGGGTGTAAAGAAATTAACAGAATTCAAGGGTCATTCCCAGGAGAACAGCCGGGCCGCGTTGGCAGTGGTTACCGCCTCGACCTCCTCCACTGAGCAGGATTTTAACAAGGCTATTTTATCAGCAATATGACGAACAAAGGCAGGTTCGTTCCGTTTGCCGCGCAGAGGCGCAGGGGCCATGTAGGGAGCATCCGTCTCGATCAGCAGGCGCTCACCCGGCAGCGCCCCGATGAGTTCCTGTCGGTCTTTTCTGTGGGTGACCGGACCGGTGACTCCGAGATAGAAATGGAGGCGCATCGCCTGCCCGGCAGTCTCTGCTGATCCCGAAAAGGAATGCAGCACCCCGGGCCGTTCCGCCAGCGGGTTGTTTTCCCCCCTGAGCCTTTCCGTCCACTCCTCCAGGATTTTCAACAGGTCTTGGGCGCATTCACCATCCGGGGTATCGCCTTTCTCCCGGAAATGGACCACCACTGGAAGGTGTAGGTCCCCCGCAAGGTCCAGCTGTTCTCTCAGTACTTTTTGCTGGAGCTCATGCGGAGCGAGGTCCCAGTAATAATCCAACCCGATCTCACCGATCGCTTTGACCTTGGGATGCTGAGCCATTTTCCGCAGGTCGTCCAGCGTTGAGCCATCAAAGTCAGCCGTTTCCGTGGGGTGGATGCCGACCCCGGCGAAAAGCATCTTGTGGCTTTCAGCCAGTTGGATGGCAGACCGGCTTGAGCTGCGGGTGACCCCTGGGATAAGAATGCGGGTGATCCCGGCCTGTGCTGCGCGCGCTATCACACCAGCCCGGTCGGCATCAAATTTGTTGGAATCCAAATGACAATGGGTGTCCGTCAGGGTCACGGCTACTATTCCCCGGTATCGATTGTTCCAGTGTCCTGGGACCCTTGACCCTGGAGCAACACATACCAATCTATTTCAAACCTGCCACCTTCAGTCCATCCTGCAGGATCGCCTGCACTTTATCACCGTGCATGGTCTCACAGTAGACGCGCATGATCGGCTCAGTTCCCGAAAAGCGGATCAACATCCAGCCACCGTCTTCCAGCTTGAACTGGAAGCCATCTATCGTGACAAGTTCGGTCACCTTCAGGCCTCCGATGGTCTTCGGGTCGGCTCTCAGGATGAGGGCTTCACGATCCTTGCGGTTGCCGCTGAAAGGCCGGTCCACCCGGTCGTAATAATATTCCCCACCCACCTTTTCGAAGAGGATCTTGAGCAGTTCGGAAGGCTTTTTCCCGAGGCGCACCATCAGGTCGAGCATGTAGATCCCCGCCAGGATCCCATCCCGTTCCGGTACGTTACCGCGGAAGGCGTACCCGCCGCTCTCCTCGCCGCCGATCAGGGCGTCGGTTTCCATCATTTTAGGGGCCACATACTTGAAACCCACGCTGGTCTCATACACCGGTACATGATAGATCTTGCCCAGTTTGTTTAACATCCCGGTGGTGGAGAGTGTCTTGACAATGGCCCCGCGCAGCCCGCGCACTTCCAGCAGATAGTAAGCCAGCAGGCCGTACACTCGCAGCTGATTGATGAATTGTCCATTCTCATCGCCGATGCCGCAGCGGTCGGCGTCACCATCGGTGATCAACAGTACATCAGCGTGGTTGTCCAGCGTGGCCTGCAGCCCGACATCGATGTTCGGCGGGATGGGTTCGGGACGCTTCATCTCCGGGAAGAGGGGGTTGCGGGTATTATGGATCTCGATGATCCTGGTCTTGCCTCCACCCAGCAGGCGGGGAAAGTATCCTGCACCGTTCCCCCACATGCTATCCACCATCACGGTCAGGCCAGCGTTTTTAATGGGTTGCAGGTCGATCAATTTCTGGATATGTTCGATGTAGGGAGTATGCGGGTCGAATTTGAGAATGCGTCCATCTGCGCTGGCCACATCGAACTTCACCCGTTTTACCGGATCGATTGAATCAGGGATCGAAGCCTCGATTTTTAACAGACCTTCCGGATCGATGGCGCCACCGTGCTCGTCCCGCACTTTGAACCCGTTATCCGTCCCCGGGTTGTGCGAGGCGGTGATATTGACCGCCCCGCAGGCCCTTTTATCCACCACTGCGTAGGCGATTACCGGGGTGGGGGTGGCCCCGTCGGTGATATAGACCTTCAGCCCGTTGCCTGCCAGCACCTCCGCCACGGCTGCGGCAAAGGATTCGCTGTCGAAGCGCTTATCATACCCCACGATGACCCACTGGCCCAGCCTGCCCTTTTCGAGCAGGTAGCTAGCAAATCCCTGGGCACAACGCCGCACGTTATCGAATGTATAGTCCTCGGCGATGACGCCGCGCCAGCCGTCGGTACCGAATGTGATTTTGGCTGCCATAAGGCCTCCTTAATAGGATAATGATGGGGGTATTATATCAGGTAGATGAAAGCGAAAGCGAGGCATAGGAGCCGCGTGCAATTACACTATGCCTCTCCCCACCCTGACGTGAACCCCGCCATTGACCAGGCCGAGGCTCATGTCCAGTTTCACCTGCATTTGCCCAAGCAGGGCCGGGTCGCTGCACATCACCGCCACGTTCCACCGGGGACATTTTTCATGCAGCACGTGGCCGAACTGTGCATACAGGTTTCGCAGATCCCTGCCCTCGCTGGCTCGCACTCCATAGGGGGGATTCGTGACCACCCAGCCGGGCTCAAGCCGCGGGAGGGCAGGCGGCGAGATGGCGGATACGGCCTGGCACTTGAATTCAATAAATTCCACAACCCCGGCTCGTTCGGCGTTTTCGTGTGCCATTTTAATAGCCCCTGCGTCGCGGTCAGAGCCAAGAATGGGGGGAAGCTCGCCTGCTGCTTTCGGTTCGCTGGGATTGAGGGTATTCCACAACTGCTCATCGTACCCCGGCCAGCCCATGAAGGCGAATCGACGTTTGCACCCGGGCGGGATACCGAGCGCCATCCGCGCCGCCTCGATGGGGATCGTTCCCGAGCCGCAAAAGGGGTCCAAAAGGGGCGCAATCCTGTCCCAGCCGGAAGCCAGAAGGATCCCCGCCGCCAGGGTTTCCCGCAGCGGCGCCTTGGCCACGGCCTGCCGGTAGCCGCGTTTGTGCAGCAGCACACCCGATGAGTCCACACTGACCGTACACTTGTCGTCCACCAGGCGGACGATCACCAGTTGGGGCGGGTCGTCCGACTCTTCGTCCGGCTTGTGCAGCGGGGAGGCCTGCCCCATCCGCTCAGAAATGGCCTTTGCCACGGTCCGGGCAACCGCCTCCGAATGGTAGAGTTTGGAACCGCGGCAGGTGACCCGCAGGCTGACCGGCTGGCCGGGAGTCAGGAAGCGTTCCCAGGGCAACCGCGAGGCCCGCTTTTGGAGTTCAGGGAAAGTGGTAGCAAAGAAGAAATTGCCCAGCCGGGCCAGGACCCGGCTGGCACTACGCAGCTGCAGGTTGGCGCGATAAAGCGCGCTCAGGTCCCCCTTGAAGAGCATGCCTCCGGGTTCGAGGACAGGCTCGATCTCCAGGGAGCGCAGTTCCTGGGCGGTGAATTCTTCCAGTCCGGGGGCGGTGACGACGAAGAATGAGTCCATATCCAGGATCTTCTTTCATCCAAATGGTCCAAAGGGTTCAGGACCCATCATGGACCTTTGGGTCTCGGGTGCATCATTGTCCTAGGAAAACTCCACCGCTGCCTTGCGGGTCAGGATATCCTTCTGATGCTCTTTGCGGCGTGGATCCTTCTCGACGAAGATCGGGCGGCGGGTGAAAGGGTCAAGTTCGGTGTAGTACATCAGGCTGGCATAGGTGGATGGGGTGGGGGTGAAGATCTGGACCTGTTCCGGGTTGACATGCAGTTTCTCGCTGGAAAACTGTTTCAGGCGGACCATATCCTGTGCACTGCAGCCGGGGTGGGCGGCGATCAGGTAATAGGTCAGGAACTGCGGTTTGCCTGCAGCCTGGCTCAGGCGGTCGAACCTGTCCTTGAACTTGAGCAGCGATTCGACGCCGGGTTTACCCATCCGGTCAAGCACGTTATTCTCGGAATGCTCCGGAGCCACCTTCAGCTGGCCCGAGACGTGATGCTCAACGATCTCGCCGAGGTAGCTCTCGCCGCAGACGGCATCGCCCAGCACCATGTCGTAACGGATGCCCGAGGCCACGAACACCTTCTTAACCCCCGGCAGCTTACGAACCTGGCGCAAGAGTTCCAGCTGCGGTCGGTGGTCCACCTCAAGCAGCGGACAGATTTCCGGGAAAAGACAGCGTTTGGCGGGGCAGGCGCCGTTCTTCAGTTTCTTGTCGCACTCGAAGCCGTACATGTTGGCGGTCGGCCCGCCCATGTCCTGGATGTAGCCTTTGAATCCCGGGTGGCTAACCAGCTGCCTGGCCTCTTCTAGGATGGATCCCTGGCTCCGCCAGCGCACGGTTCGCCCCTCGTGGATGGCGATGGCACAGAAATTGCACTCGCCGTAACAGCCGCGGTGGGTGGAGATCGAGAAGCGGATGGTTTCCAGCGCCCTGACCGACCCCTGGGCCTCATAATAGGGATGCTGGGCACGCTCGAAATCGAGGCTGTAGACCGCATCCAGCTCGGCCTGGGTTTGGTATGGAGCAGGGGGATTCTGGACAAGGTAGCGGTCGCTATGCTTCTGGATGAGACCCATTCCGCTGGTGGGGTCGTTGTTCTGGTAAAACAGGTGGAACATATCAATGAAAGCTTGCTTATCTGTTGCGACGACCTCATAGGAAGGAAGCTCGATATAGCCCTCGCGCTTCTCCCTGGCAATATAGCACAGACCGCGCACCTGTCGAACGTCCCCGCTGGCGCGCATCGATGCTGCGAACTCCAGGATCGCTTTTTCAGCCATGCCGTACAGGATGTAATCAGCCTTGGCATCGAACAGGATCGAGCGGCGCACCGAGTCGCTCCAGAAGTCATAGTGTGCCACGCGCCGCAGACTGGCTTCGATCCCACCCAGCACGATCGGTCGGGCACTCCGGCCAGGGTGGAAACGCTTGGAGAAGCGGCGGATGATGTTGGCATAGACGATCGTTGCCCGGTCGGGCCGACGGGTGTTCTCGCCGCCCGGGGTGTAATCATCGCTGCGCCGCGGTTTTTTCAGGGCGGTGTAGTTGGCCACCATCGAGTCGACACTGCCAGCGCTTACCCCCCAGAACAGCCGCGGCTCACCGAGCCGCCCGATGTCCGCATCTGTTTTCGGGTCAGGCTGGGCGATGACCCCCACCCGGTAGCCCGCCTTCACAAGGACCTTCCCGATCAACGCCGTACCGATAAAGGGGCTGTCGATATAGGAATCGCCGGTCACCAGGATGACCTCCAGATCATCCCAGCCCATCTCTCTCACTTCTTCGATGGTCGTGGGCAGGAACATGGGGTGATTATAGTCGGTCTGAATGAAAATAAACTGAGATTTCCCCACCAAGGCGCCTGTTTCAAAAAAATATCCGGGCAGGCAACCCGGCGGCACCCGGAGGCACCTCCTTACCGCTGCTTCCTCTCGGACCTGACGGGATTCGCAGGGCTCCGCCGCGCCGGACCCACCCGGACTGGGAAAGCATACTCGAAGGTCGGGGGGTTGTCAACATCCCGCATTGCCTTGTTATTCAAAACATTGAAAAGAGATTCTTGAACAATCCGATAGATCGAGGTGGCTTTTTCATCCGATAACCTTATCTCATCATCCAGACAAATGTGTCAAAGGATAACGATGTCATCACCGGCTAATTGCTCCATGTCGCTGATCAAATCCTTAAGCGCTAATATAAGACCCTGATCCAGCAAGCTTGACCGCCGGGCCTTAATGGTTTGCCGCAACATCGTTATCGACTTTTATTTCAAGGAATTTTGCAACCCGGTGATCAACTGTTGCTTCTCGGCTGCAGATAATTGAGCGGAGGGGTGCATCGGCAGGTAGACCGCAGGGGGCATTTCGCCTTCCTGGATGACCCGAGTCACCTCACCCGCCCGGCGCAACTGGGCGGGTGTCCATTCCGAGAAATTCAACCTCGCCCGGCCTCCCATGGTATCGCTGTAAACCAGCCAGGAGACCGGCGCAATATAACTGTACCATGGCCAGACCGTCTCATTGCTGTGGCAATCAAAGCAGGCCCGCTTGGCCAGGGCACGGGTTTGTGCACTGTCCCAAGGCGGCTCGGCCACCACTGCCGGGTTGCTGCCTCTTCCCGGCAGGGGGATCAACTGTATCAGCAGCCCCGCAACAACCAGTCCGGCCAGGATCCACAGGATGGTTTTTCTTTTCATATTATTCTCCTCCATTGGTTGGTATCCACCAATTTTAACTGCAATTTCAACTCCAAGATAGTACATTGCAGTGGATATCTTGTCTATGCTATACTCATGGTCGAGGATACGAACATGCCTACTCTACTCACCATGAATGATCCCCTGCAGTCCGATCCGCGTCTCCTGCATTTGAAAAAGTTTTTGATTGACGCCGTATCCCCCGGTATGCAGGATCAGTCCACTGGAAATGGGCTGGACCGAGAGGCGCTCCGCCGTTCCCTTCTGGATGCCTTTGGGAATACCATGGCCAATCTCAAGCCTGCGATCCGTGACAAGGTGGTGGATGCAGCTCTGGCAGATCTGATCGGGTACGGCCCCCTCGAGCTGCTTCTCCCCGACCCACAGATCAACGAGATCATGGTCAATGGGGCTAACCCCATCTTTATTGAACGCAACGGGGAATTGATCGAGACCGCCATTAAATTCGAGGACGAGGCTCACCTGATGCGGATCATCAACCGGATCGTCAGCCCACTGGGCCGTCGCGTCGATGCCGACAATCCCACTGCGGATGCCCGCCTCCCGGATGGCTCGCGAGTCAACGTTATCATTCCGCCGGTTGCCGTGGATGGTCCCCACCTCACCATTCGAAAATTCCTTCAGACAAAGATGACCATGGATGACCTGATCGAGATGGGTGCTCTCACTTCTTACATGGCAAAATTCCTGGAGGCCTGCGTGGTGACCCGCCTGAACATCCTCGTTACCGGAAATACAAGTTCTGGAAAGACCACCACCCTCAACGCACTGAGCGGCTTTATACCTGAACGTGAACGGATCGTCACCATTGAGGATGCCGTCGAATTAAAGCTCAGGCAGCGACATGTCGTCCGGCTGGAGACCAAGCTGCCCAATGTGGATGGCAGTGGTGCGGTCAGTGTACGTGATCTGGTGCGCAATGCCCTGCGCATGCGCCCGGACCGGATCGTGGTGGGAGAGGTCCGCGGCGGTGAGGCCATGGACATGCTGCAGGCGATGAATACCGGTCACACCGGCTCGTTGACCACCCTGCATGCCAATTCGCCGCGAGATGGCACTTCCCGCCTGGAAACCATGTGCATGATGGCTGGCCTGGATATGCCCCTGCTTGCCATCCGCAAGCAGATCGCCGCGGCGGTGAACCTGATCGTCCACCTCGCCCGCCTCTCCGATGGCTCCCGCCGTATGACCCACATCACCGAGCTATCCGGCATGGAAGGGGATATCATCACCCTGACCGATATTTT
>Ga0182021_10002871_pt1 | contig 20254 bp, 20 predicted proteins | sample 612E3MmetaG_FD_120493 | JGI IMG/M metagenome (GOLD analysis project Ga0182021, IMG submission 120493) | Permafrost microbial communities from Stordalen Mire, Sweden - 612E3M metaG (Illumina Assembly) | ecosystem: Environmental > Terrestrial > Soil > Wetlands > Permafrost | place: Sweden... | reverse complement strand
ACACCTCCCTTAAATCTTATGTACCTAGCATCATCGCTAGAGGCGGAATCCTACTCAGTTAAAATAATTGATGATGATTTACTGCAGCAGGGTTATGAAAGAGTGGCTGAACAAATAAATAAAATAAATCCTCCAATGGTTGGTGTAACAGCGGGAACATCCACTATTAAAAGTGCATTAAAATATTTGGAACAGTTAAAAAAAATTTTACCCGATGTTTTAACTGTTATTGGAGGTCCTCACACCACATTCATGCCATATGAAACATTGAAAGGTTCTAAATATCTAGATGTGGTTGTGATGGGTGAAGGAGAAGAAACAATTGTTGAATTGGCTGATCATGCCGCAAAAAATAATCGGGATATTGAGGATATTAAGGGAATAGTGTATAGAGATTCAACTAATGGAAAGTTAAAGACAACTGAAAAAAGACAACTCATAAAGGATTTGGATTCAATTCCATTTCCTGCAAGACACCTTGTACCCTTTAGTGACTATGATGCAACCCAAGATCAAACTGGGGGAATAATAACTAGCAGGGGTTGTGTATATAACTGTACTTACTGCTCATCATCGTTAATCATGGGTAAAAAGTTTAGATCCCGAAGTCCAAGAAATGTTGTGGATGAAATCGAAGAGTTAGTAGATACATACCATATAAACGATATAGGATTCATGGATGATACATTCATGCTCAATAAGAAGAGAGCTGGGGAAATTGCAGATGAATTAAAAGAAAGAGATTTAGATATTAGTTTTGTCGCATCTTCAAGAGTTGACAGGGTAGATAAGGATCTGCTTGAAAATTTAAAAAGTTCTGGATTAAAAACAATTTACTATGGTGTAGAATCGGGATCACAACGTATCTTAGACCTTATGAAGAAGGGTATAACTCTTAAAAATGTTGAAGATGCGGTTGGGGCAGCTAAAGATGTTAATCTGGATGTTTTAACTTCATTCATACTTGGATATCCTGGTGAAACCGAGGATGATATGAATAAGACCATAGATTTTTCAACAAAACTTGATTCAGACTATTGCCAGTATTCCATTTTAACCCCATTTCCTGGTACTCCCATCTATAAAGATTTAATTGAAAAAAATTTAATAGATAACGATGAATGGAATAAATACACAGTGCTAAAACCTATATTGAAATATAGTGAAATTGGTTTAAGCAAGAAAATGGTTGAAAGGAAACTAGCAAAAGCTTATCTAAAATTTTATACACGGCCTAAATATCTCATGAAACATCGCTATATGATTAAGGTGATGTTACAAACTGTAATGAGAAGTTTTATACTTCCAAAGTTAACTGGAGGTAATGCTAAAGGTTGGTATCAAAATTTGGATAATGATAATTCTTCAAAATAGGGTTACAAATACAATCCTATAATTCTATACAATGGGGAAGTTTATGAATTGAAATGGGAATTAAGGGAAAAACTAAATAATGGTAGGATATATTAAAAGGTAAGGCAAAGGAAGCCAAGAATTAATTTATAATTAAATTTTCGAGAAACATATAAAATTTTTATATTGGAGGTAAATTTAAATGGTTGATAACGAAACACCCATCGTAATGGGTACTGAAAGCAATGAAACCCAAGAAGAGGCTAAAGAGGAAAATAAACGCACAGAAAACCGGTTGAGTGACATTGTAAGTTCCATTAGAGATAAACAAGAAGAACTAGGAAAAAGTTTATCTGATTACACTTCGTCTATCCAAAAACCACTAGCTGACATTATGGAAACTGAAACCTCATTTATAATAATTACAGATCTTCCAGGTGTTAAGAAGGATGATATTGATATAGACATATCAGAGGATAGTATAGATATAACAGCAAAATTCGAAGATGAAATAAACGAAAAAGGTGCTAATTATATTAAAAAAGAAAGAAATTATGGAGAAACAAAAAGATCAATAAGTTTACCAGCCAAAATAAATATAAAAGGTGCCACAGCTAGATTTAACGACTCAATTTTGACTGTTACACTTCCTAAATTAATGGAAGAGAAACATAAAGTCAATATTAATTAAATATTTTACATTTTTTTTTTGAATAAAAAAAATAAATATTTTTAAATAATTTCTCTAATTTTTTAAGTAATCCTACTCTATGTAGCAGGTCAAACCCCCAAATCTATTGAAGCATTTGCAAATCTTAAAGAAATCTGTGAAACACATCTTAAAGATCATTATAATCATTGAAGTAATAAATCTGGTAGAAAATCCAGAATTCGCAAAAGACGATCAGATTTTAGCAATACCAACATTGGTTTGGAAACTTCCCGAACCCATAAAAAAGATAATAGGAACATTAGCCAATGAAAAGAAAGTTCTAGTAGGATTAGATATAAAACCAGCAAGTTAAAAATCCATGATTCTGGGTTTAAATAATGGTTGAAAAAACAAATAAATACGAAGAATTTGAAGAAATAATTGAAACCAAAAAAAAGGATGGAAAATATCTCCTACGTCTATTTGTAGCAGGTATAAACCCTAAAAAAAAAGAGCTATAGAAAATTTAAGGGAAATATGTGAAGAAAATTTAAAAGTCAATATGAACTCGAAATTATTGACATTTACCAACAACCCATATTTGCCAAAGAGGGTAAAATAATTGCAGCATCCACACTTATCAAAGAATTACCTACCAATACGAAGATTTGTAGGAGATCTATCCGATAAACAGAAATTATTAGTTGGACTCGACATAAGAAAATACAATAAAAAGTAAATTAATAATTTAGATGAATAATAAAATCAAAACTAAGGATGATTAGGAGATTAGAAGCAAATTGATAAGATTTATAAACTTAATACATTGATTATCTTTTGAGTACAAATTTAGATTTGATTTGTATTCACAAACCTTTAAAATATTACCTAGGACAAGTGTTTTTTATATTTTCCAAGTTTTCATACGTGAGTTGATTTTATTCTAATTATGCTTCTTCAATTAATTCAGTAGGGTTTTTATTAGTGAAGTTACAATATTGATTTAGAGTTTGTGTATACTCATTAATACTTGATTTTCTAAGATTTTGTGAGATAAATAAATCTTTGAAAATGTATATACTTCAAAATATCCATAATTTAAATATCTATAAAGTATACGGTTTTCAAAACTTAATATATTTTATTAATATGATTATAATAATAAAAAGAATTCAAAAGAGTGGTTTTTAACTTGGAAATATTATGGTTTTACATAGCAGTTGTTCTAGCAATTAGTGATGAAGTCCACAGTAGGATAATGTGGGGACTGTTTGCAGACTTTTACATACTTCTTGCAGGAGTCATAAAGGAAAGTGTAGCTTCAAATATCCGTCTATGGATAGTTCATGAATCCATGGAAGCTTGTTTCCATTTTGTATTATTATCTATTATATTCCTTTCACTCGAAATTGGATTGCTTGCAGCTATGATACACATGGCAGTAGATCTTTACCATGAAATATCAGGGATAGAACTTAACCCATTAGGCCATAGATGTCTACATTTCACAATAGAATCTATATTTTTTATAATTCTCTTTGCATTTGGACTTCCAACATAAATTATTCAAAGGAATAAATAATGCAAGAACTTAGGATAAAAAGACTGTAATAAGAATTTTAATTAGGATTTAACATAAGATTAATATAGTTACTTATTTGTTCAGGGACGAGAATATTATGCCAGTTATAAACTTTAGCTATGAATATTTTAACCAGGTTTTAGGAAGAAAAATTACCAAAGATCAACTTATAGATATGCTTCCAATGATCGGAAGTGATATAGAACATTATGATGATGAACTGGTCAAAGTAGAGTTTTTCCCTAACAGACCAGATCATTACAGTGTAGAAGGAATTACTAGGACTGTTAAAGGATTTCTCAAAATGGAAGAAGGATTACCTGATTATACTGTATCTAAATCTGGAATTAGTATGACAGTAGACCCTGAACTCAGAGAATTAAGACCATACACAGTATGCTGTATAATTAAGGGCATCTCACTAGATGAAAACAGATTAAAAGGACTTATGGAATTTCAAGAAAATCTGCACTGGGTTTTAGGTCGTGACAGAAAGAAAGTAGCGATAGGAATACATAACCTAGATGTTTTAAAACCACCATTCACATACAAAGCTGTAAAACCAGATGAATATTCGTTTGTTGCACTAGAAACATCTCATAAAATGACCCTCCAAGAAATTTTAGAGGATCACAAGAAAGGAAAGAAATATGCCCATCTTCTTGATAAATTTGATAAATATCCATTAATAACAGATTCAGAAGATAATGTTCTGTCAATGCCACCTATAATAAATGGTGAACTAACAAAATTAACTGAAAATACTGTTAATGTTTTAATCGATGTTACTGGAACAGATGAACGGGCAGTAAATTTTGCACTTAATATCATAGCATGTTCATTTGCTGAAACTGGAGGCAGTATCAAATCAATGGATGTGATCTACAATGACAGAACAGTTGAAATCCCAGATCTAACTCCTAAAAAGATGTGTGTAAACATTGTAAATGCTAGGAAAATATTAGGTATTGAACTTTCAGCTGATGATGTTGTTGATATGCTCCATCGTGTGAGATTAGGTGCAGAGAAAGAATCTAATGATAAAATTGCTGTTTTAATACCCGCATATCGTATTGATATTCTCCATGAAGTTGATATTATTGAGAACATAGCTATAGGATACTGTATCCGTAAGATAAAAGCAGAACTTCCCGAAATTGCAACAGTTGCCTACCCTGATATTTCAAAGACATTTGAAAACAGGATAAGAGAAATTATGATAGGTATGGGATTTTATGAGGTAATGAGTCTTATGCTAACTAATGAAAAACAACACTATGTTAACATGCGATTAGATGAGGATGATCATGTCATGGTTGCCCAGCCAATCTCTCAGGATCGAACCATGATTAGAAAAAGTCTTTTAAACGGTTTGATGGAATTTTTAGAGGATAATAAGCACGAAGAACTTCCCCAGAAAATATTTGAAGTTGGAGACGTTGCATATATTGACTCTAATACTGAAACAGGTACCGTTATACTGAAAAAAATTGCTTGTACTGTAACACATTCAAATGCAAACTTCACAGAAATAAAATCTATCACAGATTCATTTGTATCTAATTTAGGACTTAAAATGAAACTTGAACCATCAAACCATCCCTCATTTATAAAAGGTAGATGTGCAGCTTTTAAAGGAATCTATGGAGATATCGAGGGTAATGAGGACAATAATAAGGGTTTTGTTAAAGGATTTTTTGGAGAAATTGACCCTGAAGTCATAACCAACTTTGAACTCGAATATCCAATAATTGCATTTGAAATAGAATTTAATGACTAAAAATAGATATAATCTTTTTTTTATTTGATATTTTATTCGTATCCAATAATAGTTACAGTTATTTTCCTATTTCGAGGACCATCAACATCAACAAAGAATATGCTCTGCCATGTTCCAAGGTCCAATTTTCCTTTGTACAATGGAACTGTTTCACTGCTACCTATAAAAAAGGATCTTATATGGGAATCTGCATTATTGTCAATACAATTATGATTATAATTCCCTTCAACAGGAATCAAACCTTCTAATGCGGCTTTAAAGTCTTTTATAAGTCCTGCTTCATTTTCATTTATAACAATTCCAGAAGTTGAATGTCTACTGTAGACATTAACAATTCCATTATTATAATGACTTTGTTTAACTATTAACTGTATTTCATGAGTTATATCCTTGATTTCAATTCTTTTATCTGTTTTTATATCAAATACTTGCCTAAACATTTTCTTTAAACCTATTTTTTTTATATTATAAAATGTTTAAATTGAAAATAAATAATAACTAAAAATAGAATTTAGTTTTGCTTGAACTGTGTTTCCATATCCTTGTTATTCATAATACGTTCGCAGTAGTAACATCTAAGCATTAAAGGTTCTGTATCAATTACATGGAATTTTGATATGACTGGTTCGTTTGTATTGGTTATACAATTGGGATTTGGACAGATAAGAAGTCCATTTACATTATTTAATAATTTGACCTTGCCCTTTCCAACTATTTCATATTCACGAACAATATTTATGGTTGCGTTTGGTGCAATGAGGGCTATTTTATCCACTTCCCTTGATTGAAGTTCCCTTCCTTCTATTTTTACAATGTCCTTAGCACCAATATGTGCAGATTTCACATTCATTGCAATTGTTACTGCTGCTTCTTTACTGGGCAGTCCCAATATTTTAAGGACATGCAGTGCTTTATTAGCAGTTATATGATCTATTACTGTACCATTTCTAATTGGTTTAACCTTAAGTTCCCTAGGTGTTTTCATAAAATTTCCCTTTCATTTAATTTTTGATATATATATCTGTAAAGAATATCAATTAGTGATATTCATCTTATTAAATATAAACACTTACCTAACTGTATAAAAATATCATATTTGATATTTATTTTGATTAATAACTCTTAAAATGATTTAAATCCTTAAATAAGTTAATATAAATAGTTTTTTTTATAGATCATTGATTATTCTAATTTGTTTAATATCTTCAATCACTAAAATAAATTTCAATTAATATTCTAAAACAACCAAAAAATGTATTATACTAACCTATACGAGTTAATAATAATAAAATAGTTTTTATTGTATCTTGAAGCTGTTTATTATGGTGTTGAAGTTTGCTTGATTATTGCTAAATTCGTTAACAGGTGCTAGAAACATAAATGTATATGTATTTCCTTTTTTAACGACGTTAATCTGTTCTAATATCATATTTTCTGTGAAGTCTGTGGGATCATCAACTGTGAATGTATTCAAAAATGCTGTACTATTGTCCATTATAATTGTTTTATTTGAGATTTGATGCCAAGTTGGATCCGAAGATGTATCTACTACAGCATTTAATGCTTCTTGATCAGACATGCCCTGAGGATTAGGTGCAATTGTAATCCTGAAAAAAAGGAGCATCATTATCTACTATGTTTGGAGAAAGTGTTATAACTATACGCTGTGAATTAATAACACCTCCATCGTAAATTGTAGACAAATTCCAATTAGAAGGAAAGTTAAAACTCACCCATATCCTGCAAAATTATTTGTAGAAATGTTATTGGTTGTGATCTTATAATCATTAGGAGTACTAGTAAAGTTGTAAACAATTAAAATCAGTACCAAAAACCCAACTATTAGTAGTCCAATATGATTTCTAGATAAACGCAAACTTGTAACTTTCTTAAATTTTTTATAAACGAGACAGAATATCCAATATAATATAGGTTGGTATTATATTAAAATAGATGCGTAAACAGTTTAACATATTTTAATACAGTTTTAACTGATCTAAAATAGAATTAAGTACCATAAGCTTTCTGATTGAACTTTTTGATAGCTTATAAAAATTCTGTTATCAAATAAACATTAAAAAAAATATTTTAAAAATAAGAAAAAAGTAATTAAATAATTACTGTTTTTTACCTTTTTTACTTTTTCCTTTCTTCCCCTTTTTAGGTTGTTTACCCGGTCTTCTGCCCTTAACAGATTCCTGTTCATTTTTGTCTTCTTTTTTATCTTTCCCAAGTAACAGTACAATGAATTTAGCATATACTGGTCTGGTAATGAATATTCCGATTAACACACCAACAACTGTTGTGAAAGCGAAACCTGACAGTAAACCTATTCCAGTTGCACCTCTTGAAAATCCTACATATGCCAATGGTAACATTGCAGCGATCAATGTTGCTGCAGATGCAAATATGATGAAGAAAGCATTGTTAATTTTGAATTTAAGAGCAGTTATAGTTCTTTTTGTTTGTATGCCCTTTTTCAATACTTCATCAGTTATTATGATCTGATCATCTACACCGGTTCCTATAGCTGCAATTATACCTGCAATGGATGCTAGATCAATATTCCAACGTGTTACAGATGCAACACCAAGAATAAGTATGAGCTCTGCTATGCTGGTAATCATAATTGGAATTACAAGTACAGGAGTTCGGTATCTTATGAAAACTATTATGGCTATGACTAGAAGTGCCAGGAATCCTGCTATAAGAGCCCCGGTTTTAAACTGACTTCCAAGATCTGCTGAAACTGAATTGATTCCCACAATTGAAACTGACACCGGAAGAGCACCAGATTCTAGTACTACTTGAATATTTTTTGCTTGGGCTTGAGCCTGTGCAGATGAATTCTCAGTACCACTAACTTGTACATCTGTAGATGGCACACCATTAGCTAGATCTGCACCGATTTGTGGTGATGAAACAAGATTACCATCTAAATACATATTTACTGGTGTTCCTGCCTTACCATCAGCTAGTTTTGCAAAAGTTTGTGCTCCTGTCAAAGTTACTGTAAATGGAACTTCCCAAGTATTTCCTGTTACTTGATATGGTTTAACAGTTGTAATGTCAGTACCATTTAGTGCTGTCTGATTATCGATAGTAGCTACGAACACACCAGGCGTTCCAACCACCTTAGCAACGTCCTGAGGTTGAACACCTGCTATTTCAACAATAACACTTTGATTTCCACTTGCACGTACTTGAACATCGGATACACCAAAGGCGTTCAAACGCTTATCTAATACATTAGTAACCTTATCCATGGTTCCAGTATCAACAGGCTGAGCAAGCTGAAGCTGAATCTCTGATCCTCCCTTAAGATCAAGACCCTGTTGAATTCCTAGTGTAGATATAGCTCCAATACTTGCAACAAGAAGAACTATGAGTAAGATAACCCTATAATCTTTAATAAATTCTTTGAAGTTCATCTGTGACCCTCCATGTACCATCTGAGTATACCAAGGTTCATGAGCCACGTTGCAAGTACATCAGCGGCCAATCCTATTATAAGAACAGCTGCTATTTGATCAAGTATTTCTGCATTTGGCATTAAGAATAAAACAACCAGATAAAGTGCAACCATCGATCCAATAGCTGCTGCCGCCATGGTGAAACCAGTTCCCATAGCATCTTTTGCTCTTTCTATTATTGTCCCTTCCCTTCTCTTTAAAACACGCGTTGTCAGAAGAATATCTGTATCAACACTGTAACCTATCAACATCAAAAGTGCACCAACAGATGCAAGTGAAAGTGGTATTCCAAATAAGGACATACCTCCGATTGCAATTATTATATCGCATAATGCTGCAAGTATAACAGCTATGGAAGGCACTATATGTCTAAAGATTATAAACACAGTAATCGACATGAACAAGAATGCAAATGCAAGGGCATAATAAACCTGAGTCACCGATTGTTTACTTAGAAGTGGCCCTACCGAGTTATAACTTTGTAAAGTAGCAACTCCATTAATTGCACTCGCCACTTCTACAACATCAGCTGCACTACCTGTAATTTGAACTGTGGACTGATTATTGCCTGTTGTAGTAGATGTTATTAAATCTGCTGGTACTCCAGTAGAGTTTGATACCATTGACACCAATTGATCGTTGGAGACTGGTTCTGTTAGTTGTAAGACCGCTATGGATCCTCCTTTAAGGTCTATTCCCTCTTTTAAACCTCCTGATAGAATTATACCCAACGCAAGTAGGGTTATAATAACAGGAATTATAATTAATGGTTTGTAAGAGTCTAAAATTTTGTCTATCATTGACATTGAATCACCATAATGCTTATAAATATTTTTTTTTTAAATTCCCTTATTTTTTAGATCCATTTCTTCAAGGATCCGTTTAGTTTCTGTGCCGAGATTATCCAACTCAATTTTACCGGTTTTTAAAGTGAAAGAGTTTACTGTTCTTCCACCCCTAGCTTCAATCTTTTCTTTCATCCTATTAATAGCATTTTCGCCACCACTATTTCCCATGGTTGAGAAGAGTATCACACTTTTATCTTTAAGATTACACATATCTATCATGGTAATTATTGCTGGAGCAGGTTTTCCTCCCCATGTCGGCGTTCCAATATAAACCAAATCATATCCGGTAAGATCGAACTCTTCTGGTTTGATCTTGGTTTTATTTTCTCTTAAAGCATCAATTGCAGATGTAAGATAACGTATTGCTCCCATTCTATCCTTAAGATCTATAATTTCAATAGAATCTGCCCCAATTTCTTCTGCTAATGTTTTAGCAACTTTAGCAGTTTTCCTGGTGCGTGAGTAATATAAAACAATAGTTTTCATGGAAACACCTCATTAAGATTACAACAATAATTCTGTCAGAATTTTACATTAAAAAATATTTATCCAAATATTATTTTATCCACCCTAACTTATAAGGATATTTCATAAAACAGATGGCATAATTATTATATATTTTTTGAGTAAAATTAAAGTTCTATTTATCTAATCTTTCTTAATTAAATCATAAATTATAATACTAATTTTTAAAGTATATAATTTACCCTATAAAATCATTAGAAAACACTTTTTTAATATTAATTGTTTTTATATCATATCTAACTGGAACATATTGTATTCATAATAAAAGTGGATGATGAGTATTCTAATATATACATTTCAGGGATGTAGACCAATCATGTTAATAGATTCTGTTTCTTTAAATCCAAACATAAGGTTCATATTATGAACAGCTTGGCCAGATGCTCCTTTAACCAGATTATCTATAGCTGATGCTATCACTAATCTACCATTATCATCTATATCAAAACATCCGATATGGCAGTGGTTAGAACCTCTTACAGAACTTAACCTAGGTACCTCTCCTGTTTCAAGTATAGTTACAAATGGTTCTCCTTCGTAAAATTCACTATAACTTTCCCTTACATATTCTGAAGTAATATCCGCAGTGATGAAACTGTGTACAGTTGTCATTATACCCCGTATAACCGGTACAAGATGTGGTGTGAATGATACTTTATTGTTCCCAAATTTAGCAAGTTTTTCTTGTATTTCAGGACCATGACGATGGGTTGTAACTGCATAGGGTGAAATACTGTCACTGCAGTTGGGATAATGTGATGCTTCAGTTGGTGTTACACCTGCCCCACTTACACCTGATTTTGAATCAATTACTATATTCTCAACCATTGAATCAGCTACAATTGGTAAACAAGCTAATATGGCTCCAGTAGGGTAACATCCGGGATTAGCAACAAGATCTGCCTCTTTGATAAGTTCTCTATTGATTTCAGGTAAACCATAGACTGCTTTAAGTGGGTTTATCTGTTTATATCCATAATATTTTTCATAGGTATCAAAATTATCAAATCTGTAATCTCCACTCAAATCAACCACTTTCATACCATTTTCCAATAGTTCCGGAACTATTTTCATGGATGCTCCGTGAGGAGTTGCTGTAAATACTAGATCAGCATCAATTTCACTGGGTTTAAGATTTTCAAATTGTATTTCTAAGTCTCTCAAATGTGGATGCACCTTGTAAATAGACTGACCATCATATTTTCTTGAAGTGGCAGCCACAATTTCTGTTTCAGGATGATTATTAAGGAATCTTAATAGTTCCCCACCAGTGTAACCGCTTGCACCTATTATACCAATTTTGATCATTTTCTCACCATATATCTTATTGTATAACATCTTATAAAAAAAATTCCACAAATTCAATAAAATAAATAATTATACTTAATTAAAATATGCTTTAAAATTAAATTTATATTTCAAATAATTGTTATCTTTAGATTATTTTCTCATGAATCAGTTATATAAAAAAAGAGATTATGGTTCTATTATCAAAAAAATATTTAAAAATAGAATTTAACGACTTATCATGGTACCTATACCATCCTTTGTAAATATTTCAAGAAGTGCAGAGTGTTTAATTCTACCATCAATGATATGTGCTGAGTGAACACCGTTTTCAATTGCATTAAGACATGTTTCGATTTTTGGGATCATACCATCACTGACAATACCATTATCAATTAAATCATTTATCTCCTCAATTTTGACCTTTTTTATAAGTGTTTCAGGGTCATTTGGATCTTCAAGAATTCCAGGTACATCTGTTAAAATAATCAATTTTTCTGCATTTACTTTACCTGCAATATCACCAGCAACAGTATCTGCATTCAAATTTAGGGTATTTCCCTTATTATCAACCCCTATAGGTGACACTATGGGGATATAACCATTTTCAGTTAACATATCAATTATTTCAGGGTTTACATTTTCAATTTCACCAACCAAACCCAAATCTATTGTACGTTCATTACCAGTGGAATTATCAACAATAACTTCAGGTGCTCTTTTATGTGCTTTAATAAGATGATTATCTTTACCAGAGATACCTATACCTTTACCACCATGGAGGCAAACATTGGAAACAATATCTGTATTGATCTTCCCAACTAAAACCATTTTAACAATTTCCATTGTTTCTTTATCTGTTATTCTTAGTCCGCCAATAAATTTAGGTTTTTTACCTAATTTATGCATAGATCTTGATATTTCAGGACCTCCACCATGAACAACTATTGGTTCCATACCAACATATTTTAAAAGGACTGTATCCCTTGCAGTGGAGTTCATTGCTTCAGAGTCGATCATAGCATGTCCACCGTACTTGATCATAACTTTCTTCTGATGAAATTTTTTAATATAAGGTAAAGCTTCAATTAAGATGTTAACTGTTTCCATTATTACTCCTCAAAAAAATATTTAAAGGTTTTATCATCCATTAAAAGGTTAGTTATTCCAATTAATATATGATTCTGCCCATTATATTAAATTTTTTATGATATTCTATTATATATTCAGGTTGAATATTCTGCATTTATGCTCACATATTCATAGCTTAGGTCACATCCATATGCAGTAGCTAAACCATCTCCAAGACCTATGTCAATCATAATTTTGATATGATTTTCCTTCATAATTTCCTCTGCATCTTCATGATCTTTAGAAGGTTCGGTTACAATAACAACACCTTTATCAACAATTTTAACAGTTTTTTTGTCTGATCCTAGACATATGCTTATGCTGTTTTCATCCATATCGGCACCAGAATATCCGACAGCTGCTACAATTCTACCCCAGTTAGGATCTGCTCCAAATACAGCAGTTTTGACAAGTGATGATGATACAACAGCTTTTGCTGCTGATCTTGCATCTTTGGTCGTGGTTGCACCAGTTAACTGAACTTCAATTAATTTGGTTGCACCTTCACCATCCGTTGCAATCATTCGGGCAAGACGTGAACAAACATATTCAAGAGCTTCTTGAAAGGTCTCATCAATACTTCCTCCAGAACTTCCACTGGTCATGAGTACCACAGTATCATTGGTGCTTTCATCTCCATCTACAACTATCATGTTGAAGGTTGATTCAACAGCTTTTTTTAATGCAATTTTCAATTCATTCGGTGTTGCATCAATATCTGTAGTTATGAATGAGAGCATGGTGCCCATATTAGGGGCTATCATACCAGAACCTTTTGTTATGCCTCCAATTCTAACTTTTTTCCCATTTTTAAGTTCAGTTTCAACTGAAATCTCCTTAGAAAAAGTATCAGTAGTCATTATAGCTTCTGCAGCATAAGTTGATGCTTTATTAGAATTTTCAAGATTGTTAATAGCCTTCTTTATTAGTGGAGTGATTATTTCCATGGGTAATTTTCTTCCAATTATTCCTGTTGAAGCTACAGCAACATCTTTAACATCCAAAACTAAATTATCTGCAACTTCTTGGGCCATACTCATTGCATCTTCCATGCCATCAGTACCAGTAAAACAATTCGCATTTCCACTGTTTGCAACTATTGCAGATAATTTACCGTTATTAATAGCTTCTCTTGTAATAATTACTGGAGCAGCAACTAACTTGTTCGAAGTGAAAACTGCCGATGCATTGCTATCTTTAAAAACAATAACAGCTACACCAAACTCATCTTCACATGCCCCACCAGCTAGGACTTCTCCAACAGCACAAATTCCGCCTTCTATAATTTTCATTTCAAATCTCCATTTATAATTAAAGATTTAATAAATTTGTAATAATAATCTAATTTTTAATAATTTATATTATCCCGTAGTCGATGTGGTGTTAGTTTTAGTTGGTGATGTTTTGTTGCTGTTTTTATTATTATTATTATTATTAGATGAATTTTTTGGTGTAGATGGAGTTATTGTCTGTTGAGGAGTTGTAGGAGTAGTTGTTGGAGTTGTTGTTGTATTTACAGTTGATTGGTTGGTTGATGTAACATTGCTGGGACTAAATGGTAAACTTGGAAATTGGCCTTGTTGTGTTAGATTCATAATACCACTTGAATTTAATGGGTTTGTTCCTAGAACTACACTTGTTCCTGTTGCTAATCCAAATGCCAGTAAAGAAATTACCATTCCAACAAATATTTTTCCTTTAATTTTTTCTTTCATAATTAAACACTTTTAAAAATATATTAATTTCATTAAAATTTATTATCAATTTTTTTTATGCTGTAACAGCATATATTAGGGCTAATATAACGGCCAAAACTCCAAAGTAAGGTTGGCCAATGTTCCATCCAATTAGTGTGGCAATGAAAACAAATATGAATATTACAATTATTTTGGATTTTCTGTCTAGTAAAAAGTCCAGTATTGTCCTAGTGAATTCTGATGGTATGTAGTAAGAGTAGATTCCATCTGCTAAATCAAAAACCATAACCGGATTGTTATTCCAGACTTTTATTCCATCAGCCATCTGTGCCCTTTCACCGGCTTCTCTACGACTTTTACCAATACCTACCCTAAGTCTTACCCCATTGTTCAATGCATGCCATGCACTATCCATTCCCGCACGAAGAGCAGCATCTTTAGTTGGTAAGTTAGCTATCAAATCGTCTCCGCCTTCCCTGTAACCTTCTATCCTACCATTACAGTCCTTTTCAATATATGCCTTCACTTCATTCATGATTTCAACTAGTTTGTCACGACCGTTTTCATCTATAAACTTTGTAGAATCTATGGCATCTATGAATACGTAGTTATCATAAATAGCGGGTATACCTTCAAGATTACCTAATTTGGATGAGAAAACAATTGCAAATTCTCCTCCTAACTTAGTGAAACCTACCCCTGAAGTTTCTCCAATCTGCTTATTGAGATTTATAGATCTCTCAATTGCAGCTGCACCAGTCATTCCAACTGCAACTCTTACTTCGTTATCCTTATCCATACCCTGGGATATTAATTCAATTCCTATCCTTATGGCATCATTCTTAGAGAGTAACTTAGAAACAATTTCAGTTGAACTTCTCTCTACAATTAAACCATTCTCATTTTTTATATGGGCAACAAATTCTTCAATAAGCCTTTTATCACTTTTAAATAGCTCAATATAAAGATATCTATCACTACCCATGATAATGTTACTTAGAAGAGCATATTCATTGACCTGGTTTTCAGCAGGTTCTATCTCTAAAAACCTCCTGTTTTCAGGAATGTTTCCAGTACCCACTTCGTTTAGAACATTATTAAATATATTTTCCGTTGTAATATGAGCTGATTCAATTTCAAGGAGCATAGTTCGCGTGAAATTTATCATTGCAACATATTCTCGTTCCATATCGTTAGTAGGATAATATTTAGTTCCAATGCTTATGACTTTGTTTTTGATTAAAAATCCAAAGATGGTTCGTGAAATGTAATCCATGACCATTTATTTTTCTCCTCCCTTCTCTAATGTTATATCAAAGTGTCCTGGTTTTTCCATTAGCATGCTGGGCTTTACTGATACTATTGGGAATTTCCATGTTCCAAGCCTTGCAGCCACGGTGCTTGCGATGTTTCTTGAATTTTTCTTGACAAAGGAGTAATCATGGTCGTTTATGGTTATATTAACATTGTAGGGAGATTCTTCAAGTATTTCATCTGAATATATTATGTTAAGTTCAAAGGAACCTGGTTTGGTGAAAAGATCATTTCGAACAGCAACTAATGGTGCATGATCAAGTTTTAACCTATCTCCTACAGTTACCGCTATGTTCCCCGCATTTCTAACGGCATCCTTATAATCTCTAGGGCTAACAAGTACGAATATTATAAAGTCGCTTGCTGTTTCTGCATCTTCAACCATTCCCAAGACCTTTTCAAATAGAGGAATTTTACTGAAGATGTCCTCAAGTTTTGAATCCAAACCATCTTCTTTAGTTTTAGTAATCCTATCAATAGCTTCTTTTGCAACACCAATACCACTCAATTTATTGTTCTTTTTGAGTTTATATGCATCTAGACCCTTTTTTTCGAAGTCGTTCAGCATTTGGGTACATATCTTTTGCAGTATATTCTTTATCTTTTTGGGTTTGGATGATGTTCCAATTGTTATTCGATCATCTACAAAGTTGAATGGAATTCTTTTATTATTGATGTCGTGGAATTCGTCCTTATATTCCCTGAAATTGTCATTTGAAAGTATTTTACAATTTTCATCCTCTGCAATTTTGAGTATGAAATGATCTGCAGTAGTGCCTGAGGGAACCTGTTGAACTTTACCATTACCAAGGAGTTCGTTAAATTTATCCTTTTCGTCTATTTCATGCCTCAGGGATGCATCTGCTATTGGGAATGGTTCATATCCTAATTTTTCAAGGGCTTCAAGAGCTTTTAGAAGGTTGTCTAAACTAGGCTTTTTTCCTTCTTTATCCTTTCCGAAATGTGCTACATTTGATGCATCTACAATAACTTTCAATTAATCACCTAAACAAGTGTTTTCATATTTTGCTAGACATCTTTGAGTTCCATCGGCACGGTTCAGGACAATTTCAATGAAATCCTCTTCAATATTTATGGTATTGAATGAGGATAGTTCTCTTCCCCTTAACTTAAGTGATGATGCTGTACCTGCAGTTATAAATGCTGAATTTTCCATCATCCAAACATGGGGCATATGTTTATGTCCCGAGAGGATTAAGTCAGCTTTCCTTTCCATAATTGTTTGTAATATATCTCCTGCATCAGTTAAAACATTTCTCTCACGACCAGTTCTAGGTACCGGTATGATATGGTGATGGAGTGCAATTATTTTATACAAGTTTTCTTCGTCTGCTTTTTTAAGTTCCTCTGCCATCCAATTTTGTTGGGATCTTCCAACTCTACCATAGTCAAGATCTGGTTCGCTGCTATCGAGTCCTATTACTTTTAATCCGTGTTTTTTTACTTTTAATGTACCATATCTATTTTTTATTAGTTCTTCAAAAACTTCATCACCAATATGTCTTGAATCATGATTTCCAGGTACAACTAATATTGGAGTTTTAATTTGATCCAAATATGAAGCTGCTTCCTTGTATTCAAGGTAGTAACCATTATCAGTAATATCACCTGTAACTATTGTTACGTTGGGTTTGATTTCGTTGACATAATCAATGACGTTAATCAATAATTCTTCAACGAAACTAATTGAACCAATGTGTAAATCAGATAAATGTGCAATAAACGGCATTTAACTTAACCTCAATATGGCTTCGGCCAGATCCCCCTCTGTTTCCTTTAAAGTTTCAAGTGCTTTTTCTTTAGTTACACTTGTTTGGTTGGATACAAGTTCGACATCGTCTTCGGGGACTTCCAATTCAGTTTCAATCTTTTGTTCAACTACTTTACCAGTTATCTGATAGGTCTGTTGACCCATGAAGTCCATAAGATTTACTTTAGGACTTTTTATGAGAATTTCTTTGTTTTTAAATTTAAGGACCACTTCTGTTACTCCTTTAACATCCTTAGTGTCCATTCCCATCTGTTTCATTGCCCTTTGCATTTGTTTTAACTGTTTAGGGTTCATTCCTGCACCAGGTAACATTAAATTCCTCCTTTACGTGTCTTCACAGCTTGTCCTGTGTTGAAATCCATAATTTCATGACCGCATAATATTGACTTGCCATAGGCGATCAGATCGTCCTTCTCATTAACGATCAATACTTCTTCATTAGATCTTATATTTATATCACAATCTATAACGAATTTAGCAAATATACTTTTTCCTTCTCTGGCAAATGGGTCTGCATCAGCATTCACAACAACTCTGTTTTTTGGGTAATCCATAAGAGAATGAAGTCTCCTTGCACCTTCTCTGTCCAGTACAAACACACTATCTGTGGCCCTTAAAGTTGCTATAAGTGTCTCATCTTCGTATATATGTCTTATTTTGCCGGTTTTTCTGCTTTTAACAATTTGAACTTCACCTGGGAAAAGAGCGTTTCCAGCTCCTTCACCAAATTGATAGTCTGCTATGGAATTAATCTTTTCTCTATCATCCACATCTAATCTAAATGAATCTAGTTCATATTCTTCTAGACTGTATACTCTGATAGGATTTTCAGATGTTTCTCCCCCAGAATCTAGTTCAATGGTGTACATGTCGAATCGATCCAATATTTTAGCACTGATTATTACATTGTCAAATTCAGCCATATATTTTTCCATTTCTGCACTAACAAATTTTTTCGAATCTTCATCTGTAATGATGGGTGATTCATTCTGTGCAAGGGGATAAACTTCGTCAATTTCAATAGGTATAACTGCAAATGGAACATCAACAACAGCAACTTGGATATCATCCCAAAACTCCTGAGAATCCCCTAATGTTTCACCCTTAATATGTTTGAGATAAAATTTACCCAGATCATGATGTAAATTCTTAGAATATGGTTTTCTACTCCTTGGGAGTAATAAAAGATTCTTTTTTCGAGGAATTCTATTTATTCTTGATAGATGGCGCTGTATTTCTGGCCTAGCAAGAGATTCTGGACCAGAATAAAAGAATGCCGAATTCTTACTTGCTGGATCATATTCTTCTAGAGTAGATGTATATTTTTTAAGGTTTCTTAGAGCATCTAAAAGGTAAGGATGAACCCGGCATCTCTGTTCAACTAATTCCATTAAACTGCCGTCAACAATACACTGTCTAATTTTACGGATCTCGGCTAAGCTTATAGCTAGGTTGTGCTGGGCAAGTAATAACATTCTATCACTTTTTTTCATAGCCCTGAGTTCATTTGGAGTATGATTGGAACATACGGGACATGAACATGGCATTTCAACCAGATTTGCTAGTTTAAATGTTCCGGTAGGCATCATAATCCTGTCATCTTGAGCATATAATATGTAAGCTGCTGAATCAAAAAGATCACAACCCATTGCAACTGCAAGTGCAAAAACCATTGGATGTCCTGCACCCATTAAATGTCTTGGCTGGGAATCTGGTAATTTTTTAACCGAAGCCATTACCACATCAACAAGTTCGGTGTATCTATATGATTCCATTAATGGTACCACAGCACCTATGGGATAGATATCAAATCCCATGGAACCAATTTCTTCTGCACATTTTGATCTGAGATCATGGAAGGTGGAACCCTGAACAACAGAATTCATCATCATATCTCCGCCAATTTCACTTGCTTCTTTAGCCCTTTCAATGGTCATCTCAAGATCCCTTTCAGCTCTTTCCCTTTTCACAAATGGTGGAGTAGGTATGTCTAGTGAAGTTCCTATATCTGTTCCAATAATCTGCTGAAACTCGATTATTTCCTTGTTATCAACATCTATATCACCATATAATGAAAGCTGGAATGAACCAGAATCTGTTACTATAGGGCCTGGGAAATCTATAAGTTTATGTACACCTTCTTCAAGAACTTTTTCCCTTAATTCTTCATTTTTATACATTATATAAGCATTAGTTATGACAATTTCTGCTCCAAATTCCTTAACATCAAGTGTCTGTTTACCAGGATGTATAACCGGCATTAATGCTGGTGTTTTAATTTTTCCATGGGGTGTTGTTAATATTCCAATTCTCCCCATTGCATCTTTATGTTTTATCTCGAAGTTCAAAATCTTTCACCTTTTATATAAGAGTACATAAAATTTTTATAACTGCTTTAATCCAGCTATTTTCAGTAATTTTATAAATCTTAAATTTTATTATAGTCATAAAATTTTCTTAAAATTCAAATAGAATATTACACTTTGATAATCTATTTTTTCTAGTATACTATTTTATTCATTTAGATTTATTCATTTAGATACATTGAAGACATAATATTTTTTTAAATTTGTTATCTTTACTGGTCATTCCTGATTCTTGATGATTATATCTAATCTTTTTTCCATCTCAATCACTCGTTCACTGGAATTATCGATATATTCACATCCATTTCCACAGATACATTCTTTATATTGGGGACAAACAATGAATTTTGATTTTTCAGAGACAAGATCTTCAATTCCAAATTTTTTAAAATCTTTCAGGACTCGACGTCTTAAACGACCTTCCTTAATATCGTTAAATAAATATACTGGACTT
>Ga0182021_10002870_pt1 | contig 20257 bp, 24 predicted proteins | sample 612E3MmetaG_FD_120493 | JGI IMG/M metagenome (GOLD analysis project Ga0182021, IMG submission 120493) | Permafrost microbial communities from Stordalen Mire, Sweden - 612E3M metaG (Illumina Assembly) | ecosystem: Environmental > Terrestrial > Soil > Wetlands > Permafrost | place: Sweden... | reverse complement strand
TTCCGTCTGCATCTAAATGGGAAAAACAATGAATAAATCCATCTTTCTGGACCGTTTCCAAAATTACTTTTGATGCTTCTGTCGCTGAAGCTAAAAAGCGTTCAATAGATGCTTGCTCTACTGTCATGTAAAGTCCACTCTTTGGCTAAAGAGAGTTGATTAGATTTAAAGCTGGCGTATCAACTTACAAAATGAAAACAAAAGATAAGAAAGGTTTAGGTTACTGAAGCGATTTTTGCTTCGTACTTCCAGTTTTTTGCTAAGACGCCTTCACGCTTATAGTATCTGGATAGCTTGTGAATTCTTGCTTCGATGATTTGCATATTGCGTTTGTTATGAAGGTCTTTCTTGTTTTTATCCATATGAACTGCAAGGCTCTGGGCTTTTTTCATGAGGTTCGATAGGTCTTCTGGCATTGTTGGGGCAAGGTTTGCTGCTTCCAAAACATCGCTTATGCTTTTACCAACAATCGGTTTCACTAGAGGAATCGCATATTGATCCCTAAGGATGGTGCCTATGCTACTCATTGAATGGCCTTCTTTAGCCAATTTTATTATGAATGATTCTACTTCTTCAGGCTGATACTTGCACCAGCTTGGAGGACGCCTACTTACTGGACGAATCGAATGGGACTTTCCTTTTTCTTGCTTTGGCATCTTTACACCTTAAACTGCACCTAAACCATAGTCCACGAATATTTAAAAGTAATGCCCTGAGATAAAAAATCGAATTTCAAATTTCATTTCTTTTTGTTATTCTTGAAACGAGCTATCTGTTTATAAAGTGGACAATGAAACGAGCAATCAGCGATATTCCCATTAACAAGATTAACCATGCCCAAAACTGGAACCACCCGGTAAGTGTACCAGTCAACAGAAAAACATTGGCAACAACAGCACCACCCACCCAAAACACCAAGTTGCCAACAGTTTCAGCTATTCTCCTAATAGACGACTTAATCCATAATCTAATTGGAAGGATCACGATTTGCAATATGCCGACACCTAAAATAAAATCCATAACAGCGGTAAAGAAACCAATATGCTGTGAAGGATTGGCAGGTGCAAGCAGATTCAGAGTGCTTGAACCTCACAAATGATAAATGACTGTTGTTAAATCGTTGAAAATGAATTTGTTTTTTGTGAGATGTCTGGTGTGAATGCATTTGTCAAGCCTAATATTATGAAAACGCCAGCAACCGCTAAACAGTAATTAAAGCTTCATAAGGAGACCTGTTCTTGTGGAATCTCGGATGATGGCGTTATGAATCTGCTATAATATGACTAGCAATATAACATTTTATTTTTATCTAGATTCCTCAGTTTAGGTTTATTATTTCTTGAACCATTCGGCAAATTTCCGTATTGCCATCGCTCGATGCGAAAAACCGTTTTTCTCTTCAGTAGTCATTTCCGCAAAAGATTTTCCGCTTCCATTTGGCTGAAAAATCGGGTCAAAGCCAAAAGAGGTTTTGCCCCGAGGTTTACGTTCGGACAGTGTTATTTCGCCTTTGGATTCGCCATCGAAAGCTTGCGGTTCAATGAAGTTTTGATCGCAATAAGCTATGACTGACTGGAATTCAGCTTGCCTATCTTTTGTTTTTTCCATCAACTTTAATATGCCCTTATTGTTAATTGTCTTGTAAACGTAGGCTGCGTAAGGACCTGGAAAACTGTTTAGGGCTTCAATGAATAAGCCTGCATCTTCCACAAAAATAGGCAAGTGGGTTCGGTTGTATGCGTTTATGACGCTGGATTTTGCGATTTCTTCAAGGGTGTCGTTTTGTATTTCGTCGCCTTTCATTCGTAATAATCCAATCGAAATGCCGTAGGGACTTAGTATGCTTCTGGCTTCATTGAACTTGTTGATGTTGCCTGTTGCGAAAAAGACAACCTTGCCGTCGATGTTGCATGCTTTTTTATTGTTTTCGTTCTTCGACATATCGGCCACGCCTCTCTATTTCCTTTATTTTCTCATAAACCTTCTCCGCAGTCTCAGCGCCCAAAACTGACGAGTAACCGTATTGCACGGCTTTAAAGCATTCTTCCCAGAACAAGTAATGCGTACTCTGCAGTGCTCGTTTCATCAAATGCAAATCCACTCCTTGTGCTTCTACTTCCACATTTTTTTCTCCTAATCCGAAGTCAACAAAGAAGATTTTGCCTTCTGGGCTCAGAATCATGTTTGAGGTTGTTAAGTCGCCGTGGATCAAGCCATGTCTGTGGAGCTTGCCGACTAATTCGCCGATTAAAGTGCAAATTTCCTTGCGCTTGTCCGGCGTTGTCCTGTTTAATAACTGCTTAATCTGTTGCCCTTCCACAAACTCCATAGTGATCGAGGCCTCAGAAATATTAACCATGTAAATCAGTGGCGTTGGTACCTCAGCGACTTTCGCTTCATGCATTAATTGTGGTTCATGAACGGTGCGGTAACTTCGAATTTGCTTGTCCATCGCTTCTGGACGGTACCTTTTGGGAATTCGGATTTTAACAACCACTTTTCTTCCGTGCCAATTAGCAGCGTAGAGGCTAGCTTCTGCCCCCTTCTTGAACAGCGTTTTCTCAGTCACTGTATCCATGGTACATCTACCTTATCCACACGCCAACGAAGTTTTACAAAACTCTCATCTAAAGGTGTAACCAAACCGTGCTTGTATGCTAAAACACCAGTCCAAGCGATCATAGCGCCGTTATCGGTCGCAAATTCAATTGGAACCACATTAAACTGTGCATCATGCTCCTCAGCAATGATGGATAGCATGGATTGAAGCCGTTTATTTGCTGCTACGCCGCCAGTCAGCAAAACCTCTCTTTTTTCAGTGTGAGCTAACGCTCGCTCAGTAACTTCAGTAACCATAGAAAAAGCATATTCCTGGAGACTGTAACACAAATCCTCCAAGCGACAATTATTAACATGCAGCTGAGCAGTAGCTGATGTCAATAAACCGCTTAGCGAGAGGTCCATACCTTTCACAACGTAGGGTAAAGAAACTAAGTTTTTGCCTTCAGATGCTAACCTCTCTACGGCAGCGCCAAGCGGCACCCCTTTTTGATGCTTAAGTCCTGCTTCCCTAGCGAAAACGTCGAGACAATTTCCAAGGGCGATGTCTAAGGTTTCGCCGAAAACTCTGTAGCGGCCAGCATCAAAAGCAGTAACCATGGTGTTGCCTCCGGAAACATAAAGCGTCACTGGGTCGGTAACTCCTGTTTTGAGTTTTCCAATTTCAATATGAGCTATAGAGTGGTTAACACCTACAAGTGGAATGTGAAGGTAAGAAGCCAAGGCTCGGGCAACTGTAGCGCCAGTTCGCAGACTTGGACCCAAGCCTGGACCTTGAGAAAATGCAATGACTGACAAATCATCCGGTTTCAAACCCGCAAAGGTCAACGCGTCATGTAGCACTTTATCAGCTATTTCCGAATGATGCCTTGCTGCTTCTCTGGGGTGAATTCCGCCTTCCGCAGGTATGTAGCTGTCGTATTTGTTTGCAAGTATTTTTCCTTTAAAGCTAGAAATTCCGATGCCGAAGTCATCTGCGGAAGATTCTATCCCTAAACAATAGCTTTCTTCTTTCTGATTTTGTTTTGGTGGTTTTTTCATGTGATTCCACATTTTTAAGGGATACATATTTTTATCTGGATTCAACGCTTATATTCTAATTGCATTATTTGGAATTGATACGATGCCTAAACGTAATGACCTTGAACAGAAAGCACTCCATTATGTGGTAAACACGGGCTATCAAGGCGTGCTTCAATCAGATTTATGGCGTGAACTAGGCGCAAGCAGCCGAGAAGGCTCACGCGTATCCATCAAACTAGAAGAAAAAGGGTTAATTCGACGGGAAAAAGAACTTCAAGAAGGCAGATGGACCTATAGGCTTTACCCAAAAAGGCTTCCCGCATCAATAGAAACTATCGTAGATTGCCCCTGCCTATTATGCCCAGATAATGCCCGATGTGATCCAACAACCGCGCTCTCTCCTAAAACCTGCCCAAAACTAACTGATTGGATACTTGGTTTAGGAAAAGAAGCAACTGCTGCTCCTGTAACTCCCGAGGATCCAAACGAACCAAAGGCGCCAAGCGAGGCGAGCATAGAGGAGGATGATTCCGCTGCCGAAAGCTTGGATCCGAGATAGAAAACGTGAATACTACTACAAGAAAGCTAAAGAAGAAAACTACCGTTCCAGAGCCACATACAAACTAGTTCAAGCTAACGAGAAATACGGATTCATTAAAAGAAACAGCGTAGTAGTCGATTTAGGTGCAGCGCCAGGCGGCTGGATTCAAGCTGCCAGAAAAATGACTGGAAAAAACGGTTTCATTTTAGGAATTGATCTGAAACCAATTGACCCATTCACTCAGGAATATGTTCGAACAATAATTGCAGACTTCACTGAACCAGACATAATTGAACAAATACGTTCTTTTCTGCCTCGCGAAGCAGATGTAGTAATTTCTGATGCTGCACCAAACATAACAGGTGTTTGGGAAGTTGATCAAGCGTGTCAAATCGAATTGGCAACCCAAGCATTAGAAATAGCACAATGTATACTTCACCCCGGCGGAGATTTTTTTGTTAAACTCTTCGAAGGCGAAATGTTCAACGAGTACATTCTGAAGGTCAAGGAACTTTTTGATACTGCTAAAATAGTGAAACCTCCGGCTAGCCGACAAAAAAGTTCGGAAATGTACCTTTTGGCTTTAGGCCTGAAATCCAAACGTAAATGCGAAGGGGAAAGCTAATTTCTAGTTGCGACAATTGTTAATGGTGTAGAGACTTGAGAGTTATATCAGCGGATTCTGCGGCAGCAATATTAGATCAGCAGTTTAAGCCACTGTATCTTGTTGCTTCCGCTTCGGTGCTCGTTGAGCCGCCATTCCGTGAGCCTTCTTATCGGTTGGCTGAACCAATTTTTAAGGAAGTTCAAAACGGTTTTGATGTGATAGTGCATGAAGCAGAATTATGCAGAACCTTGCTTGATAAAATGAAAGCTGATGTCGTGCATCTGGATATGACGCTTGGCGGCGTCTCAATTGAGGAGTTGTCGCCAGTTGAGCTCATGAACCTGAGAGCATCCAAAACTGGAAGGCAAAACATTATCAAAATTTTGCCCAAATTAAGGAAAATTGCTGGAGAAATCAAGCGGCTTCACGACATTGACATGTTGGCAATTGGCAAAGAAAGTGTTCCTGTGAGGATTGCGGAATTAACGGCTGGGGCGGAAGCAATTTTGTTCGCATGCCAGAAAGTGCTTGATGAAAACGAGCCTATCATGTTGGGGTTGCCCTATATGTGTCAACCAATAGTTCATCAAGACCGCGTGTATCTTAATTCGCTTATAGCCGCTGAGCATGATGTTCGCGGTTACGCGGTTGACGCTGAAAATGCATTGACAAAGGTTAAATTGTTAGAAACCTTAAATCCTTGTGCACGAGGTTTTCGTGCCATAAAAATTAAGATATTAAACTAAAACTGAAGGTATGCCCTTGAAACTTGAGTATCCCGCTTTCTGGAGAAACGCTTCATCAAAACGCAAGAGAATCTATTCAATTATATTTATTTTTGTTATTGCATTTGTACTTACAGTTGTCGGAAGTTTCATTCCTCTCAATCATCAAGATGCTCAGACGATAAGTAGCAATCTAAACTCAACTCTTAACCAACATAAATCCGATAATACTCTAACTGAATACATTTTCTTAAACAATTTTGGAATATGTTTGCTAATGTTCGTTCCTGTACTTGGAGTTGTACTGGGTCTTACCATACTTTTCAACACTGGCGTTGCGCTAGGTGCTATAGCTTCCGTACAGGGCTACCCAGTGTGGATAGGCTTGTTAAGTTTAATGTTAACACCTGTGTTTTGGCTAGAATTCACTGCCTACTCAATTGCTATTGCAGAGAGCATTTGGCTAGTACGTAGACTATTGAAGTTTAAATGGCCCATAATCAGACATGAACTTAGAAATGCATTAATTTTCATCGGGATTTGCGCTGGCATACTTATCGTAGGCGCAATAGTAGAAGTGTTGCTGATAAACGCCGGTATCTAAAGCGGCAACACTTTTTCCTTTCATTCTTTAACTATTTCTAAGCTAATGTCTAAGGCTTTAACGCTATGAGTGAGCTCACCCAAACTAATAATGTCAACATGCGCCGCCGCATATTTCAGCAACGTTTCGCTTGTAATTCCACCGCTTACTTCCAGAATTAACTTTTCAAACCCCGCCTTCACCAACATTTCACTAGCTTCTTTTACCTGTTTAGGAGAGAAATTATCAAGCATAACAATATCAGCCCCTGCTTTCGCCGCTTTCAACGCATCCTCCGCTATCGTTACTTCAACCTCGATTTTTTTGGCAAAAGAACCGTTCACTTTTGCTTTTTTAACTGCATCTTCCACATTTCCCAAAATTGCTAAATGATTGTCTTTAATCAAAATCATGTCATCTAAATGAAGCCTATGAGGGTCTCCGTTCCCGATTATTACGGCTTTTTTATCAAAATAAAGCAACCCGGGCGCTGATTTCCGAGTCGCAGCAACTCTTGCCTTTACACCAGCCTTTTCAAGCTTCTCAGTTAATCTTCGTGTAGCTGTTGCGATACCGCTCATTCTTGAAAGAAGATTAAGCATTGTTCTCTCAATGGAAAGAATAGTTTGAGCATCGCCTGAAATCTCTATTAGAACCTGTTTATTCTTGATTTTTTCGCCTTCAGCAACTTTCGCTTTAACTTTTAATCCCAGGTATTCAGCAAGAACAGTTGCCTCTTCTATTCCAGCCGCTATCCCTTCCTCCTTTGCTAAAACTATTGCTTTAACAATTAGATTTGGAGGAATAATTGCTTGGGCTGTTACGTCGCCTTGCCCTATATCTTCAGCAAGTATTTGTTTTAGCTTTTCTTCCAGAATTCTGCGGGGAATAAACATACCTTTTATTGTTGCGTTTACGCCTTAAAATGCTTGCTTTTTTTAAGCAAACATGGGGATAATTAAAATAAATCGCCGCTTATCGTTAGTATATGCGTTTGCTAATAAGCTGTTCAGAGCTTGGCTTAGGTCATGTTTCCCGTATTATTCCCTTAGGGAAACGGCTGGAGAAACATGGTCATGAAATGTTCTTTTTCTCTGGCGGCAAAGCATACGACATGCTAAAGAAGGAATTTACTAACGTTTCAAAGTGCACTCCAATTTCTTGGTATGAAAACGCACATGGCATAATTACTTCTGCTTCTCTAGTTAATCTTTTTTTTCCTCTCCCATTATTTAACATGGAGAAAAATAGGCTTGAAATAAAAAATTCCAATGCATGGGAAACCATACATCGTTACTATGACCTTAGAGAAAACATTCATGATATTGCACCTGACCTTCTTATAGCAGACGGCGATATAAACGCCCTTCGGCTTGCGCAACGATGGAAAATCCCATCAGTTTACATCGCTAATATGATTAGACCAAGCTACGGGTTCTCTGCTTTTTTAAGCCCAGGCGAACGCATTGTTGAGCGATATGTAAAACAGTGTACAAAAATTATAATTCCAGACAATCCACCACCTTACACAATCTCAGAATACAGCATTGGCAACTTGGATCACTTAGGTTTAAATGGGAAAGTCGAGTACACAGGAAGCTTCGTCGACACATCACCCGTTAAGGGCTCACGACAGCACATTTTCGCCCCTATAAGCGGTCCACCCGGCACAAGAGGAAAACTAATAAAGACTCTTATTCCAGTTCTTGAAAAACTCAAAACTAAATGCATAATTAGTCTTGGAACGCCTGGAAAAAAAGTCAGCGCCAAAATTGGAAACTGCGAACTTCATACTTGGTTATCTTTTGAAGAACGCCAGGAAGCTATGAAAAACGCTAAATTCGTGATTTTTAGCGGTGGCCATGCAACATGCTTTGAAACTATCAAGTATTCCAAACCAAGCATTTGCATTCCAACACAGCCAGAACAGCAAGGCAACGCTGCAAAACTTCAAGATCTAAAATGTTCGATAACAGTAAAAAACAAAAAAGAGTTAGAAAAAGCCGTTGCAAGAATGGAGTCGGACCCAGAATCTTTTGACAGAAATGTATCGGCTTTAAGCGAGTTCTCTAGCAAGTTTAAAGGTTTAGATAGGGCAGTTTCAATCATCGAAACCTTTCTAGATTAACTCCCATAGTTACTTGTGAAGCTGGACACGTTTGACTTCACCCATTGGAGTTTCTTCTTCAAAAACTATCCCTTTAAATTTGTAAATTTTAACACCTTTTGTAAGCCAACTATCCATCGGGATCCCTGCTTTGACGCAGCATTGGCATAAAAATTCTTCTTCACACCATCCCCATTCAACCGGCACCTGAGGCAAAAGCAAACCCTTGTAGTAGCCTTTTTCAACAATTAAACCGTCTTCGCCAACCTTAATTTTACTTAGATATTCCTTCGGATTCGCCACTTCCACAAGCTCCGGCGGAGTTAGCACACTTACTTCAAACATAACCTTGCCTAACTCATCCAAAGACAAAGGTTCAAATCTTGGATCTTGTGTTGCGGCGTTAATGGCAGAATCAATAACTGCTTCCACAAGTGGACTTGTAGGATAAGGGTAACCGATGCAGCCGCGGAGTTCTTTCTCGCCACGTCTTCGGTTGCTTATAGTTACGAAAACGCCACAATGTTCAAAAAACTTTTTCGGGGTCTCTTTTGGTGGTTCAATTTTTTCTCCATTTTCTAGAAATTGTTTTACCGTTGTTCTTGCAAGTTGAATTAGAAATTTCCCTTCTTCATCTGTTAGTTCAAACGACATGATGCTGCCTCTTATGAACGAATTATTCACTACTTTACTGCTTAATTACGAAAATTAAAGGTGTGGAGAATTGTTTAAAACTTTATGGATTCTTCGGCTATGCCATCTTTAGTTATTATTAGGAAGTCTATTCCGTCGCCGCTCATTGAGTCTCTGCTAATGGCTGATTTTATCGAGCGTGTCACGAGATCTTTAGCTTCTTCCGCAGTTAATGTTTCTTTGTAGCCTTCTTCTATAACACCAATTGCTAATTCTGTTCCTGTCCCCACAACCGCATATTTATCAGGTATAAGAGAGCCTAAAACATCGAGCACATAAAGCGAGGGGCCTTCTTCGTCTAACCCGCCGACAATTGTTTGAGTAATTAATGGTGAATATCTGCGATTAAAGAGGACAGTTGCCAAAAGTTTTGACGCTGCCCGAACGCTGATTTTTCTGCCTGTGTCCATGCTGTAAAGGTTCGATTGGGCTTCCATTTCCTTAGCAAGGATTTGCATGTCTCCAACAAGTCCAGCACAAGCAACTCCTATTTGGTCAGTAACTTTGAAAACTTTTTTGCCTCCTTTGCTCATAACGAAATAACCGTAAGTTACCCTTTTTTCAGATGCTAAAACTACTCCGTCAGCAAAGACAACGCCAACTGTAGTGGCACCCGGCATCCATGCGTAGCCGCTTTGTGCTTGTTGCTGTTGATCTTGCGGCATTGGCATTTGTGGAATTTGGGGTATTTGTGGTAATTGTGGTCCATATCCTTCCATAAATTTCGCCTTTTCGATGTTATACACAAAACAAATTATTAAGGTTGCTTATAACCCTTATAGAATAAACGAGTGATTCGCTTATGACTAATTCTAAACCGACAAAATGTCAAAAATGCGAAAAACCAGTCGGCACATATCTGTTACAGCTAAGAGCTTTGTAGTCTCAAATCAATAGTCGGATAATATTAATTAATTGCTACATGCCTGGACTGCTCAGGCAAATCAAGTTTATATCGCAGAAACTTTTAACAAACCCTTTGCTTTTTACAATAGCAAATAAGACCCTGGTCAAAGCAGATGATAGAAATTTATTCTCAAAACTTTGACGACGTATGGTTCAGCGTTGCCTGCTCTCAAAATCAAATCATCTCAACATCTTTTAGCACAAGTCAACAGTTAACATTAAGCAACATTTTAGAAAATTTACCGTTCAATATTCCTTTTGAAGTTTTCCATAAGCCTTCAGCCTTCGCTAAAACAATTCTATCTTCTCTGAAAGCTATTTACGATGGAAAAAATGTTAACGCAAATTTTTCTTTAGCTTTAACTCGTTTGCCCCCTTATACTCAAAAAACGCTTAAAGCAACAGCTCAGATTCCTATCGGGTATATAGCTTCTTACGGAGCAATTGCTAAAGCGGTGGGCGGAGGTCCTAGGGCTGTCGGAAACATTATGGCCTCTAACCCTTTTGCGCCGATCATTCCATGCCACAGAGTTGTAAAATCTGATTTTAGCCTAGGCGGTTATGGGGGAGGTTTAAAAACTAAATTTGACCTCTTAGTCAAAGAAAAAAAGGGCTTTTTAACTTCCAAAGATATTGAAGTCAACGGTCGCAAGCTTCAGGTTTTTCCAGTTGAATATTCATTAAGAAATTCAGTAGCAGTTTTTAGTTAACGCAAATCATAAAAGCATGCGAGCTTAACCTCAAAGGCGAGGAAGTCCGTTGTTTAATCGAGGTCTATACGTTGGGAGGTTTCAACCTTTTCATTTAGGTCATCTTGGCGCTATCAAAGCAGTACTAAAACAAGTTGATGAACTCGTCATCGTTATTGGTAGCGCGCAATATAGTCATAACGGCAATAATCCGTTCACCTCGGGCGAAAGGTTGGTTATGATTCGTAAAGCTTTGGAAGAAGCTAAGGTAGATTATTCAAAGCTTTGGATTGTTCCTGTTCCAGATGTGCATTTGCATATGCTTTGGGTCAGTGCTCTTGAAGGCTATACACCAAAATTTGATGTTGTTTTTTCTAATGAACCGTTGACTCAAAGGCTTTTCATGGAAAAAGGATATCCAGTTAAAAACATTCCATTTTTCGATAGGCACCAGTATATGTCAACTATTGTCAGGGAAAAAATGCTTAAAGACGAAAGTTGGACTGAACTTGTTCCAAAGAGCGTTGCTGACTTCATCAAAGAAATTGATGGCGTTAACAGACTTAGAGATTTAGCTAAAACAGATAGAGGATGTTAAACAACAATTTTTTCTTTGGAACTCAGATGATAGAAGCGCCAAGCCAAAAGATAAGCAACAATTAAAACTAGCAATTCAGCAAATATACCAAAGGGCGCCAGAGACTCGAAAGCAATAAGGTTATTGGTCAAATGGAGTAGCACGGCCGTCATGTAATATGGCAAAGGGTTTTTCTTGGATATACCATAAGCAGTTATGGCAGTGCTTGACGCATGAAAAATAACGCCTGGAATTCTATCAATCAATGGTACGCCCATAAAGAAAACATACAATACAAGCTCAGAGATGCCAAAACCAAGCCCGATCAAAATTCCTAATGTTACATATGATCTTTCTGTTTCTCCATGCCTATAAAATAATGGGAAAACTTTTGCTAACTCTTCTATTATTGGCGCAAAAACAATTACCGTCAACGCGGCAGGGAAAAATGGGTATAGCTGTGCAAAGAAAAGTGTAAATGGGATACTGACAAGAATTCCAGATGCAAAAAAGAAGCTCAATTCTCTGTAGCTTGGTTCATGAATTGGTATAACGCATTGACGTTCATTTTCCATAAAAATGTGCTTCCCAACTGAAAAGAATTTACCCCTTCCTTATCAACCTTATCAGAAACCATAGACCCTAAATACGGGTATCTAACAATAAACAAACAGGTTGCTTGAAAAATGAACGCAATTATTATTTTATTTTCATATCATCACAAAAACACTGAAAAAATAGCCCAAGTCATCTCGAGTACTATTGGCGCAGAAATAAAAACTCCAGATCAAGTCGACACAACTAATCTTTCAAATTATGACTTAATAGGGTTCGGCTCTGGTGTTTACTTTGGAAAACTTCATAAGGTTCTCCTAGAATTTGCCGATAGAATTCCTCAAGTTTCTAACAAGAAAGCATTCATATTCTCTACAAGTGGTCAATCGGGAAACATGAGTAAATTTCACAAAAAACTTCGAGAGAAACTACAGAGTAAAGGTTTTGATATTATTAGCGAATTCAATTGTGCTGCATTCGATACTTTCGGGGCTTTGAAAATATTTGGAGGACTGAACAAGGGGAGACCTAACGAAGAAGACCTCAAGCAGGCAGAAGAATTCGCTCAAAGTCTAAAGAAAAATTTTCCATAGGCGCATAAAGCATACCTGAAAAGAAACTGGGTTCAGAAGCCAGCTGTTATAGGGTCAATAGGCTTCATTATTTCTCTTAGAAGCACGGTTGCATAAGAACCTCTGAGCAACATAAAACTCAACTTTGTTTGAAAGTCCATGCCGTTTTCATTTTTTGAAATGTTTTGAATCTTAAAGTCTCTGATTAGAGTAATTGCCGTTCGTAATCCGCCTCTGCCACCAACCCTTGACAACTCATTAACCTTCAAATTCTCCAAGTTGATTCCCTCTTCTGCAAGAACCTCTTTTTCAATTTGACCCATAACACCTTCAGAAAGCTTCTGTTTTACCCCTATTATAGGCAAGGCTACCCTCATTTTTCCCGATATTATTTTCTCATTAATTTCAGCTATGTTTTCGGCAACTACCATTTTGGAAATTTTGGTCACGGGTAATCCTGAACGTTCAACGCCAACCACGTAATCCCCGATCTCTGCCTTATTCAAAAATAAACCTTGCTTTACACGTTCGCTTAGAAATCGGTTAAACAGGTAGGACTGATGAGCTTGAACAAAAAGTTCCTGAAGCTTAACCGGCAACCGTTGAAAAGCACCGACAAAATCTTCAGGATTATCAACCAAATGGTTCAACATTAGTCGTTCAAAACGAAGCTGCTTTGGAAAATTCTCCTTTGCCTGCTTAAAATTTCCTGTAGTTTGCAATTCCTCACGTGCTTGTCTCGATGTTGGGTGCTCATGAACGCTTGGCTTTGCCAAAAAAAGCATCGTTGCCTCTTGAAAGTCGCCTCTAACAAGGGCTTTGCCAACCAAATGTGTTATTGGACGTGTGGTGCCGAAGCGTTGGTGTCCAAAAAAGTTCGGAATGCCTCCTAAAGCTTCAAGTTCATCCATAGTTTGAGAGATTCTTGTTTTAACTGTGGTTTCCTCAAGCATTAAGGATTTAATGTTTATTGTAAAGTTGTTGCCCAGCAGGTAATACAATGAAAGCGCTTCACGAAGGTAGCCCACAGGTTGTAGTTGAATGTCTTTAACGTTGACTTTTGGAGCATCCTCCATTAAGCAATCCTCAATGGTTAGGTACTGAGCTGTCACGGCTTTAGCATCTTTTATTCCTGCAATCTGTATGTCTATTTGTTCTATGCCTAGTTGTTTTGCAACGTTTTTTATAGCTATTAATGTGTCCCAGTTGCGTTTAACTAAAATGCATAGTAAAAACCTCTGCCTTTGAAGAGAAGAACCTATCACTTTACCTGAAACAGCGCCATTTACGCTTGCTTTTGAGCCATCAGCAAGCACTTCTTCAACGATAAAATCCTCAACCGCTTCACGGATCGTGCCTCCGACACCTAGACTTTTGGTGGCGTAAACTTCGATGCCCAACTGCTTGTCAAGCGGTGAAACAGGCACACACAATCGCCCTATAATAATTTCAGTTTACCAGTTAAGCGGTCAATCTTTTCTGCAGGAGCAGGACCAATACCCAAACAAGTCACTGTACCTTCAGGAACTTGCGTTAACCCTCTATCAACAATCAACGCATGAGGCAAACCCAACTGATCAGCGGCTTCTTCCAATTCACCAAGCTCTTTCTCGTCAGCGACTTTAATAGCAACCTTCTTTTGTCCCTCATACATCCATGACTCCCACCATTTCTTGTGCTGGTTGAAAGCGGCTTGGGCCGCTGAAACTGCGGCGTGTCCGGCTTGGGCTGCAATTTTTCCTTTACTCATCTGCAAATCGGTACGGAAAACGAGGACTTGTTTGTATTCGAATTCGTCCATTCTCTTTATCCCGTCTCTATCTTGGCATTCGAAGATTTTAAGGGTTTGCAGACAAGTAAAGCATTGCAAAGTAAGCAATAGCTGCCAGCATCGCTGGTTTCCCTAAAACTTGGAGCATAAGCTTTCCTTGAAAATCAATTTCGTCTACATCGCTCAACGCTTTATCAACGCCCAGTTTTCCACAAAACCGCAACATTTCATCCACTTTTTGGTCAGACAAAGAATCAAGAAAACGTCTAAGCCTAAGCATAACAGAGAAATCGAAACGTAACAGGTTGGAGCAGCGTTTTTGGTAAATCTGCAGGAAATCGGAGGAAACATCGTCTTTTTCCAGTGCTTCTTTGGCGGTTTGGGCAGCTATTTTGGCGCAAGTTAACCCGAAAATTACTCCACCGCCTGTAGTTGGTTTAACTTGCGAAGCGCAGTCGCCCATTGCGAGAAATCCGTTGGCATAAGTTTTTTCGATTGGACCGCCCAGAGTTATAGCATGATAGCTAATTTTGGTTATTTTGGCGCCACCCAGCTGCTTTGAAGCAACTGGATGTTTTGACATAAGCTTGTGAAGAAATTCATTGGGATTTCCATAACTTGTTGCTAAACCAACTTTCGCTGTTCCGTCAAGCTTTGGAATTAGCCACCCATAGAATCCAGGTGCGTAAGATTTGCCAAAATAAACTTCAACTGCGTTAAGCTCAATGTCTTTTACGTTTTCTATTTCAGCCTCAACAGCGTAGATGAGTCCTTTTGGCTTAAGCGCAGTCAAGTCTGCTTTCCTCAAAAGCCTAGATGAAATCCCTTCAGCATCTAAAGTGATTTTTGAGTGAACTTCCTCTTCTTTTTGACCATTTCTTTGGACATTTATTCCTTTGACAAAACCATCAGCTTTTATCAGGGATTGGACACGGGCGTTTAAAACGAATTGTGCCCCAGCTGTTTTTCCTAGCTTGGCCAAATACTGGTCAAAGAGTGCCCGATTCAAAGTGGTCGTTACTGGCTGTGAGAGGTGGAGTGAAAATTTGGTGCCAGTTGGTGAATAAAAGTTCGCAGTGTCAAAAGTGTTTTCAACAATGCCGTTTGGAAGGGGATACAAACCCATGCTTCGTAAACTTCGAATACTAAGATGCCCTGCACAGTGGGAAGGCAATCCAATTTCGGAATGTTCTTCAAAAACTGTGACTCTAACGCCTAGTTTAGCTAAGTTTAGTGCTGCGTATGAACCAACGGGGCCACCCCCGATAATTACTGCTTCTGGAGTGTTGCCTGTGGAGTGGACTGTATGGGTAATCATCGTTATTTTACTGGACTAACTCGATTCGGCGTTTTCCCCGTGCCATGGATGAAGTGCGAACTTTGCCGCTTACTTCCAGCTTTAGCAGTAGGTCGTTGAAGTCTTTAAACCCTAAATCTTCGAATTCGCTTTTTATCTGACTAAACAATTCGTCGTCTGTCAAGTCGCCTTTTTTAGTGAGGATTTCCAATGCAACAAAGTAAGCGGGCCGTGTTTTCCAAATTTTTATCTGTGGCATAAGCGTTCCTTCTTTATGCAACTGGTGTCTGTGGCTTTTGTACTTGTCGGACTTGCTGCATGAAACTCTTGTACCATTTCTCCATATCGGCTGAAATTGATGGACCCATTTCCTTCAACGCATCTAAAAAGTCCTTCATGGTGACTTCTGTGGCGTTAACATCCCTTCTTAATGCGTGCATCGCAGCTTCTCTACACAATGATTCAATGTCCGCACCAGAATAGTACTTAGTGCATGTTGTTAAATGGTTTAAATCAATGTCTTTGCTAACTGGCATGCCTTTTGTGTAGATTTTAAGTATTTGCAAGCGGCTTTTTTCATCTGGTTCAGGCACATAAATTAGTCTGTCGAATCTTCCAGGGCGCAGCACTGCAGAGTCCACCATGTCTGGGCGGTTTGTTGCCGCGATAACTACGATATCTTGTAAAGTGGTTATTCCATCCATTTCTGTTAGGAGTTGGCTTATGACACGTTCTGAGACGCCGCTGTCAGACATTCCCATGCCGCGTCTAGGTGTAAGCGAATCTATCTCGTCAAGAAAAATGACTGCGGGAGCTGCCATTCGCGCTTTACGGAATACTTCCCGTATGGCTTTTTCTGACTCTCCAACCCATTTAGAGAATACTTCGGGGCCTTTGATGGATATGAAATTAGCTTCACTTTCAGTTGCTACTGCTCTGGCTAGTAAGGTTTTGCCGCATCCTGGTGGACCATATAATAAAATGCCTTTTGGCGGTCTAATTCCAAGTCGAGTGAACATTTCGGGGTTCTTAATTGGCCACTCAACTGATTCTTTAAGGTGTTCTTTTACTTCTTCAAGTCCGCCGGCGTCATCCCAGTGCACGGTTGAAACTTCTATGTAGACTTCACGCATCGCTGTGGGTGTCACTTCTTTGTAAGCGCCAAGGAAATCACTCATCAAAACCTCCATCTTCTCCAAAACTGCCGGAGGAATGCGTTCTTCTTCAAGGTTTATTTGTGGTAGATATCTGCGGAGAGCTTTCATTGCTGTTTCTCTTCCTAGTGCTGATAGATCTGCACCTGTGTAGCCGTGTGTCATGTCGGCAAGTTTTTTGAGATCGACGTCTTCTGATGACTTTTCTGCTGATGCGCTTTTCTCAATTCCGTGAAGAGGCATGCCTCTTGTGTGGATTTGAAGAACTTCGTATCGTCCTTTTTTGTCTGGTACTCCGATTTCTATTTCCCTGTCAAATCTTCCAGGTCTTCGCAGTGCAGGATCTAATGCACTTGGACGGTTAGTTGCGCCGATAACTATGACGTTTCCTCTTCCACCTAATCCATCCATCAATGCAAGGAGTTGTGCAACAACACGTCTTTCAACTTCGCCTGTGACTTCTTCTCGTTTAGGTGCTATTGCATCGAGTTCGTCAACGAAAATTATGCTTGGAGCATTTTGTTGTGCTTGCTGGAAGATTTCTCGTAGGCGAGCTTCGGATTCGCCGTAGAATTTGCTCATAATTTCGGGGCCGTTAATGGAGTAGAAGTTGGCTTCTGATTCGTTGGCGACTGCTCTGGCTAGTAGGGTTTTGCCGCATCCTGGTGGACCATGAAGCAGTACTCCTTTTGGAGGTTCAATTCCTAAACGTTGGAATAATTCTGGGTGCCGAAGTGGCAATTCAACCATTTCGCGTACCCGTTGGATTTCTTCATGCAGACCTCCAATGTCTTCGTATGTTGTTCTTGGTAATCCTTTGCCTTCGGGTGCTGGCTCGTTTAGTATAGTCAAGCGTGTTTCAGCTGTTACTTTTATTATACCGTGAGGTCGAGTTTTTGAAACTGTGAATGGTATGGCATGTCCGAGCATCATAACTAAGGTAGTGTCACCTTCAACCAAAGTGCGTTCCATTAGACGGTTTTTGACAAAGTTGGTGAAGTCTTCGTCAACGTTTAATCGCATATCTACTGGTGCGAGTGTTATGCTTAACGCAGTTTTGACTTTTGCTGGACGAACAACAACATACTCATTTATGGCAACGCCGGTGTTTTTGCGTGTGTATCCGTCAATGCGGATTATGTCGCGGTTTTGGTCTTCACTGTAAGCAGGCCAAGCGATGGCGGAGGTTGTGCGTTTATTTATTATTTCTATGACGTCGCCTGCGCTTATGCCTAATTTCTGCATTGTTCGTTGGTCTATGCGGGCGATTCCTCTGCCCACATCTCTTTGCCTTGCGTCTCCAACGCGTAATTGAATTTCGCTCATACAAAATCCTTCCAAATAATCTGAAGCTAACGGTTATGTTTGAAAAGAACATTTAGTTCCTATATAAACTTTAAAGCGTAACGCCTAAAACATTCAGGTATTTGGATGCAAGGAGATTGAAGGCTTATTGTAATAGAACAAGGCTTTGGTTAGTCTCTGCTGCTTCTGCGAACAAACATGCATTGCGCTTGGCTGACGCCTGGGATTTTGCCGAGTTTTTCTTCAAACTCGTCAACAACGCCGCCTTTATCTTCCGGAAATTTAAGTTGAACAAGAAGCGCTACTAATCCAAAAGCTATGGGTTCCTCACCATATCCCTCAATTGAAGCGAATTCGGGTTTAATGTTGTCAATTTGTTTTTTAAGACCGTCAAAACTTTCCATTATATCTTCTGGAAAAACTTTGTATGTTACAATAACGCTTCCCATCTATTATCGCCTTTATGGTCCAGTGAAACCGCATTTTGGGCACTTGTATAGGCGACCGAATTTGCGGCATTTTCCATCCCGTTTAATTTGGATTTCTCCGCAGTTAGGGCAGAGGAATTTTGTCGATTCGCTGCCTGGCGGAATAGGTTTGCCGCAGCTTGTACATGTAACTAAGGACAGTCTTTCTGTCATAATCTACATCTCTTGCGGTTTTAATTGTAAGGGTTCCTTATATCTGCTGTGCTTAGGGCGTCACAATAACACGGTAGTTTTACTAAGAATAGTTTTCATGAAGTTTATTAAGAAAGTTGCTTTCCTATTTATTTCGTGATAAGTTTTGGGCGTAGATTTCAAAGACCTTGTTCCTAAAACTCCAGTCAAACTAGAGGATCTGAGCGGCAAAATCATAGCCATTGACGCTTACAACGCAATATACCAATTCCTCGCAATAATACGCCAACCTGACGGTACACCTTTGAAAGATAGCATGGGAAAAATCACCAGCCACCTAAGTGGCTTATTCTACCGCACAAGCAACCTTGTAGAAATGGGCATAAAGCCAATCTACGTTTTCGACGGCATTCCACCAACTTTGAAAGCAGCTGAGATCGAACGGCGTAGGCAAGTCAAGGTGGAAGCATCGGTGCATTATGAAAAAGCGATTGCAAAAGGTGACACAGCCAAAATGAGGATGTTTGCGCAGGCTTCCATGACTATGAAGGACTACATGAAAGATGATGCTATGAAACTGTTGGACTTCATGGGGTTGCCTTGGATTCAAGCGCCAAGCGAAGGTGAGGCCCAAGCCGCCCACATGACCAAACGTGGCCACGCGGATTACTGCGCAAGCCAAGATTACGACAGTCTTTTGTTTGGCGCCCCCAAAATGCTTCGAAATATTACAATTTCTGGTAGACGAAAAGTGCATAGCAAAAATGTTTACGTTGAAATTGTGCCTGAAGTAATGGAACTTTCAAAAACTTTAAACGAATTGGGTTTAAGTTACGAACAACTCATTGATGTTGGTATTTTAATTGGGACGGATTTTAATCCAAATGGCATTAAAGGGCTGGGACCAAAAACTGCTCTCAAATTAATAAAGCAGTATGGGACATTGGAGAAAGCTCTTCCTTATGTAAAGAATGCGAGTTTTCCTGTTGATCCAAATTGCATAAGAGCTGTCTTTCTGCATCCCGAAGTTACAGATAACTACACCTTATTTTGGAAAGAGCCAAACATCGAAGGCGTGGTCGATTTCATGTGTCGGCAAAAGGAATTCTCTGAAGAGAGAGTAAGAAAATCTCTAGGTAAGATGGTGGAAGGCTCCAAAAAGCAAAAAGCTAAAGTATCATTGGAAAAGTGGTTCGGGTAAAACAGTAAATTTGTCCAGAACATCGAAAACAAAAAGAAGGTTACTTTACAGTAACGCATTTCGCCAAGTTTCTTGGCATGTCAGGATTGTATCCCTTTTCAAGCGCAACATAATACGCTAAAAGTTGTAGGGGCACTGCATAGGGAATTGGCGACAGAACGCCTGGGATTCCTTTGGGGACCTCGATGTAATCATCAGCTAGCGATTTGATGTCTGCGTCTCCTTCTTCGATAATAGCAATTATGTTGGCGCCTCTGGCTTTCATCTCCATAATGTTACCCACTAGCGTCTTGTGGCAATCATCTTTGGGGCAAACGAAAACTACTGGAAAACCATTTTCGATAAGACTAATAGGGCCGTGCTTGCTTTCGCCTGCGGGAAACGCTATAGATGGAATATAAGCGATTTCCATTAGTTTCAATCTGCCTTCATAAGCAGTGGCAGTGCTGATTCCTCTGCCTAAGAAAAAGAACACTTTCGAATCCTTGTATTTCTTGGCTATTTGTTTCACTTTTTCTTCTTGTGTCTTAACTATTGTGTCAGCAATTTCAGGTAGTTTATCCAAATTTGCTTCAAGACTATCTATTTCATCTTGTGAAACTTTGCCTCTTTTCTTTGCCAGCCGAAGCGCGAGTTGTGCCAGCACAGAAAGCTGAGACGTGAAAGTTTTAGTCGCTGCAACTCCAATCTCTGGGCCAGCTTGCGTGCCAATATAAACGCGGGAAATACGTGTCAAACTAGAGCCAATCACGTTAGTTAAGCTTAGAATGGT
>Ga0182021_10002869_pt1 | contig 20260 bp, 16 predicted proteins | sample 612E3MmetaG_FD_120493 | JGI IMG/M metagenome (GOLD analysis project Ga0182021, IMG submission 120493) | Permafrost microbial communities from Stordalen Mire, Sweden - 612E3M metaG (Illumina Assembly) | ecosystem: Environmental > Terrestrial > Soil > Wetlands > Permafrost | place: Sweden... | reverse complement strand
CGAATGTATTGGATAAAATTTAACAGGATGTGGATTATTGAATAAAACGAACAGTTGACCGGAAAATTCCTCATGGTTATTACCGTTTATTAATTAGCCATTTAGAATGATCATATTCAAAAACATTATAAAAGCGCCGTAATGTTGGTTTTAACGTTACGGCGCTTCAGTAAAAAAATGAAAATTTAATTATTAACTGCGTTTTGCATGCTGCCAAGTTGGCTCCCCGGCTAGTCCGCCTCTGGCGGATATGCTCTACCAGAAAAGAGAGAAGGGGAAATTGGCTCCCCGGCTAGGATTCGAACCTAGAACCTGGCGGTTAACAGCCGCACGCTCTACCATTGAGCTATCGGGGAATGAAGACCAGCAATTTCGATAGATGATATTTCCTTTAAGTATCTATATCATTTAGTTGATAATAGAATATCCCTGCATATTTGTAAAGCATATTTAATAGGAAGATTGGGGGAATCGGAAATAATATATCGACTATTCTCTGATTCCTTAACTAAATAACCTGTGACAAGAAAACCAACTCATTTTATTATTAGGTGAAAATAAGAAATATCGATGAAAAACCTGAGAAGTGAAATATTAACTCTAATCTTCGGCATGTTGATTATTTTGATCATTTTTGGGGATGCCGGGCAAGCAGATTGGGTTGGCAACCTGGATACGATATTCGGCCTCGGTTTAGGGCATCTGATGGACGTAATTTATCCTGTTGCCGCTCTCTCTGTGTTTTTGATCTACGGAAAATCGAAAGGAGCGCTGCGGGTTAAAGCTGCTAACATTTGGTTATTTTTAATATTTTTAGCAGCAATTATTATAATGCAGGTGGATGACATTTTTGTCGTTTTTAACAACACCAGAGTATTTCCTGAAGTATATTGGATAATAGTACGCTGTGTATTCTTTGCCGCCTCAACGAGTACGTTCTTTCTTTTTGGCAAGTCTTGTAAAAATGATGGCGCCGATAAAGAATAATTCGGGTAATGTTCCGGATATCAGGACGGAATGAAGGCAGTGACTTTTCCCGGAAATTATAAAATACCGTTTATTCCGCTCTGGTTAACCTGATTACTGCATAACCGGTAAACTGAACAATTATTTGCGTGTTATCAAAACTATAGTTTTTACCATCATTAGCCATATAAACAGCATTAAGTTCTATCTTTTCGTTAACCGGATTGGAGTCAATAGAGTATAGATACAGATCCTTGTGATCACCTGAATCAACAATTAACCCCGTGCAATTGTTCTGTGAAATTCTCGCAACCTGTTTGGATGATCCGAAAACCACATCGTAAGGGAGATTGTGCAGGTATGGGGGTGCAGCATCATAAACATCTGCGGCACCCTTATTATGGCTGCCGGCATTCCCCTGGAAGATGTATTCATTGGCATGATCTGAAGGCAGCAGGAAACCGTATCCATAAGTGGGTGATGGTTTTTGTCCGGCATTTGCCGCGTAACAATCTAAAATTACAATACCCGTTGCTCTGGGCGCTGCTTCAAAATGGAAATCAGCTTCCCATGAGCCATTCACCGCGCAGCTGATGACACTCAACCGGTTAACGGTCAAATCACTTTCACCTTCAGCAAAGTCAAAACCGGTGACCCAATCGGTGTACCTGGTATTTGCTGAGCCTGCATTTTCTACTGTGCAGTTATAAAAAATAAAATCCTGTAACAGGCTGCCACGGCCTTCCCCATCCATAAAGAAACCCATGGTATCCGGACGATAAGAATCACAATTAGCAAAGGATACATTACTGATTGTTCGAGAGTCGGTAGATACCAAAAATCCACCTCTAGCGGATTCTTTAATATCATGTATTGAAAATCCCGAACGATCCCCTGTTGTAGCGTCGATATACACTGAGGCCGGGATGACAGCATTATTGATGACGCCCGTGATCTGCAGATGGTCGAGTTCGACATTATTGATGTCATGAAGATAAAGCCCACCGCCGGTGCTATTGATAATAGTTGTGTCACCTTGTCCAAATACATGCATATTGGATTGCAGAAATATTATCCCGCTACAATTAAACGTACCCGGACCAAGTTCAATATCATGCCCGGTGATGACATATTTATTAATAATTATTTGATCTGATTTGCCTTCGCAAATTACCGTGGCAGATTGTTTCCATGGGTTTGGTGAATTTGATGCTGCGATTTTGATTAAGTGCGGTAAATCGAGCGTTGTCGCGGTTGTCGTCGTACGCTTTGTTGTAGTCACTGTAGTCTGTATGGACGAAGAAGTTGATGTGGTTGCCTTGGTGATTGAAGAAGTTGTGGACGACGAAGGCACCAATGTCAGTGTTGGAGGAGCTTCCGTGGAAAATGACATTGTCGGCGGGGTTGTGGAACTAGTGGTTAATGTTGGATTACCACAGGATGTGACAATTAATGCAAACGCTAAAATTGATACGCCCCACCAAATTTTTAATCTCTGAAACATTCATATTCCTGTTTACGCGGTGGTAGTGAATTAAAAATAATTATACACTTAAATCATTCAGGGAATTGTTTATCGTCTTTAATAATAGCGTTGATTCGACTGGTCTGGAGTATTTACACCTCCCTATATTGATTCTGTGCTTCGGCTTTAAATTTTGTAATCATCGTCATTTCCTTAATTTTCCGAAAATATCCCGATATCTTTCCGTGGCAGCTCGATAGGTGAAGCCATTCTGAACGAAATTGCAGGCTTTGGCAGAGATCTTGCTTAATCCCGGGCTTGCTAATATTCGTAATACAGAATCGGCGATAACTTCCGGAGAATTATCTTCAAGAATATATCCGTTCTCTCCATCGGTTATCACATCCCTGACACCGCCAACTGCAGTTGCGGCTACTACAACGCCGCAAGCCATTGCTTCTACCGCGACAATGGGAACGGATTCAGTATAGGAAGGTATCACAAGTATCTTAATGCCGTTGTAAAAATGATACAGTTCTTCATGTGGAATCCAACCGGGCATCTTTACTTTATCAGAGAGCCCGAGATTTTCCAATTCACTAACTACTTCTTTACGTTGGGCACCGTCACCGCCGATGAGAAATTCTACACTGCTTCGTTTTTCAAGTATTAACGGGAATGCTTTAACAAAGTTTATTGTTCCCTTCTCCGGATTAAATCTGCCCACATATCCAATTATATCCTGTCTGTCAGAAAAATTCTGAGTCAGTTTGAAGATATCAGTGTTAAAATAAATTCCAGTAAGAAATATTTTAGATTTAAATCTCTCTAAACCCAAATTCTGAATGATCGTATTAGATTCTGCTAAAATGCAACTTGAAAATGTATAATGAATATTTTCCAAAATGTTGAAACTATGAAATAATATCATTCCCCCTTGGCCGAAAAAGACGTGGGAATAAGCATTTTTCACACTTTGTGCGCCGGATCCAGTGACAATCGAGACTATTTTTTTTCGTAAAACCCAGGAGACAATCGTGGGCACCAGATAGGTTTTACAACCAAGATAAAATATAACGATATCAAATTTATTGGATAATTTTATTAAGTTAAATGCGATTTCCAAGTGTAAAAGCAGTTGTTTAACGGCGCGGATAAACACGCTCTGTTTCTGTTCATCAAATTTTACATTCTTGACATGGATTTTAGGGTTGGAAATCTTTTTTACCGGATAATTATGTGTGATGATATAGAGATCTTTGGAAAGCGGCTCTGTCACTTTGATAATATCATCCACAAAAACCTCACTGCCCGGTTGGGAACCTAACGGACAAGTGATAATGCAAATTCGTAAATTATCGCTTTTCATTTTATACTCATTATTCATGATAAACACTTACTTTTTATTTTATTATGTCTAATCAGTTATTTAATTACGCCACAATTTATTTATGGTATTTGCTTTCTGAGAATATACAGACAAGTTATTCCTACTATGAATGAAGCTATTAATGCAGAGGCTGCCCCATTTAAACCCCAGCGGGGAATTAAAAAGATACCCAATACCAAGTTGCAGACCGCAGTGGCAATGTTCCCGATGTTATCGAGTTTCATCCCTTTTATACCTTCCGAGGCAAATGTTAAATCAAACAATCCGTAACAAACCATCAGAACCGAGGATATACTGAATAACAACATTGTGACAATAGTAACCGGATATTGAGCCCCATAAATTCTTAATACAATATATTCCAGCACAAAGATAAGCGGTACGCCCAAAATGAATAAATACGGAAGCAGTCTGTTGATTTTCCGGAAGATTACTGCTTTATCTTTGTATTTTGATACTGTAGGGAAATATACGATAGTAAAAATTCCCCAGAAGAAACTGACTACACCGAAAGATGCTGCGTAATATGCGCTGTAAATTCCTACATCATTGACTGTCATATACTTACTGATTAATAACCTGCCAAGGTTCAGGTAAGTTACCAGTGGGAGAGCCCCAATTAAAGAGAAAAATGCGTAACTAGTTAATGTTTTTGCCCATTTGGAATCAAATTTCCATCTTAGATATTTGCGCGTAAAGAATATTATTATCAATATAGAAACTATGCTGTAGGCGAACATCATGGGATAAGCCATAGACGTGAAGGATTTTGCTTTGTCAAAAAAGAAAATGAAGAGCAGGAAGGAAGCTAAAAGTACAAAACCATAAACTGCTTGAAATACTGCATATTGTTTGTTTTTATCTATTCCACGCAGAATGCTGGTGGTAACTATAAAAACAACATTCGCGAATGCAGTTAATACGGAAAAAAGATACAGGTCTTGGGAAATATGGAATACACCTGCAATTTGATTCTGGAAAACCAGAAATATTGCAACTGAGACGGAAGTAGACAATAATACCAATATATTGGTTGTACAAATGACAATATATTGACGTTCAGCTTCTTGTTTTTCACTCACATATTTTAGTACTGCGTTACCGAATCCTAAAACCATCGGAAGGCAAATGAATGTAGCAGCTGATTGAATCAATGCATATTTGCCATATTGCTCCGGGCCGAGGACTCTTCCCCCGACAATACTGAATATGGTAGATAATACGGTTGAAATTGCAATGCCAATGCCTATATACAGGAAATTAAGTAAAAATGTCTTTATATCGGCGGACATTTCTTCGTGAAATATATGCACATAGATAGTATTAATCAGGTTAAGCGAGATATTTTTTAAATTGATTCCATGCTCATTACTATTATTCATATATGGCATATTAAATGCTGTGTCTCCAAATTAGTCGGGAACCGGTGATGTTCAGTAAACCTGAGTAGATTTTGGGCATGTATTTAACGAAAACAATAATTAAATATCGCAATTAGTGCATAGCGGCAGATTTTCAAAATTCATCTTGCGGTGGAAATTTCTGAATTCCTCATATTTTTCAGAGTGCCAAACAGCACTGATTGACTCGGTGCTAAGATTACCTAAAATATATTTTCCATCAGTGTCGTTGTTGCACACGGTCATGTCACCGTTCCAATAAACTGTGATTCTGTCCCATGCTTGTGTACAAAAGGTTCTTTTTGCGGGAATATTATTGATAGTCGTATCTTTATAAAAACTCAGTGATATTGGCGTTATTGGTAAAACGCGATCGACTTTGTTTTCCCATTTTTTAATAAACGATGATTCTTCGTGCTGGTTTTCCGGCATGCTGTAAAATTTTATTTGAACGATCGGTCCGCTGATTTTCCGATGTCTTTTTAGCTCCATCAGTCCAAGAATATTTCTTTCGATAAGTTCATGATTGGCCCTTTTCATAACAGCTTCGTGTACTTCTTTTGAACTACCCATTACAGAAAAGGTAATATAATCGGCGCTGTTCATACCGGCGTCGAAGAGTGCCCTGGTCTTTTCTGCGTCTAATAACATGCCATTGGTAGTAATATCCACGGCCAGCTGCTTGTTTTTAATGTAACGGACCATTTCAACAATTTGCGGGTGTAGAAGGGGTTCACCCTGCGCATATAACCAAATCCGTTTAATACCGAATCCGATGGCGTCATCGACGATTTTCTTGAAAAGCGGGAAGGCCATGTACCCTTTTTCCCGCGTAGTAGTATCCTGGGGACACATGATACACCTGAGATTGCATTGGCTGGTAGGTTCCAATTGTAAAATAATCGGGGTTGCATTTTTACTCCGCTGTTCGAGTAACATGCGCGACCAGATTGGAAATTTGTCGGTCAATATTTTAAAATCACCTGGCGACCTGACAAACATCAATTCTTTATAAACAAACCGTGAATAACTTAGTTTATTAAATCTCATAAAATCCCCGCTGTCTATCTGTTTAGATATCCTCTACGGTCAATCTGGGCCTTTTGCTGATAACTTTGCATGGATTGCCCACGTTAATTGTCCAGGGTTCGATATTTTTATTAACCAGACTATTACTCCCGATAATGGCGCCTTCGCCAATGGTCACATTTGGGTGCACGACGACATTTGTGCCAAGAAAAACATCTTTTTCCAGCACTATTTTGCCGAGTATTACATTGCGTTGATTTTCAGGAAGCGCCGTGGACATCCGTTTCCCGCCATGGTAGTCATCTGTTCCGGTGATAATTCTTGTCCCATAGCCGATGACACAATAATCTTTGACGACCAACGTTCCGCCGCCGATAATGCAAGAAAATCCGGCAATGTGTACGTATCTTCCGATCTTTATGCCGCTGCCGCCGTTAATAAAAGTAAAGTCGTCTATCATGCAATTATCTCCGATTTCGATAACGCCGGAATTTACGATTTTGGCAAGCGGATATATAATTACATTGATTCCGCAACTCTTTAATGCTTTTTTTACATTTTCGCCCATATTATTTTCGTTTAGCATCATTCTAGCCACCCCCTTAAATAAGCATTAAATCAAAGCATTTGCTTTCAGATATTTTAGTATTATGTTTTCAATTTCTGTTTTAGTAAGTAATTCTGAATCGTTTGAACAATATTTGTTTACAGTAACTTTACTGATGCCTGGATATTTTGCTGCAGATGTGTTATCCGGCAGGATAATGTATTTATCACCTAGCTCAAATAGTCTATTATATTCGCTTTCAAAAACTAGTTCCTCGTGTAATTTTTCTCCATTGATAAGCCCGCTGATTTCGAGCTTAATATCTTTTTTAGGTATACCCAGCTTCGGTGCAATTTTGTCAACAATTACATCACTTAAATCACCGAGTTTAAAGGCTTTCATTTTTAAGATAAAGATTTCTCCGCCTAATACCTGGTCGCTAGCTTCTATAATCAATTTGACGGCATCGGGTATCTCCATCATAAATCTGGTGACATCAACGTTAGTAATCTGAAGGGGTTTACGGTACAGCAGATTATCAAGTAAAACCGGGATAACTGAACCGCGGGAGCAAGCAACATTGCCAAAACGGACGCAAGCGAATTTTTGTTTGCCTCTGGAAATCCGGTTTCCGTTTAATGTTATACGCTCTGCGATAAATTTGGTGGCGCCCAGGATATTTATTGGCGAAGCTGCTTTATCCGTGCTGATGGTAATCATCTTCGGGACTTTATATTTAAGGGCCATATCCACAACATTCTGAGTGCCTGAAATATTGGTTTCCACAGCTTCCATGGGAAATTCTTCGCACATGACAACATGCTTCATTGCAGCTGCGTGGAAGATGATATCTATATCAAATCTGTTAAATACCTGTTCAATACTGGTTATGTTCCTGGCATCGCCTACGATTGTTTCCAGAGAATCATTTCTCAAACGGCTTCTCATCAAAAAGTGTTTTATCTCATCACGGCTAAAGACGATAACTTTAGCAGCGTCGGCGGCTAATAAATGTTTAACGATTTCGCTCCCGATCGAGCCCGTGCCGCCGGTTACCAACACCGTTTTTCCCGCAAATTTACTTTTCATTTTTCATTTCCTTCTCAGGCTATTTGATGCCTTTCACAACCATGTTGATCTCAATTGTTTAACCACTTGACTAATCTTAGATAATCTAATAATAAAACCGATTAATCTGCTGCACTTACCCTGTATTTGGGAAAAAATTCTTCCGTGTTCTCATGATCACTATTTAATAATTCGACCAATTCGTTATATTCTTCCTGCAAATATATTTTTTTATAAATGTAAAAATCTCTATATAATTTAGAAAAGCCCGCCTTAAATTGATACACAGAGTCTTTTTGCGCGCCCCTCCCGCCACCCAGATTAAAATATTTGATTCCCCTGGTTTTTAAAGCCAAACAGAGTTCATAGACCATCAGGTTGTTCGGAGATAGATTATAGAAATCCATATTGGTTGCCGATAACCAGGAATACGCATAATCCCCGTTTTCCAGAACGACCCACTGCGCGCAAGGAATTCCCAAATTGGATATCTGGTTTAAACTGATATGTTCATTTAATAATTGAAACGCATTTTCAAAAAAACTGGGAGGGAAAAGATATTTATTTTCTACGCCTACTCTTTGCATATTTTCAGTGTACAGATTATAAAAGGATTGCGAGGAATCAACATATTTTATAACATTAAAAACCAAGTCATGATTATTCAATGCTTTCCGAATTTTCCGGCGGTGGCTGTGTTCCATATTTGCCAGAATCTCTTCTTCAGAGACAGTTAAATCCAAATATACAACCTGTCCGATCTTTGTTGTTATCCCGCCGGAATAGGCAATTACACTTTTATGGTTTTCATAGATTGGCTGTAACCTGCAAAATTCAGAAATGATTAATTGTGTATGACAGTACATATCAAATTGTGAATAAAACCCTCTCCATAGTTCTTCAGTTAAAGCCTCATCTTCAATCTGAGCGAGAGGTCCGCCGTATCCGTATGGCGAAATAATATCGAACAGTTTTGCAAATTTGCCCGTGGCAAACGGTAAGTCAGAGATTGCTCTTTTAAAAAACGGGTATATTATCATATTCTTCTCATCCCCGTACACGAAAAGAACACCCTGACCACCGAAGTTAGAAAAAATTTCCTTATTTTCCAGATTCTCATATATTTGAAGATATTGAGGAAGATAACATGGGTCTTTTAAATTGCACCGCCCCAGCACTTCCAACCATTCTCTTGTATTTGTAGTATTTAATATTTTTACGTTAAACATTGTCAGATATTTCCTATTAGGAGTCCCGACTATTCCCTCACATTATTAAAAAATGCTGATATTTGCGAAACTATATAGTTTATATCCTCTTTGTTCAAGTCCGGGTACATGGGAAGAGTAATAATCTGTTTTGATACTTTTTCCGTAGTTGGTAGCTCACCTGGTTTATGCCCGAATTTATCCCGGTAAAATTTTGTCAGGTGCACGGGGTAGAAATGTACTCTGGATGCTACCCCGTGTTCGCCAAGATACGCCATCAGTTTGTCACGGGTTTCGAGTTTACCGGTAATACGTACATTAAACATCTGGTACACCTGGAAATAGTCATCCGGAACTTTAGGGATAACTACCCGTTCAATCTTAGAAAGTGATTTTTCATAATATTCCGCATTTTGTCGGCGCAACTTAATAATCGCCTCTATCTTTTTAATCTGGGCGATTCCAAGCGCAGCCAAGATGGACGGAAGCCTGAAATTGTAGCCGAGGCTAACATAATCCATATATTCAGATGTTGCGAAATAGTTACCTGTTTCCAGCCTCCCGTGTGACCTGAAAAGTTTCAATTTTTCATAAATTTCATCCGAATCTGTGACAACAGCGCCACCTTCGCCCGTGGTAATAATCTTATTTTGACAAAAACTGAGGATTGCCGATTGTCCGAACGTCCCGATTTTCTTGTTGCCAACCATCGCTCCCATTGCCTCTGCCGCATCTTCAATAAGCAACAAGTTGTGAGCCTTTGCAAGTGATCTCAGATCTTCGATACGGCATCCACACCCCCCATAATGGACCGGGATAATAGCTTTTGTTTTTGATGTTATTTTACGTTCAACATCGGATGGATCCAGCCCGTAAGTTTTTTCCTCAATATCTGCGAACACGGGTGTAGCTCCGACAAAAAGCACCGAGTTAGCGGTGGCAATAAACGTAAATGAGGGAACGATTACTTCGTCTCCTGGCCCAATGTTGTGAGCAGCCAAAGCCGCGTGTAATGCAGATGTTCCGGAATTATAAACCAGACAGTGTTTTGTGCCGATATATTCCGAAATCATTTTTTCAAACGTCGCGGTTTCAGCCCCAACTGTCCAATACACGCCGCTTCGGATGACATGGTTGGGCATATTAACGTCATCTTCATCCCAATAAATCTTGAACAGTGGGATCTTACGCTCTTCCCGATTATAATTCAAACTTTCTTTCATATTGTCACCTTTTCGTATCAAATGATACCCGGATTCCAATTTAGATTCGATTCTCGTAATACATTATACCCTTGCCACATTCCCCTGGACAATGGTACTTAATAGCCCTGAATTTAGGAACAACTACCTATTCTAAATTTATAAATATCACTTATTATTTCAGATTTGTCTGATGCAAATTACCCGCGAATTAGCCTTACCGTAAAATTGACCCATTGCTTGAAATACATACGGTATGGCTTTCTGATGCTTTTTGCTTCATCCCGGACCCCCTTTCCTGAGTTTTTATTAATTAGTAATAAACCGTCGCCCCACCGTCGGAATATATTATGTAGAGCTTGCTGAAATAGTCCTGATAATCGCTTAAAGAATGCCATTGTAAATATTGGTCCATTATCTTGCCGTTGACGACCCCTGTATACCGGAGGAAGAAGTAACCTGAGCTAATGGGTGCTTTCTTTTCAATTAATGGTCCCGCATAATCGCTAATAAAAATTCCTCCCTGGCTGATCAGTCTGTAACTACCATAAAAATCTGAAAAAACAGGTAGGCTTTGATCCCTATCGCTATTTAGCCAGGCTGCGGCAGTTGTTTCCTGATCGTGGACATACATCTCATCGTAGTCGGCTCCCGCTGAATTTAGTGTAAGGGCCTGTTGGATGCCGAATATCTGATATGTCAGCCCTGTGCTGCTGAGAAAATACAGAATAAGCGCTGATAATATCACGAAGTGCCGGATATTGACTCGGGTGTATTTTTTAAAAATATCGGCGATGGCAATACTTCCGATGATAAAAAATGGAGAAAGGATTACTATGGTTTGTATGAAAACCCGCTGCATATCGTAGCCAACCATTATGAATGGTACTGCCACTGCGACCACCAGGATAAACGAACCAACCAATGCCATGATTAAAAATTCCGCGTCTAATTTCCGAATCAGAAATTCCGGTATGTTTTCCTGATTAGCCGAATCATGCGCGACGGTCTTTCTGTAATTAAAAAGTACAATCAACAGACCGACAGCCAGCAAAAGAATAGCTAACCAGGAAATATAAAAAATAAATTGCCTGGCAAGCCCGCCATTGGTAATGCCCACTCCTAAGATTACAGCGCTGGAACCCCTTTGTGAGATATCAAAGAAAGTTTCTATGCTTTTTAGCGTCTCTGAGAAAAAGTACATTGTGCTTCGAAATATTGTATTAGAAACCACAGTGTCCCAAAGAACGAGAAAGGCGAAATACGATAACATTACCCAGAAATTGATGTTATACTGTATCCTATATTTTTCGTGGTCAATTTGAGATGATTTCCTCCGGCGTGTAGCAAATATGTGAAATAAACGTTCAAGCAAGAAGGTAAATAACAACAAAAGAAGGAAAATATTAGCGGTTGAATAATGTGAAATTATCACGGAAATTGAAAAGGATCCAAGCAGAAAATAGCGTTCAAATGACTTTAAACTATCATTAAATATCACCATAATTGACAAAGCGAAGAACAAAAGAGCAATTATTGTACGCGGACTGAATTCAGCGTTCAGGAAATAATACTGAGAGATGTAAAAGATAGTGGCAAGAAATGCGTATATGGAATTAAGATATTTTTTCGCAATCAGATATACAATAATGGGGGAGGCAGAAAAAAGCACCGGATAAAGCAATTTGTAAAGATATTCTGAGTTTATATGTAAAAATGATTGATAAATTGCCGGCAATATTGAAATGCTTAAACAGCCATCGAGGGCAGATCCGGCAACGGCATGCCATTTCCCGGTTAGCATTGTTTGTAGAAAGACATAATATTCGGTGTGTATATCAGCCCCCAGAATATGATTGGACCTTAGCGCTAAAAGTAAAACTAATGCAACACTGATGCACATGATTATCGGCGGATAAATCTTTTCGGGTGTGTTTTTACTGTAAACCGTTAAAAATACTATGTAAGCTGTGATCAGTGAAATCAGCAGGATGACCAATGAATTGTTCGAGTAATGGTTCATCCATAATATTCCAACGATGGCTATCAGCGGGAAAAGCACGGGAAATAGAAGATACGATTTTTCTTTAATAGTCAGTTGAAAACTATCCATGGTAAAGTTTAATTGCGTCCGGTTCCTGAAATAAGCTATAAGGGTTAAAATCACTGTGACAACGCTTAAAGTGATAACAACGGAGTAAGGTGATAGCGGCGTCGAATATCCGAGCAGCGGGTAAATAAAATTGATTATAATTCCGGTGAACAGCAATGTCGCAATACTCAAGCCTACTGAGATAACAAACTTCTCCGCCATTTTCAGTCTTTGTAATTTCAAAATATGGAGGATGAGCAAACCTGGAACGAATGTCAGAAAAACGAATCCGGTTATTTGCCGGAGAATCGAGATATTGAAGAAAAATGATATATCTGTTAGCGCGATAAAAATTAGCATAACTAACAAATATTTGAACGATTTCTGCTTTACTGTTGATTCATCCATATAGTTCACCTTGCTAATTCATTCAGCGCATGCCTATACTTGTCTACAGCTTTTCCCAAAGAGAATTCTTTCCTGACGAATTCGCTTGCATTATCCGATATTTGTTGCAGATTTGGATAATTTAACGCTCTAATGATATTTTCAGCAATGCATTCCGGTGAATTATCAGCCATAAGGAATCCATTGATTCCATCGGTTATAACATCGGGAATGCCCCCAACAGCGTTAGCTAAAACCGGCGTTCCGCATGCCATCGCTTCTAAAATGATGTTAGGCATATTTTCCGTATAAGACGGTATCACCAGTAACTTCAATTCATTCAAATATTCAGTTATTTTATCATTTGGAATCCACCCTGGGAGTTTTACTTGATCAAGCAGATTTTCTTGATCAAGTAATTTCTCCACTTCATCTCGTTTTAGGCCGTCACCACCTATAACAAATTGAGTTTTGTTTTGCCTATCTATTACTAACGGTATCGCCTTCACGAAAACCAAAATACCCTTTTCTTCACTTAGTCGGCCCATATAGCCAATAATGTTGCCTCTTTCGTGAAAGGGTTTACTTATCTTGAAATTATCAAAGTTAATGAAATGTTCATCGCCAATGGATATTTTATCCATATATTTTTCTAACCCAAACGATTTGACTAAATTTAAACTTCCGATGATTATTCTGTCGGAAAAATGGTAAACAAGTTTTTCTAATATCGAGATAATTTTTATAAATGTCTTATTATTTTTATAAATCCATGAAGCGCTCTGTGCGCCAGAACCGGTATTAACGATAACAGCTTTTTTTCGAAACAATTTTACAATACTTAAAGCAGGGAATAAAGCCCCTCCTATAAAGAAAATAACGATATCTGTTTTATTTATGATTTTTAAGACATTATAAGCAACAATGAATTGTGTTTGTGCATATTTGAAAGCTTTAATAACGGAACGGTTTACCGGTTTATGGGTAATATTTTTTATTATTAGTTTCGTTGAAAAAATGCTCTCGCGAGGATAATTCCCGGTAATTACATATACTTTCTCTGAAAGAGGTTCTACCACACGAAGAAATTTTTCTAAAAGTAAACTACTTCCCAGTCTTTCTTCAAATGGGAAAGTAACAACGGCGAGACGTTCTTGGCCGACATTCATCATTTACTTCATCACTTTATTCATAATAATATTCCATCTGTTTAAAACTTGCTGCTGCGAAAAGTTATCTTCGATGAATTTTCTTGCGTTTAATTGTATTTTTACAAGTTCAGGATTGCCCCATACCTCGACTATTTTCCTCGTAATAGTTTCCGGTTTATTATTACTTAAAATGAAACCGGTTTGTCCTTCTGCGATAATATCTTGGGTCGCGCCCACTGCGGTGGCCAAACAGACCGTGCCCGAGGCCATGGCTTCCAGTGCTGTGGCTGCAACTACCTCAGTATACGATGGTACAATAAGAAATTTCATTTTGTTCAGAATTTGGGGAATATTTTCATGGGGAACGGCACCCATAAAAGTTACCTTATCTAAACAGCCGGCAGCATTGAGTTTGCGTTTCAAATCACCCAGCAGCGGACCCCTGCCGACTATCAAAAAACGGGCATTATTTTTTACTTTGACAATTTGTGGAATTGCTTCTACTAATTCGGTGATGCCTTTTTCTGTGCTAAGACGTCCAATAAATCCAATGATGTCTTCTCTTTCTTTCCAGTCTACGGTGATATTGAATTTATCGGTATCGATAAAAGCGTTTGTACCCCCAAAAGGTGAATTGCCGACACTGCTTATTACCTTATGTTTATACCGTTGGAGGCCAAATGGAGATATCATTGATCCGGAAGTGACTATGATGTTTTTCGCCATTGAGTAGGTCATTACTTCAAGACAACGGACAATTCTGCAATATATTGTCCCGGATATCCCTGGATACATTAATTTTAAACTTTGTGAATCAGACCCAACGATTACCACCACTATTTTCTTTCTCATTAAATATGACAATAACACCGGCAAGGTCAGGTAAGGCGCGCCCAAATGAAGAACAATTGCATCAAAATAATTTCTTTTTTTAATAACAAGGCTGGACATATAGTATTGAGTGCGTGAAAAACGTAATAATTTAGAAAATACGCTCTCATGATTGCTTAGAACCTGGGGAACGTTTATATTGAATACAGTTGCATTTTTAGGTAGAGATTTTGGAAAATAGTTCCCTGTCATCACGATGGTTTCAGTATCTTCGGTGGTGATAAAAGATAATATTTGGTCAACGAAATATTGCCACTCCGGGCTCCTTAAAGGGAAAACCATTAGTCCGATTTTTTTATTTTTCACTTAGTAATTCCATCGTTTGGTTTTCCTTGTCGATAACAGCGCTAAATTCTTTTAAGTAATGCGGTAAAATATTATCCCAATTCCACCTTTCGTGAATAAGTAGGCTTATATTGGTGCTGATTTCACTATGCAAGCTTTTATCGTGAATCAGTTCACAGACTTTTTCGGCAATAGCCGATATATCGCGCGGTTGGACAAATAACCCATTTTTGCGGTCCTGGATGATTTCTCTCGCTCCGCCAACATCAGAAATAACACTGGGTATTCCAATAGCTCCAGCTTCGATGATTGTGCCAGCCAACAATCCTTCGGAGTAAGACGGACTCACAAAAACATCTGAAATGTTGAGAATATCCGCTATCTCTGCTGCATTTTTAAAGCCCGTAAAAATAATATTCTTATTATCAATTTTATTTGCCAAATTTACAAGTTCCTGTTTGTACGGACCGTCTCCTACAATGATTAATACTGCGTTTGGTGTTTTTTCTTTAATCGAAGGAAACGCTGAAATCAGGTCTTGCACTCCCTTGGCAAAAATGAGTCGGCTCACAGATGAAATAACAATTTTATCCTGCAGGCCTAATTGTTGTTTTAATGGAGTATTATTCTTTTTAAATATTGTCATATCAAGTCCGGTCGGAGGCGATATCAAAACTATGTTTTTTCCGCCGATATGTGCCAAAAAACTCTCGGTGGCGTGGCAAATACCTATGAGCGTTGTAGTGGAACCCACGGCAATTGAACCGAAGGTATGATCATATATTTCTCCGAAAAAATTGACAACCTTATGATCTGTCACTGTATGGCGCGTACCAAATTCGATTAGGACGAATGGAACTCTTTTCATTTTACTGAATACCATTGCCCAAAAAGTAGACGGGTAAAATCGACAGTAAGAATAAACGGCATCATGTTTTTTATGGAACAATTTATTAACTATTCGAAATGTATCCGGTAGCGGCAGGGGTACCGGATATGTTCCGTGCAGCATATTCCAACAAGGTACCCGCCATATTTCGACGCCGTTCGAAATTTCATGTGAGAGTACCTTTTCCGTATTACATGTTATAAGATCCACATTGTAACCCGCTCTAGCCAGGTGTTCAAGTGTTTGATTCATAACATCTTCCGCCCCTCCTTTATGAGGGGCAAAAAAACCCGCAAATGTTAAAATGCTTGCCAATTTATCGGTACTCCTGAATATTAAGTCTTTGATTACAACGCGAGATATAAAAGCCCAACAATTAACTTTTAGATAGATTTTTCATACGTATTCTAATAACTGAAAGCCCTACAAGAAACCCATGCCGAACGGCTTTTATACCTATTTTTGAATTGTTGTTTTGATAACTGATTCTGATTGGGACTTCTCTGATAGCCAGTTTCTTTCTTCTGATTTCTTCTAAAATTTCAATGCTGATGCCCATTCCGGTTTCAGACAGGGTCAAACTGTCTATCGCTTTTTTACTATAAGCCCTAAATCCGCTTTGTGTGTCGGTTACTTTTACCCTGGATCCGAAATTCCAGGTGTCGTTGATAAAACTAATGCCGATTTTTCGATAAAATGGTACATCATGCCATTTATCCAGAGCCCTGGAACCAATGACCAGATCAATTCCTTCTTCGAAGATAGGGTTTAATAATTTAGGAATTTCATCCGCACAATGCTGTCCGTCTCCATCGATCGTAACCAGTACATCGGCATTTTTTAATCGGGCAGAGGAGAGACATGACTGTATGGCTCCTCCGTAACCCTGGTTAATTTGGTGATTAACGACAAAAGCGCCGCTGTCTTCAGCTAATATTGCTGTTCGATCGCTGGATCCATCATTAACGACAATGACCTCATCGACATATTTTTTAGCTTTGGAAACAACATCCGTGATAAAGGCCTCATTGTTAAAACACGGAATTGCTGCCACGACTTTAAGATAAACAGGTTTGGAGGCAAACATTACTTTCATGTTAGACTGCTCACTTTACCGTCACTGATTTTGCCAAATTTCTCGGTTTATCAGGGTCCAGCCCTCTTTCCAGGGCAGAATAGTAGGCTAAAATCTGGAGAGGAATTGTGGTCACAATGGGGTAAAGGATCTCTTCTGTTTTAGGAATCCTGATACAATAGTCGAATATCATCGATTGGGCATCGGAAAGTCCGACTACAAATGCTCCCCGAGCTTTAACTTCCATAATGTTTGCTAAAGAGTCCTCGTAGGTGTAATCTGTAGGGCAGATCGCAATTACCGGAGTACCGCTTTCAATCAATGCCAGGGTTCCGTGTTTCAATTCGCCGGATGACATTCCTTCCGCATGAACGTAGGCAATCTCCTTTAGTTTCAGAGCGCCCTCGCTGGCCACAGCGAAATTGATACCTCTGGCAATAAAATAGAAGTCTTTTTTATTGCCCATTTTGGCGGCCAGATCCGGAATGGTCATATTATAGTAATCCAGGTTTTTTTCGACTTCCTTGGAAATATTTCTCAGTTTTTCCTGTCCTTCCCGGAGTTTATTATCCATTGCATAAGCTAATTGATATAAAAGGCACAGCTGAGTGGTAAACGATTTTGTCGCTGCGACTCCAATCTCAGGTCCGCAATTCATGTTAAGCACCCGGTCGCTTGCGCGGGCGAGTGATGAGCCAACGACGTTAACAATTGAAAAAATCTTGGCTCCTTTTGCTTTTGCCAGTCGAATTCCGTTCATCACATCAGCGGTTTCTCCGCTTTGAGAAATCGCGAATACAATCGTATTTTTATCTATCGAGTCAGAAAAATAGCCAAACTCGGATCCCATCACTACCTCGCTGAACTTACCCGCCATCTTGGAAAAGGCGTACCTGCCAATAAGCGCTGCGTGGCGTGAAGTGCCGCAAGCGACAAAGACAAGATGTTTGGCCAATGTAATTTCTTTAGCCATTTGCATAATTAAGTTTTCATCTTGTAATAGCGATTGCTTGATGGCGTAAGGCTGTTCTTCAATCTCTTTAAGCATGAAATAGTCGTAATTTCCTTTGCTTCCCTCTTTCCATTCCCAGTCAGCTATTTCCGCCTTTTTATGCAGCTCCTTGCCATTGAGATCGTAAACTTTGACTTTGTTCGCGGTTAAGATGACTATTTCCCCATCTTCAATTGACACATATTTATTAGTATTCGGCAGGAAAGACAGGATGTCGCTGCCGACATAATTAGCGCCTTTACCCAGGCCGACAACCAGAGGGCTTTCCTTTCTCGCGGCCATCATTTTATCCGGTTCACGGGAATATACTGCAAGAATTGCATAAGAGCCTTCAATTTCTTTCAATGCTGCAACGAAAGCGGCTTCAAATGATAAACCGGAATCCATAAAACTCCGAATCAGATGGGGAATGACTTCAGTGTCCGTCTCGGATATGAAAGGATATTTTTTCGAGAGAGTAGCTTTAATTTTCTGGTAATTATCGATAATACCGTTGTGTACTACGGCGATCTCTCCCTTATAGTCACAATGTGGATGGGAATTGTCGCGGGTCACTCCGCCGTGGGTTGCCCAGCGGACATGTCCAATACCAATTTGCCCCGGCAATAGCAGTAAATCGCATTGTTGAATAGCATCTTTAAGTTTGCCGACATCCTTGCCCACAAAAAGTCTTTCATCCCCGATTGTGGCTATGCCAGCGGAATCGTATCCACGGTATTCAAGGCGCGACAGTGATTGCAGAACAATCGGCGCTGCCTGTTCTTTTCCAACATATCCTGTAAGTCCGCACATTTTTAATTTCCTCCATGTTATCTTGACTGGTTATTTAATAACTTTCTTTTTTAGTCCGACGGGTGTCGGTAAACCGACCATGGTATTTGGTTCAACATCTTCCATCAAACATACTGATGGTCCGATAATCGATTTTGGACCAATTTTGGTACCGGGCATTATGCTTACGTTTATTCCGGTTTTACAATCATTCCCGATAAAAGCACCCAATTTATCTGTAGAGGTGCTTATAGGATTCCCGTTAATTTTCACAGAAATTGGCATTTGATCAAAACGCCAGTTGGCTGTGATAGTTCCCGCCCCAAAATTGCAGCGTTCACCTATTACCGAATCCCCGATAAAATTCATGTGAAACCAACATCCGTCACCGATAAAGGAGCCCTTGATTTCGGTGGCAAACCCTATCACGCAATTGGCGCCAATGTGGCTGTAGGCTCTGATCAGAGTACTGTTGCCAACAACAGTCCCTGACCCGACAAAAGCCGGCCCGCGGATTACCGCATTCTCAAGCACTCTGACGTTATCGCCAATGATAACCTTACCTTCAATTACCGCGCTTTTAGCTATTTGTGCAGTCGGTGATACATAACTTTCTGAACGATCCAGGAAATATTTGACGGAGTCCAGGATATTCCAGGGATATTTTATTGCGTGCCAGGCTCCAGTGTAAGGCACAACCCTGATAGCTTTCCCGTCTTTGCACATCGCATCCAGGGCTTTTTCGTAGATATCGTCTTTTTCCGATGTCGCTTTGGAGATATAGTTCAGAAGAACACCGGGATCTGAATGAGAATGCACAAGCAAGTTCACGAGGTCCGAGGGTTCGTTGCCCTCACCGGGTTTCTCAATAATGCCTGTTAAATTGCCTTTTTTATCTACCATTAAATACCCGCCCGGGAAATAACTTTTAACCCGATATCCAGTGACATAACTGGAGTTTTTATTTTGCTGCCGGTTTTTTAACAACTCCTGGTAGGCGGACAGGTCAAAAATATCGTTCGGGTTTACAATCATGAATTCCTGGTTCAATAATTGAGCTGAACTTTCCAACGCATTGGCTATCCCGAGTGGCTTTTCCTGGACGGCAATTTCAATCGACATCAAAGGGAATTTATCCGCTATTTCCTTTATTCTCGTCAGGTTATGCGGGTTGCAAACCAGGATAATGTCCGATATCCCGGCTTCAGCCGCAATTTGCAGTTGATGCTCAATCAAAGTTTTGCCCAAAAATTGGAAAAGAAATTTATCTTCTGTTAAAGGATACATTCGTTTCCCAATACCGCCGCATAAAAAAAGTATCTTCATATTATTCGCTCATCATGCCCGCAACCACATTGCCCGCTTTTTCCAATAATTCCTGGGTTTTAGCCTCGGCAAGAGATTCGGCGCTTATTCTAATAATTGGTTCGGT